>AMWB02132251.1_pt3 | contig 13336 bp, 19 predicted proteins | sample 200311 | NCBI WGS metagenome assembly AMWB02 (sample SAMN02737377, study PRJNA173069) | bioreactor metagenome | biome: anode biofilm in microbial fuel cells | place: USA: California | collected 2010-12-16 | reverse complement strand
AGGGCCGCCGCCGTGCGCGGAACCACTAACGTCTGTACGCCGTCTGCGACGGTCTTCGGGGCCTCGACGATAAAGCGGAAGTGTCCACGGTTGTCCATGATCGTACACCGGATACCCTGGTCTCTCCAGGCTCTCACGCGGTCGAGAAACTCGTGCATGACTTTCTCGTCATCGGTGGGCTCACCGAAGGTCTCGGCCATGGTTTCGAGATACCCGGGTGCAGGAGTACATCCTCTGTACATCATGTGATGCACGTAAGAGTATTTCCCCGGGGAGTACTCTTTGTTGTAGACCACGGTGTCGAGTCCGGAAATTGCGTCGAGACTCGGGGGCGTAAAGAATCTCTTTAGCTCCGACTCGTAGGCTTTTATCTCATCTGCTTTTCCGAACTCGACGAAGACCATGTTACACCGCCTTGGGCTTCCTGCCGCGCTTCTTCGGGGCTCCGAGAACCCCATCCCAGGTCTGGGGTCCGCGCTTCTTCGCCACGGCTTTTACGCCAGTCTTGGCCCGAGGCCCGCGCTTCTTCGCGGAGACCTTCTTTTTCGCCACGACCTTCTTCTTGGCCCCGGCTTTCTTCCTGCCGACCTTGAGCTTTGATGCGAGCTCGTAGACGGCTATACTCAAGTCGCTGACCTCGGCGGCGAGCACGTCGATCTCGGCTTTGAGCTGCTCCCGGGAAACGGGGATAAAACGTGAGACAGTAAACTTCATGGTAAAACTCCTGTGATAAAACATATAACAGCTCCGGGACGACGCCCGGTTACCAACCTCGATTGAGTTTGTTCATAAACCGTTCCTGCACCCGGGGTTCCTGGGCTTCACGCATGACTTTCCGCAGGTCGAATTTCACGCCCTTGTTCTCAGGCTTTTTCTTGAGGCGCTCCATGACTTCCTCGGCCTCGCGGCTCGTGGGGCGCTCACCGATTTTCTTGCGCTTGCCCTCGCGGATCAAAAACATTTCGTAGACAGCAGTCATTCTCTTCATTGGCTCTCTCCCTTACATTCTACGAGTATATGATAAACCCGAGGGCATCAGGATTCCACGGGTTTGTAGTACCCGTTTTCTCCGTGCTCGAATTTGAACACGGTTCCCCACGAGGCCCCGATGTCCACACTGGTCGTCAGGGGCACCGCCCAGTGCTCCCTCTGGATTTGCATGAGTTCCTGAATTTTGGCCGCGACTTCGTGAATCCTGGCCTTGGGTACGCTGAAGTTACATTCGTCGTGTACCATGGATTTCCAGCGAACGTCGGGATTCTCCTGGAGATACTTGCTGAGATTCAGGAGTGCGACGCGCATTACGTCTCCAGCGAGCCCCTGGATGACCGTATTTGCCGCTGATCTGTCGGCGAACGCAGACATAGCCCGATCCCCGCAGGCATGATAGGCCCTGAGCCTTCTCGGCCTTCCGAAGTCGTTGTACACGGTCCCCTGAGTCTGTCCCTCGCGCCTGACTTTCTGCACCCACCTGTAGAGCTTGGGGTTGCCCTTCCAGTAGGCATTGAGAAAATCCTTGGCTTCGTCGATTGTCACCCCGAGGTTCTCCGCGAGTCCCTTGGGACCCCTGCCGTAGAGAACCCCGAAGTTGATGACCTTCGCGAGTTTTCTCTTGTAGGAGTCGTAGTTCTCTTCCCCGAAGACCGCGATGGCCGTAGCTTTGTGGAGGTCACCGCCGCTGAGAAACGTCTGCACCCAGGAGTCTTCCCCACAGTAGTTCGCGGCGATCTTCAACTCCTGTGACTCGAAGTCTACGGAGACATGGTAGTGGCCATCCTCGGGCAAAAAGCACTTGCGGATATTGTACCTCGGGTCTTTTCCCTCGCAGATGGGCAGCCCGAGGTCTTCGTCACCCTTGAGAAAAAAATCGTAGCCCGCGACACTGTAGTCCGGGGTCCTGGCAACTGCACCCTCGGGGCAGAAGTAGTAGTCCGCGGGCATGGGCTTGGTCACGGCCTGGATATTCATTTTCACGAAGTACCCGTTCTCTTTTTCCGAGGACCCCGCGAAGCGCCCTGTGTTCACCGCGTAGGTCTTGTACGAGAACCTGTTGTTCCCGGCTTTCCTCGTGGAAAGCAAGGGCTTCACGTAGGAGCTCAGCATCTTGGCTTTCTCGCTTTTTTCCACGAGAAACTTTGCCACGGGGTGATCGAGGGCCTCAACGTAGTCTTTCTTCGTGCTCATGTCCCCGGTTTTTGTCCGGACCCCGGTGTCAAGGCCGAGGGTGGAAAACAGTCTCGCGAGTTGCTTCGGGGAGTTGATGTTGATTTCGTAGCCCGCGATGGAGTTCACGGTGTGCTGAATTTCTTCGACGCGCTCCTCGACTTCGTCCCTGTAGGTCTCCAGGGTCTTGTAGTCGATCCTCGTTTTCTCGGCCTCGAAGTTCATCACCGCTCTCGCCATCTCTGACTCCAGGTGAAGCACGAGCCCGCACTCGGCGTTGATAACGGGGAAGAAACGCTCCCAGAGCTCAAAGGTGCCCCAGGCGTCGCGGCTCGCGTACACGTAGGCGTCAACGGGGGGCAGGAGGTCGAAGGTGACCACGATTTTCTTCTTCCGGGTTTCGCCCGTTATTTCCCTGAGGTCATGGAGACTCACGGTGTCCTCGAAGGACGGCAGGCTGTAGCCGAGGTAGTATTTGAGACAATCCTTCAGGCTCGGCAAAATCCAGTTGGTGTCCATGAGAAACATCACCGCCATGACATCGAGGTACTTCACGCAGTCGAAGTCGTAGCCCCCGGGGGCCTTCTGCAAGGCCACGATGTCCTGGGGGTCGTCGGCGCTGAATTTGTCGAAGACGATCATGCGCATATCGAATCTCGCGTTGTAGAAGAGCACGAGTTCGCAGGACCTCATTTTTGCGTACAGCAGGTCCAGGGCTTCTCTCGCGGGCACGTTCCTCTCCGCGCAGACCTTGTGCCTTAGGGGAACGTAGAATCCCGAGGACGACGTGAACGCCACCGAGAACCCCACGATCTCGTCTTTCTCGGGATCGAAGCCCGTGGTCTCGGTGTCCACGGCCATGATATTGGGGCCGTTGTCCAAGAGCATCTTCAGGTCTTCAAGACGTGTGACCAAGAACTCGTGTTTGTCCACGGGATCGCGGGGAGCCGCGGGAGCCCAGTGTCGATATTCAGCCATTACATGCTCCTATTCAAACATCAAACCCGGTACTCTTTGGAAAACTTCTTCGATAGATATACTCCCGGTCTTGAATTCTTTCAAGTCCTGGAGGTTAGAAATGCGCAAAAACTCCCGTGTCTTCACGGTGTACTTCTCGATGTCATAGCGTTTCTCGATCTCCCTGCGCACGTTTCTGTACTCTTTGTCGGAGTACAGGTGCTTGAGAAAATCGGAACTGGAGTACTGCCGGGCTTCCGTGAAGCAGTACAGGGTGTTGTCGGCGTAGAGCTTCGCCGAGGGCGTCTGGTCTTGGTGAAATGGGCACAAGACCGTGCGGTTCGGCGGCAGGTCTATTCCCAGGTCTTTAATCAGGACTTCGATGAGCACGACTTCGTCAATGACTTGATCGGTTTTGTCTTTATGCCTGTACACCGGGTCTGTGCGTTTCATCATATCCGGGCCTCCACTGCCCGTATCCGTGTTTCCGCAAAACCAAAATACAGGGGGTCTTTTTCAATTCCAATGAATTCTCTTCCGGTGTTCATGGAAGCCACTCCAGTGCTCCCACTGCCAATCGTGAAGTCGAGGACTACTTCTCCGGGGAGAGTATAGGTGCGGATCAAATACTCCAGGAGTTCCACGGGCTTTTGTGTTGGGTGAGAACAAATAGATGCGTGAGGCTTCGGGAACGTGAGAACCGTAGTCGGATACCTTTTGGTGTCGCCTCCTCGGTCTGGGTGACCCCCTGCTTGTCCCCCGTAGTTTGAGGATTGCAAGCTCTTGATTGACCGCTTACTTCCTTGGCTATGCAGTGGATTGCCCTCGTGGAAAACCGGGTAGTAGTGTATCTTCCCGAAGCCGAAGATGGAAATGAGTTCATGCTGTCTCATGGGCATTTTTTTTGCATTGAGATGCCCTGACTTCAAGACCTTGTTCCAAACCCAGTCGTATTTGAAGTTCTTCAAGTTGCTCAGGCGCAGCATCGAGGAAAAAGGTTCAACGCCAAAGAGTGCAATCGCAGCTCCGGGTCGCAGGACTCTCTTCAACTGCTCCCACATTTTTCCGAAGTCAATGACTTGATCCCATGTGTTTGCGGTTGCCCCATAGGGTGGATCGGTCAAGCATAGGTCAACGCTCTGGTCAGGTATGCTCTGCATGGCATTTAAGCAGTCGTCGTGTATCAAGGTCATATTTTCATAAACTCCTTGATGCTGTCCACGGAGTACGTGTTGCGGTGAACCCCGGAGTCCTTGGCAGACTCTCCCATGTAGAAGTACATGGGCTCAAAGGGCGTGGTGATCGGGTCCTCGATGGTGACGCCGCCGCGGTGCTTGGCTAACGTGAGCTTGATCTCAGAGCTGCTGCGCAGCAAGTCATCGAAGTACAAGAAAATCACGTAGCGGCTGTCTCGCTCCAGGGCGTTGGCTTCGCTGAGCGCCGACAACGGATACTTGCCACCTGTGAGCAGAGCTTGCTTGTAGCCCTCGCGGTTGGCTTGGCTGAGAACCACGGAGGCAATCTGATTCTTGCCGCCGATGCACACACTCTTTGACCTGACCGTGGAGACAATGCGGTTCAAGTAGTCGAGTTCCTTCATGTTCTTCGGCGTGTGGTTGCGGAAAAGCTGGAGGTAGTCGATGACAAGCATATCGAATTTATATTTGCTGTAAACGCTCTCCAGGAACGGCCCGAAGCCGTACGGGGAGTAGTCGATGTCCGCGCTTTCATCGAGGATAACGATGTCGCCCTTGGCTCTGGTCTTCAGGTCTTCTTCAACGTCTTTGATTACCTTGAGTTCGGCATCTGAGACCGTGCCCTTCTTGAGTTTCTCGGCGCTGATCGGGTTTCCGATTTCCCGACTATGCCTTGCCAGTAAGTTGATGCGGTAGTAATCCGCGGGGATTTCCTTGGTGAGCACCAAGGCGTTGTACCCCCGGTTGACGGCGTTGTGGTACGTGAGGTTTACCGCAAATTGGGTGTTGTGGGTAACGGTTCCGTCCTCCAGGAGAAAACGACCGTCACCATCGAGAGTGAATCCGTAGTACGTCCCTCTGCCCTCGGGCAACACTCGAAGTCCAGAACAAACCATATCCCCGTAGTTGCTCCCCGAGGTTATCCGGAATCCTTTGTATTCTCTCACATTTCCTTCGGTGTCCATACGGAGGTCGGGAAGAGGAACATCGACGATCTTACCGGAGCTTTCCTCCATCAGAGTGAGAATGTGGGGCCTATTCACGGTGTATGACATCCCCCGGAATTGGGCGATCTTGTACATATCATCCTCTCCGTGGGCAAGAGATAGAACCGTTCTGGGCTCGCCGTCTGGTCCCATCAAGAGATTGCCTACTTCAACATTCTCTACGGCTATCAGAGCTCCGCAATACATGCGGATGAGTGTACCCTTCCGAAAGCATTTCCCCTGTCCCGCGTACCCGCAGACCGTGGTCATGGAGCCCATGAGCAGGCCATCGACGACGGCGTCGAGTTCGGGGATGTTTGTGTAGAGACCCGCGCGCTTCTCCCTGTGCTTCTCCACGAGGTCGGAAATCGGGGCCTCTGGCTTTGTAACCGAGACCATATCCGTGGCCTTGAGTTCCGTGGAGAACGCAATCCTCTGGACCTCGTCGAGCATCTCCTTTTTCTTCTCGATGTTTTTTTCCGCGACGACATCCATGAGAACCCGGCTTGAGTACTTCTCGCGCATCTCGCTCTGGATTTCCCTGAGCTTGAAGACAATGGTCGCCGGGTCTTCCATGGGAACCGAGGTAAAATCCGACCCCAGTTCCTTGTTCACGGTCTCGGCGTCGGGGAAGTAACCCTTGTTGTTGAAGAACTCCAGGGCGAAGTCACAGTAGTCCTTGATCTCCTTGGGGAGAGCCGGGAGGTTCTCGGTGAAAGCCAGGACCTCGGCGGCGAAGAAAAGATCGTCTTTATCTCTTAGTCGGAAGAGGTTGGTTATTGTATTTCTCAAGTGTCACCTCAGAAAATTTTCTTCTTGTTTACTTCAACGGGTGCGCCGTCAGCGGTGAAGTCGATGCTCTTGAATCTCTCGGTGATGCTGTCCGTGAGTTTGTCTCTGAGCTCCAGGTCGAGGGAAGTAAAGAGCAACACGGTCTTGCGTTCCTGCATGAGCCTTGACATGGAGAACGTGTTTATCATCTCATGGAGAATCTTGTTTTTGATCTCGTGGGGGGTGCAGCGGATGAGCACGTATTCCTGCGTGAAGTCGAAGAGCCTGCCGCCTTCGTCGTCGCTGAAGAAGTGAAAGACAACGTCACCCGATGTCAGGTACTTCCAGTTCTTGAGCTTTGACCCCGTGAGCAGGTAGTAGGGCACGAACATATCCAAGCACTTCTGGTGCCCGGTGATTACATAGGAGTCGGTTTCGTTGATGTCCTCCTGCTGGAATCTCTCGATCCACTTGTCTACTTCGGCACCGGGGGACTGAAAGAAGAAGGCCCCGAGGTATCGTCTCAGGCGGGCTTCCGCGAGCTCTTTGTCCGTCATTGCTCGATCCTTTTCCCGTGGATTTCCACGGCATTGAGTCTTTTCCGGAACTCGCGTTCGCGGACAATGACTTCGTCAACGTCGATCTTGCAGTCACTCAGGCGCGAGAGCACGTGTACGGCTTCATGCAAACTCGTTTTCTGGTTGGCGAGGATCGTGCGTATAAAATACGCCAAGGACTTCACGTCGTCAAGGAGTTCGCGTACACGTGTCATCTCCCTGTTGGTTTCCTGCTCCTTGGAGCGCATTTCCTTGAGCTTGGCGGCAATGCGAGCCCGCTCTCTGGCGATCTCCAGGTCGTAGTGACTTTTCTCGCTCCTGAGATTCTCGGCGTGGGTTTTCTGCATCGCCGTCTTCTCTTCACCGTGCTTCTTCCCGGCGTCACTCATTTCCTGGAGCAACTGGCGCTCACGGTTACCCGCGACCTTCTCCCTGTCCTTCCATCCGTGCGCGTACCCGTTTTCCCGCGCGCGCTTCAAGGCAATGTACATCTTCCTGTTGAACATAAAAACGTCTCCCTTCAGTTTGAAAAAATATGCCTCTTGACCCCCTCTGTTATTTTTTTCTCGATTACGTTGATGTACTGCCGGGAGTTACCGAACCTCCGGGCAACGGCTTCCAGGGTTTCAGGGGTCCCCGTCTTTAAGCCCATGCGGTACTGGTAAATCTCGACTTGCTTCTGGGGAAACTTTGAACGCAACCATGGTAGCACACTTCGACAAAAGGAGTCAATAAAATGTTTTCCATGGGCTTCGTCCTGGAACCCGGGCTCGTGGGCCAGATATTTTTCCACGAGCTTGTCGTTGATGTCAATGGGCACTGCTCCTGGTTTGTTGAGCCTCACGTAACTGTAGACCGCGTGAACTGCGGAGATCACCAGATACGAGTGTGGGTAGAACCTTGAGTCGGTATCAAATTTTCTCGCGGCTTTGAGGATTGCCACAGAAATTGTTTGTATTAAGTCGTCGGGGTCAGCCACGTGTCTAAGCCAAGAGACCTCGGAGTACGCGGTGAGCAGCACCGAGAGAATAATGGTCTCCGCACTCTGCTCCGAGCCCGTGGCCTGGAACTCACGGACGGCGTCATTGAGAACGTGCTTTGACCTCTTGAAGTCCCGGGCTTTGCGCATTATTGCCTCAGTCATCATTTGTCCCCGTGTGGGTATAGGTTTAACGCTTTCAAGCGCTTCTTCAAGGCCCTGATGGTTACCTGCTGTCTGTAGATCACTTCTTTCTGGTACTTGATTACGTCCTCGGGTCCCAGGTTTTCGTCGTAGCTCCCAAGGTCTCCGGTGAAAACCCTTTCCAGGAATTCCTTGCCCTCGGTGGTGAGTTTCACGTTCGCCTTGCAGACCGCGGAGTCGCCTTTGGCGTACTTTGCGCGAATCTTGTAGTAGGTGAGAAGCCCCCGGTCTTTGAGTTCATCGAGAAATCCCACGTTATACAGAGCGCCCTTTAGTTTTGTGCTCAGAGAACTCCGAAGGTCGGTGTGATAACTCGGGCTCAGGGGCACCATAAAGGAGATCGTGGTCCCGGATCGGGCCTTGCGCATGAGCTTCCACAGGAACGTGCGCTTCCGTCTGTCAATAACCAACTCCGAGGCTTTCATTTGCTCACCAGTGCATAGACAAGGGTTCCCGCGAAGGCCGCGAGCGCCGAACACCCGGCGATCTGCCATGCTTTTCTCCGGGTCTGCTCGCGCGCCAAGTCTTTATCGAGTTGGTAGATTTTGTCCTTCCAGTAGTCACGGGAGAACTGCGAGCTGAGAATCTTGAGCGTGAGTTCTCGTGAGAACATCGTCCACTCAAGGCCGTTGTACAGGAGCGTTGCATAGGTTTTGTCGCTGTCACCCCACTCTTTGATCTTGGGGTCGGCAACGGGTGCGCAGACCAATGACAGCGAGAACACGGCGAGCAACATCATGGATACCCAGGTCTTCATAGTGAATACCTCACTTGATATTTATTTTGAACCAATCCCGGTGCCAGTCATTGTAGTTCGTGGTCACCGAGGACACCTTCGTGGTTACGCCCGGCGTAACGAATACAGGATACGAGATAATGGTTTCGTCACCGAAGTAAACCGTGGACATGAACATACGCTGAAAAGCGGTGAGACCAGCGCTGACCACGCGAAACTCAGCGCTGGTCTTGATGCCGACGTTCGTGTACACGAGCTTTCCGGCAGCGGAGTCCAGGAGCACGTTTACGTTGACGTTCTGGTTGTTGTTTACCGACCACAGGTCTTGCTTGACGGCCTGCGTCTGTGTGTTGGCGACACTGACTTGGATGCGCACGACCAAGAGCAGGACATTGAGGACAACGGACGCCGCGAGGGCCACGGTTTTAATCACGACTTACCACCACTGAGGAACGCGACGATCTTCCGGGCAACGCCTATGAGCCCGGAGTCAGCGGCGACTTGTCCCGCTTTTTTGTCGGCGTCGTCATCGACTTTCTTCGGGGGATCGACTTTGCCCGTACCCCCGGTGTCGGGTTTCTTTCGCCAGAACGCGAGAATCCCGAGCACGGAAAGCAGCCAGTAGCCGGTGATGAGCACGACGGCGATTACGGCCACGAGAACCACTACGCGAAAAATGTTCCAGAAAGTTTCGGACTTCACTTCTTGCCTCCGATAATGATTTTGTCCCCGGGGTCGATTTCCGTAAGCGGGGCCGTGTAGGAGTCGTCACAGTAGGCTATGAATACCCTACACGATTTTTCCGATTTTGAACACCCTTTTTTTACCTCCAGGTAGTCCACGGGTTTTCCCGTGGGCTCGTGGGTCATGTGGTACAGGAGGCTGTCGTCACGACTCACGTTCTTCGCCAGTTTTACTCTCATGTTAGTCTCCAAGAATTCCTGTGCTGAGAAGGTCGCCGTCATTGAGGGTATCAATGCGCCTGATCTTCATGTTTACGTTGTTCGCTACTTCCTCTTCGATGGTCCCCGCGCAGAACAGAAAGCGCTGCACAACCGGGGACCGGGCTCCGCTGCGCTTGATGCGCCCGAGGGCCTGCACCACGTCTCTGGCGCTGTCCGACGGCGAGATCATCGACACCCGGGGGAAGTTCCCGTGTTCGTCGTGCAAGCTGATGCCCACACCACCGGCCATGATGTTGCAGACAATAACGCGCTCCTGATCGGCCTGGAATCTCTCGATCCACTGGTCCCGCTCTCCGGCGTTCTGACCGCCGACCACCACGGCCTTGGTCTTGAGACCCGCGGCTACGGCGTCCACGCTGTCCCTGAAGTTCAAGAAAATCGCGACGCTGTTTCCTTCTTCGAGGTAGTCCTGCGCCATTTCAATAATCGTCGGAACCTTCGCGAGTTCTACCTGCTGCCTGGCCCTGAGCCGGATCGTCAAAATGTTCTCGACGCCCTTGTCCATGTCTTCTTCGATCTTCGAGTGCAGGCGCTCCTCGGCGGCCCGGAGTTCCTGATAGGCTTTGTTGATGGCCTTCTCGGCGACTGAGCCCATGTCCAGGGGGTCGGCGATGAGAACCTCTTGGGGGTAGTCGATTTCATCGACGCTGATCTGCGAACCCTTGCCGGGCTCGAAAATCTGATGGTGGATACGCAGGACATCGTTGCGGTTTCCGGAGAACGTACAGCCTCCCCAGGGGTTGTCACGGACACCGTTCTCCCGTGCCCATGCCCAGTACCCGGTTTTCGTCGGCGGGAAGAGCTGGAGGATGGTGCCAACGGCTTGCATTTGCAAGGGGTTGTCGGCGAGCGTTGCGCTGAGCGCAGAAATCGGGCACAAACCGTTTGCGGCTATCATCATCTTAGCGTTCTGCGTATCACGGCCACCGCAGCGGTGGGCTTCGTCGAAGACGAGGACTGAGCCCTCGGGGATGTGCCACGTGAATTTCTTTTCGTTCTTCTCTCCAGTGGTCTCCAAGTACTTGGTGTTGCCAATGCGGAATTGCTCGTAGTTGCTCACGAGCACGGGCTCGACGCCCATGTACTTCGCGGCTTTCTTCCACGAGGAGATCACGGACTTCGGGCAAACCACGATTGGGCGAAGACCCATTTGCTTGCAGACCGCGAGAGCGCAAAAAGTCTTACCACTACCCGTGCGAGAGGTGTCCACGGTTACGCCGAAGCGCTTCAAGGCCGCGACCTGGCGCTCGGTATGCGCGACCTGGAAGCCGCGCAACAACTGCTTCACATCTTCTCTGAGGGGTTCACAGTGGCTCTCGGTGTCGGCCCCCGAGTACACGGCCTTCGCGGCGGCGGTCATCGGATACGGGAAGTACTTGTACACTTTGTCAAGGCTGTCCTGATCCCTGAGCAACCAGACTTTCTCCTCGGGGTTCCAGAAAGCCCCGGCGCTCTTCAGGCTTTCGACGAGCGCGCGATCATAGGGGCTCCTGTAGAGAAAGAAGCCGTTCTTGAAGTCCACCTCGTAGACTTCCTTGGGGGGAGCCTGCCCGGCTTTCGTGGGGTCGAAGACCACCATCCAGGACTCCCCTTCTTTTCTCAGGCGGTAACCCGCGAAGAGAAACCCGTCTTTCTCGGGCTTGTAGAACTTCCAGAACTCCTGGGGTGCCTCGGCTTCAAAGGACTGCCCGGCTCCCCGGAACGGCAGGGAGTTCAATAACTGCTCAAAGTCTGTGCTCAAGGCCATAGTCGATCCTCCACGGAGAGTATATCCTTGATTGTACAGCACAAAGCACTATAAAGTCAAGCTCTTTTTTTCGACAAAAACCTCTGGAGTTGGTAGCGGTTGTTCCCGCCTTTTCCGTAGAGCTTGTGGAATAGTTCATGGCAGACCCGGCACAGAGTGATGCCATTGGCTCTCTCAAACCTTCCCTTGACGTTATCCGCGAAGCTGTTGATGTGATGGGCTTCGAGGTCCCCTTTTTTACCGCAGTTCGCGCACCTGTACTTGTCCCTTTTGAATACCGAGGTTCTCCATTTAGCGTAGCGCCGGGAGTCACGGCTTTCAACATCCCTGGGGGGTTTCACCTGCTTCCTCGGGGTGCAGCTTCATGCCCAAGAGGCTCTCGATGTAGGTATCGAGTTCGGTCTTGAGCTTGTGGACTTCCAGTTTTCGCTCTATGGCGATCCTCCGGGCCTCGGTGAAGAGCTCGTTGATGCACTGCACGTAGGTGTCATAGCCTTTCTCCCCGACTTTGAAGACCTGGAACAGGTCCTCGCGGGTAATGAGTCTGTGCTTGGCGTTCCACATTTGATCGAGGAACTCCGAGACCTTTCCGTCGAGGACCATGATCTTGTCCTGGGTGTAGTCGATCATCTGCTTCTCGGTTTTTTTGTCGAAGCAGTTCTGCACGAACCAAATGCGGATGGTGTCCAAGAAGTCGCTGTGCAGGTTTTTAATGAGCACGGAAAAGTACACGTAATCGTCGTGGGTGGCGGGGCTATCGACATCATGGCTTTGCAGGAGCTTCACGAATTCCCTGCGGAGCCTGTCTCTGACGATTGACAACTGCTCCTCGGCTTTGCGCATTTGCTGCTCGATGATTTCCTTGATCTCGATTTTCGCCACGCTCATCGTATGCTCCATGACCTTGGAGATCAGGTACAGGAGTTCCTTCATGTTCTTGTTGTTGATTCCGAAGCGCAACGTGCTTTTTCCATGCGAGAACAAGACTCCACCGTGGCGCACCAAGTATATGATGAGCCCTGCTCCCAGTAGGGAAAGCACAAGAATTTGGTGGAATTTCATCTGCGTCTCCGTTGTCTACAAGAACACCACGACCGCGTTTCTGTCATTCAAGTACCGGAGTGCAAGGTCGTGATCGGTCTCGGTACTGACTTTGCCATTGGACAACTGCATATATTTGCCGATGCTGTAGAAGTAATGCACTTTGTCCAGCCTGAAAGGTTTTATGGGTACGTAAATCCTGGTTCTGCCGCCGTACTCGTTGGGGGCCATGCGCAGCAGCCACTTGATGTAGGCCACGGCGTCCATGCAGTTCCCCCGGAGTCCGCGGCCAATCAAGATCAGGGGGTGCGCGGTCCACGTAGGGTACTTGTTCAAGAAAGATAAGAACCCTGTGATGTTCGTGGACAGCCCATCGTACATGTATGTGAACTTACGATACTCAATCATAGCATCTGCTGCCGATTTTATCCTCTTCTCAATCATCTTAGCTGTTCTCAAAATCTGGGGCCAGCGGCCCGTGACAAGGAACCACAAGGCCCAGGCAAGGTTGAATACTACATTCCACAATACTTGGATTGTGAATCTATATACCCAGCCGAAGAACCAGACTAAACCGTAGAGAAGTTTATATTTTAAGCTCACTCGTGAGTCTCCTATATGTACAGAATTATGACGGTGCGTATAACGGAATGGTTGTTACCGTCAACATCCCAGTACATTGTGGTTCTCTGTGCGTTTACTTCTCCGGCATCGTTCCACTCAGGCTGAGAGTAGTCGCTGTCACCGCCCCCCGACCACACATGAGACATGAAGTAGTTGTAACCCCCGTTCGGGGCATACCCTGAAATCCACTTTGAAGATACAAAGACAGCGATGATACGATTACCTGCTATGCCTGTAGCGAAGACTTCGTGGTCGTTGATGGCATTAGGCGAGGTCATTATTTTTACCTTTATCAAACCACCACCAGCGTCAACTCCGTGATCTACTTTGAATCCTATAGGGGTAACGATAACGGCTTTCCCGGAGTCGTCACCAATAAGGCGAGTCATAGGCTGCTGCCACTCGTCACC
>AMWB02090777.1_pt2 | contig 13336 bp, 22 predicted proteins | sample 200311 | NCBI WGS metagenome assembly AMWB02 (sample SAMN02737377, study PRJNA173069) | bioreactor metagenome | biome: anode biofilm in microbial fuel cells | place: USA: California | collected 2010-12-16 | reverse complement strand
TAAGAAAAATGCCTAAATTTATAGAATCAGCTCTTCAGTCGTTACTTAATGATAGTCCTAAGATTTATAATTTTAGAACTGACCCTGAAGATAATACTATAGCAAGGGAGAGAAGGGCATTTCTTAATGATCCTGCTAACATTGAGAAGAATGTTGCTCATCTTATGAGAAGGAATCTTCCTATGAATAAGCAGGATAAGATAGGATATGCTGCGAATCTTTCTAAGGTTAATAAAGCATTTCCAAGTGATGACCCTCGGGCTTCCCTTGGGGGTAAGATTATGGAAGAGTCTAATCTTGCAATCCAAGCTTATCCTAATATGCATCCTCAAGAGGTTATTAATAGAGTTTATCAAAAGAACATTGAAGAGAATAAGCCTAATATATATAAATACCTTGACTCAGCCCAGAAAGGTTTTCTTGGAATTCCTTTTACTGGAAAGACTTTAGGTAAGAATCTTACTCCTATAGAAGGATACGAGAAGTATCTTCAGGATAAGGAAGAGTATCAAAGGAATAATATTAACTTTGATGAAATGACTTCTGTAGGCGGGGCTATGATGCTTGGTGGTATTCCTGCGGTAGCCAGACACTTCTTGGAACCTATGGCAGCTAAGCAGGGTGCAGGAATGGCTGTTAGAGGATTAGCTAAGGCTGCAGGGATGCTTACAAGTAATGTTGCAAAGGCTGTCCCTAATCCTCTCCTAAGAGTAGGCTTGACTGCACTGGCTGCAGTACCTGAATTCTGGGCATTTGAACTTGCAGGACAGCTTGCTACTAAGAATGATGTTATGAAAGAACAGCCTTGGTATGTTAAGATGCCTGTGGAATTTGCTGCAGGAGGAGCAGCCTTTGGTGGGATGAGTAAGGTTATAGGAAAAGGCTTTGAGAAGGTATTTGCTAAGGAGGTGGCATTAAAAAGAGCAGGAGATGTGGTTGCTACTAATCCTGCTTTGAAGAATGTCTTAGACTTTGATGCTACAAGGAATGCTTATAATATCGCTAAGGCGGAGAAGTTTAAGTATATTGAAGATGCCTTGAGTGAGTTTGAAGGAACTGTTGCTAAGCCCAAGGATGGAATTAGCATAAATAGGTTCTATGATGATGCTGTTAATATTGCTAACCAGACTGGGAAGTCTATGACAGAGGCTGTCAAAGAGGTTATTACCCCCGTGGGAATTGCTGATAATAAGGCTGCAGGAGTATTTGATAGTCTTATTAAAGATAGTGAAAGGAATGCTCTTGAAGAGCTCAGAGTATGGATGATGGCAGGGAGAAAGGATATACTTCCTAAGTTAGAAGAGCCTATAATTAAAGAAGGATTTAATCCTAACATAGATAGAATGCAGCAGATGCTTAAGAGCCAAGATAAGCTTGAGTCAAGTGTTAGGAGAGTACTGGATGATATCATTACCAAAGAAATGTCAAATATTGACAAGGTTGCTGGGAATAAAATAAAAATGACTTTGACCGACGAGGTTGTTCCTGATATAATTAGTACTGGAACTAAGGGGACTCCTAAGATTAAGGTTAAAGGATTGTCTGATTCAGAACTTTTTGCTAATAAAATATCAGGAATGTCAGAAGAAGAACAGGTAAAAACATTAACTGAGGAGTTTTCAAAACTTGGTTCTTTAAATAAGATGTATAACTTCGCAGACAAATTAGGAAAAATAAAAGGATCTGGAGAAGGGGCAGAAGTTATTAATATTATCAATAGAGATATTATGAATAAGGCTTTAACTAACGCTCAAGAGAGTATTGGTAAAAAGATAGATTATGCTGTTAATACAGCAAGGAACATAGATGCTGTCTCTCCTCAGGAAAGGGCTGCTGCAGAGAGGATTTCAAGATTAGAAGAACTTGGTAAGGATACAGGAAAGCTTGAGAAGGAGTTCAAGAAAACCTTTGGTTATGATTATTCTCCTTATATAGCCCCCGTCCTTGCAGCTGGTGCTTTAATCCCTTTGTTATCTTTAGCATCACCTTCGGATGCTAATGCTGGTCCGATTTCAGATAAATTAGTGACGGGCTTTACTAAAGATATACTTGAAAGGTCTGGAGTAAAGAATCTTGTTTCTGAGATTCTTGATAAGAAATACTTTGTTGCTCCTTATGTTAAGGACTCATTCCAGATGCCCGAGAAGGGGATGTCTATTGGAGGGATTGCTCCGAGTGTACAGGACGTGGTTAGGAAAGTCTCTAAGTGGTGGGATAGAGTTGCTTCTCCTAATGTTGTCTGGGAAACTATGATTAAGCAGGGCAGAAGTCCTATGTTAGACCTTGCAAGTAGAGAAGTTACTTCTCAGATGAATGCAAAAGGATGGGCTGCTTTTACTCAGGATGTCTTGAGTAGGGTGCCTGGAGTAATGGAAGGAAGTGATGATATTGCAGCTGTTATGAAGAAATATGCTTCTACTAACTCTCTGCATATACAGAATAACATACATGAAGAAATGATTAATAGACTTGAGAAAGACATATTGAAGCTTACTAAAAAAGCAGAGGGTTTGAAGGGGGAGGATCTCAAGTTCACACATGATGAGATTGCAGGTTTACAAGCAGGAATAAACCAACACAAAGAAGGGATTGCTAAGATTGCTCCTGAATTTGAGAAGAGACTTGCAGCAGAAGGGATTGCAGACTATAATGCTTCTTGGGAGAAGGATGCTAAGGCTTTAGCTGAGAAATATCCCACTGCAAGAATATTCTTTGCTTTAGATGGGAAAGGATTATCCGCAGAAGATCCCTGGGTATTGAAATACTTAACCCAAGAAGAGAAGATAGCAATAGGTCATCTGAAAGAATTTCATAGTAAAGTAAGAGGATATATAAAAGATGTAGGTGGAGAAGTGTTTGCAGAAGGTACTCCTTATGTACATTATGCTCCCCATCCTGATATAAATTTTAAAGAATTGGCTAAAGGAATGGAAGAGTTTAATATGACCAGACAAGATATCCTTCCTATGGCTAAGATGTTTAGCAGGTCAAGAGGTAGCTTGCCTTTACTTCCTGATATTAAAATGGCTCTTGGAAGATATATCCCAGATACAGCCAGAAGGATAGAAATGATTGATTTCTGGAAGAAAGGTAGACCAGGCGGATGGGATGCCTTTAATAGGCAGGTACATCAACTTGGGTGGAGAGGCCCAGCTGATGCGATGGAAAGGATTAGGGCAAGTTTTTCTCCTGAGAACATAGGAACAATTAATGATTTAGCTAACAAGTTCTACTCCTTTGAAGCTGCAAGATTGATTGCCTTAAACCCTGGACCGGGTGGTAAGCACTTAATGAAGCTTCTTGCTAATATAAGTAACTTTGGTCCTAAGGCCTGGTTAGAGAGTGTAGGCCCTGCAAGTCAGTTATATCATAAAGCCTACATAGAGGAGGCCTTTCAGAGGGTTACTGGTTCTAAGGCTTCTCCTGAGGTTATTACTGAGATGTTAAGGACTTTTACTCAAGCAGGGAACATGAGTGCTATCCTGCAGGATTTAAATGTTAATGCTCCTAAAGGATGGGTAGATAAGATTTCAGAAAAAGTCTGGAATGTAGGCGGTGCTATTATTAATAATACTGAAAGATTTGATAGGTCAGTATCCTTCATGGGGGCATTAATGATGGCTCAGAAAAAGGGTATGACTGCTGAGCAGGCTATGTCAGGATTATATGATACTATCCTGAAGACTAACTTTTTATCTGGACAACAGAACCCCGCGTGGCTCAGGAATCCTAAGGTAAGGATGATGATGATGTTCCAAGGTACCCCTTTTAAAATACTGGAACAAAGGGTACTCCTTGGAGCAAGGGGAAGCAAAGATGTTGCTAATGCAGCTAAGGAAACATGGAAGCAGTTGCAAGTATTGAAAGGAGATATAAAAGAGGGGGAGCAGATTTTTAAAACTAATCTTATAAAAGATGCTCTTACACAGGGTAAAGATATCTATGGAATCCCTTATTCTTATCAAATGATGAGACAGATGATGGCTCTTGGAACTGTAATAGCAGGAGGAGCAGCTTTATTCGATGCTGATATGACAGGACATGCTTTGCATTTGCCCATCTTAAAAATGAGTGAAGGTGGAAAGCCCGCCTTTAACCCTGCCATATCTGCAGCGCTGGAGGCTAAGTCTACAGATGAGGATTTTTGGTTATCTGATTTCTTTAAGAGATGGTTCTCTCAGGGCCCGTTCCCTTCAGTATTTGTTCGGGGGTGGAGGCTTAATAATGATGACATTCCTAAGATATACAGAGATAGTAAGTTCAGGTATCTCTTTGCAATACCGGCTACAAAGGAGAAGTAGGTTCACCCAGTATAAATGTCAAATTTTGACATTTCTGGGATATTAAAAAAGGAGGAGTCAAATGGTTAAACTCAGAAACACAGGCACATTTACTATTTCCACTGGCACGATAACTGCTTCCGGCAATTATCTTACTGACCCTTTAGACTGCCAAGGACTGGAAGGATTCTTTTCCTTGGAATGGATTGTAACAGGAGATGGGACTTGTAAGATAGAAGTTCTTCCCTCTAATGATGGGAGTAATTATCCTGACGTAGAACCTGATATTGCATCAAGTCAAACGAAGACATCTGGTCCGGCAGCTGATGGAATTAATATGGATTCTTTTCAGCCTATTCCATGCAATTTTATGAAGTTGTTGTTTACTGAAACAGGCGGAGTAAACGCTGTTGCTGTAACAGCAAGACTTAGGGCTAATTAGGAGGTGCATGATGGGATGGGATGAACATAAGTATATAGGTAAAAATGTTGCTGCGAGTGGGGTTACTACTGCTGCAGTGACAGGAAATAGGGATGGGACTCTCCTTGAAAGAACAGAGTTTATAATAAGCATGATAACAGGCATAGCAGCTGCTCGACTCGCCTCTACCACAGAAGACTTGAATCAAGCAGCATCAACCTATGACCTTCTGACAGGTACAACTCAACCTGTTCTTCTTGAAACATTATCATTTAAAATGCCGGCAGTTGATATATCTGGTGGGGCTTTGACTTATATAACAATCCAGACAGACGATGTAACTCCACAGGTTGTGTTCAACAGTACAGATGGAGCATTGGCTAATCTTACTTCGGAATCAGAAATATCATGGACAGGAGCTATAAGAATAAATGTTGGAACTAAATTACAGCTTACCATTGCAGGTGGTGCAGCAGGGACAGCATGTTCAACTACGGTAACCGCAGGATACAAGGCCATAGTAGCTGGTGGAACATTAGTTTAAACGCATATGACGGATAGTCAATGCGCATTTATAAAGCCTGAAAGGGCATTATAAAGGAGGTTTTTTAAATGAGTGTGCAAGTAAACGGAAGAGAAGTTTTCAACAACTCGGATATAAATAACCCAGATATTGATGGAGGTACTATTGATAATGCTGCTATAGCCACATCAAATATCACTGTAGGTGCTGGTAAAACGCTTGACGTATCAGCAGGGACTTTAACTTTAGCTGATAATCAGGTAAATGGGACAAAAGTAACAGCTTCAACAACAGGCGCAAAGGGTGTTGCTGAATTAGCCACTAATGCAGAGGCTCTTGCTGGAACGGATACGGCAAGGATTATCACTCCCGATGATTTGAAATATGTTTTGGATAGATGTATTCCGCAATACTACGGAGTCAGTTGGGACGAAAGCGCAGATACTTATGTTCGCACAGGCTCAACAGCAGGGCAGACTTGTGGTGTCACTCTTGCAGATGCCTTTCTCCCTATTCAAAGAAGAATGAGAAGGTGCATTCTCAATGATGACGGCACAGTAAATTACTACCTTTCCGCTACGGACTCGACAAAGAAAGAAGATGGTTCAACAGCCGCAGTCCTTGACGGCACAGACGGTCAGGTAATGGTTGAGATACCTAAGTTCTGGTATCGATATGGTTATAGTGGCACAACTCATACATGGGAAATATCGCCCGTTCCATTGCCGGGATTTGAAGTACACCCTGCCTTTATGAGTGATACTACAGAGCTTGACTATGTTTATGTCTCGGCATATGAAGCGAACCTTGAAGACGTGTCGGCAGGTCTATTTGTGGGACAATGCCATCAAACGTCAGTCAGTGCTGTATTTGCAACGTCAGATGATTCTATCACGATTGCGACAAGAACGGGATGGACGAATGCCTTAAAAGTTGGTCAGAAACTTGTTGTATCTGGTACATCAAATAATAATACTACTGTTACCGTAGCAACTATTGTATCAGCTACAGCAATTACAGTGTCAGAAAACCTTACCGATGAAACAGCGGCAACTACAGTTATCCAAACCGTAACAGATACCACAGCAACAACGGGAGACAAGCTCGCTTCCGTATCAGGTGTATGTCCGATTAGTGGTGGAAGTGCAAATGGCACAAGGGCGCATTTCAGGGTATGGGCATCAAATCGTGGCGCAGGTTGGAGCCAGATGATGATAGATGTGCATTCTGCTATTCAGCTTTTGTATCTCACGGAATATGCTTCATTCTATTCTCAGTCAGTTTTGGGGTATGGCATAGCGGCGGTTGCGAATTGGCCAGCTTACAATGATAATAATCCGATTGCAAAGACAGGTAATAGCAATGTCGTTGGCAATGCTTCAGGGAATACAGCTACAGCAGCTATTACGACAGGTGTAGGAGCACAGTCTGTATATCTCAGTTACAGAGGACTGGAAAATTACTACGGTCATCTTTGGAAATGGGTAGATGGATTTAACGTCAACAATAATATTCCTTATCTGTGTAACAATCCGACTAATTTTGCAGATAACACAGATTCTAATTACACAAGACCGAAAGATGTTAACGGTGCAGATATTACAATGCATAACGCTAACGGGTATCAGGGAACACTTGCCCTTAACGGCAGGGCATTTATGCCAACTTCTTTAACTGGTGGTTCAGCATCAGCTAAAATTACAGACTATTACTATCAAAGTGCTGGCTGGCGGGTTGCTTTCTCTGGAGGTAATGCTAATAATGGCGTGAATGATGGCTGCTTCTTTTTGTATTGTACTTATGCTTCGGATATTGTTAATCGGAATATTTCGGGTCGCCATGTTTTGTTATTTTGATAAGTATACAACCTCTACCACTTGGTAAAAAATAAAAATATAATGTATATAGTATGTTTATTTCAAAAATGTAAAAATCCATTAAGGAGGATAACAGTATGAGAATGATAAATGGTTCAGATACAATACCTGACGTGATAGTGAAATCAGCAGGCAAGACACAAGTAAGATATGATATTGAAGAATCGGAACATGTCGAGATGGACGGAAGCAAAAGAACTTGTTACAGCTACAGCTATGTTGCCATTGATGGTGAAGTGACAAGGGATAAAATCATAGATGCGATTATAAAGGAAGAGATAGGCGGCAAAGATGCTGAACTTGCATTAATCAATAACGAGATAGCAAGTGCAGGTACAGAAGAATATGCCGGTTATCAGGCATGGAGGCTCAAAGCCAAAGCCATTGCTGATGAGGTGCTGGGGTAGGAGGGCTGTAAAGGTAATGAATAATATCGGCGGGAGGATAAAATAAAATGGCAAACGGCTTTATAGTAGTGGAAAGGGAGGACTGGGAAAGAGCTACGAAAGAAGATCGTGATTTAATGGTTTATAATACTCTCAAAAGTATCAATGACCGAATTGCCAAGCTGGAAAAACAGGTAATGTTCCGAACAGCACTCAACTTTTTTGGTTGTGTGTCCGGTGGTGCATTGGGAATGTTCGCTATTCATCTATGCAAAATTAAGCCATTTTGAGGCAAATATGAAAGTTATCCTTATCCGGTGCAGATGTGGCAAAGTTAAACGCTATGGTGAGTGGATAAGACCTGTCGGGAAGGATTTGGAATTGATAGAGCAGAACTACAATAACATAATGTGGCAATATGAGCAATGTGATGTATGCAGGATAAGAAAGGAGGGATCAAAATGACTCTTGGAGAAGCTCAAGAACAATTTAGTTTGATGTTGGGTAAATTAATAATTTTTGCTTACAACAAAGGCTATAAGATTAGAATGGGTGATGTATGGGCAAGAGATGGTCATAAGGTTAATAGTAACCACTACATCAAACTGGCAGCAGATCTGAATTTGTTTAAAGGTAAAAAGTATCTGACAGACGGTACAGGGCACGATGAATTACACGATTATTGGGATTCTCTTGGTGGGGGAAGAAGGATAACTAATGACTTGAATCACTATTCTCTTGAATGGAACGGAAGATTATAGTAGGTTCAAGGGATTTTATAATGTTTACTTTCATACATATTAAAACTTATTTTTCATTCAGCATGGAGGTTTTTATGAGAGATTTTTGGTATTCAGGGATATTCAAAAACTGGGCTACTACTTTACTGGGTTTATTGGGTGCATTATATTTGGTACTTGAACCTATTCTTACTACAGGGCAAATGCCAACAAAGCAACAATTTATAGGAGCTATATTTTCAGTAGTGGGTGGATTTTTAGCAAAGTCATTTAATGTAACTGGTGGAGTTGTGAAACAGGATACTCCAATGATTCAAAAATCTGATGTAACAGCAAAAGTTTTAGAAGAAAATAAAGGAGAAGAGAAATGAAGAATTTCAAAGTTTCAGTTTATATAGTTATGCTTATATTAACCTTAATGCTTACTGGTTGTGCTTCTAATGATATAACACCAACAATCTATAAAACAATGTACATAGCAGGAAGTGGTTATGATACAGGGATGAAAACAGTTGCAAGTCTACAGAAGCAAGGTATAATATCTACAGAACAGAGATTGGTTATTAATGAATATGCAAACAAGTTCTATGCTCCTTATCAGATTGCCGCTAAATCTTTAAGTGTGTATAATAAGACAAAAGATAAGGATGTATATAATCAACTTACAATAGCTATAACAGAATTTATAGGAGCTTGGCCTATGTTTGCAGATTCTATCAATAGATTCCAGCCGGGATTGCTCGGCACTGATTTACCCAAAATAGAGTAAAAGGAGATCAATTATGACAACAGTAACAATAACTTTAATCACTCAGATTTTAGCTTTGGCTGCACAGTACGGGATTCCGTTGGTGTTAAATTCTTTACAGGCATTGAATAAAGAAGAGATTACTCAGGAAGATATTGATGCTTTGAAAGAATTGATAAAGCCACCGGAAGATTACTAATAACCAATAGATTCGGGTGGTTTAATAAGAACCACAAGAAAGGTGAATGATAATACCAATGTTTTTATTATAATAATTAACAATCATTAGAAAAAATAATTAAAAGGTATAAAAAATTTATGAAAAAAAGACAAATAAAACTTCCTAATGTGCAAGCATGTCAAATCTGCAAGAAGCCTGGAATAAACTTTCGCCAGACGGAAAGGCTCGTATCATAGCATCGGGATTCCAGACTCAGCTTGACACCTTGTTTGACACAGGAAAGGCTTATGTAACGGCTAATCCTGATAAACAGGCTGTGTGGAAGGCTCAGGTTGTCCCTGCCTTTGATACTTGTAATAAAGCTCTAAGGGTATATATGGTAGGCAATGCAACGCCTGAGAAGATTTATAGCGAAATGCCACCTTTACTGGAATCTGTCGTGAAATCACTTAAAGCAATGGGGGTTCAATTATGAGTATAAAATTAGGGTTAGAAATCATCGAAGGGCTTATAAAGTTGGGGTTCAACTTTTACACCATGCTGAAACAAGCATCGGGAGATGAACCAATTCCTACATGGCAGGAATTACTGGACAAGAACAAAATGTTACAGGATAAGATTGACGCTGAACTCATCGGGTAGTACTTCATAACCCCCTCCTGAAGCCTCCGGTCTATTCCGGCTGGGGGCTTATTTTACCTCCTCATAAGTCGCTTTAAAAATGTCCGGTTTGACGGGGTAATAAAAACCAGGCATCGGCTCTTTTACTATCCAATCACCCAAGCGAGCTATAGCGATATCTCCGTGGATGGTTTGAATTTTCAGTATCGGTTTGCCGTTCTCAAAATCTGCCGATTTGTTGCAGCGAACAAAATTGAAACAGCGGTTTTTATTATCTTCGGTGAATTGTTCAGCTTCAATAACCACTGGTTTCTTTCTGTATCTTTTTGGTTCAGTCATTTCTCCTCCTCCCCTCCTCTAAGTCCCCCATGCTCTTGCAGGTGGGGGCTTTCTTTTCATTTTCTCCCTTTAAAGTGGCAGGTGATGCAGATTTGAACTGCAATATTGCCTCGTGCGGCCCATGCGTCTGGTTGCCTGCCCACCTGCTGGTTTCTTATGTTGTTCAACTACAATAGGACAATTATCACATTCCCAGTCATAATCATGTTTACAGTCATACTCCCAACCCCAATCTGTCCGTGTTCTGTACCCACCGCAACCTCTTTCCAATACTTCTTTGTATTTCTTGCCACGTTTAGGTGCTGACATATTTTATACCTCCTCCCAAAACAGGCAATGGCACTTAGGGCAGGTGTAGATGCGCTGTGTGTCGAAGACTACATCCCTGAAAAACAAAGTGTTATGCCTAACTCTTTCTATTAATTTTTCTCCCTTCTCCCCGCATACAGGGCAGTGGTATAGTTGGCGTTCTTCTGGGTTTAGAAGTTCATTCACCGCATCGATAAGCTCGTGTACCGTTTTATTGACATCATATTGCCAACTTAGGTTAGGTTTCTCTATTGGTTTCATTTGTCCTCCTCCTTATCTTCGCTTATTAAACATAATAGTACAGGAAGACTATTAAGTAAAGCCGAATGTAAGATAATATCTCTGTATATAGTTCTGAGGTATCTACTCCACAACTCAGGCTCGTTCTTCTCCATCCACTTTCTCAGACGGGCAAAGTCATTAGGGGTGAAGAAGTTGGGGTTACTGGAACAATATCTTAAACTATTATCTACCCACTCTTTCTCGATAAACAACGTCAGGAAGTGGTTAACTTGTTCTTTCTTTTCTTGTTCAGTCATGGATTTTACCCCATATTCATAATTATATGAAATTTAAGGCATAGGGTGGGGATTATCTACAATCCTTGTTGGGTTAGGACTCGCCACACCTGCCGTTGATTTTATTCTTCTTTATCTTCCTTTGTATCTTCGGAAAAACTAATAACCTCTCCGCATCTCGTGCAACAGACTACATATTTCCATTCTTGTTTTTTCCATGTTCCGTCAGTTGTTTCCTTAGCTGATGTTGTTATTTCCTTAAAATTGTGCCCTAAAATTAATCCTGATAATCCACTACACATTTTTAACCTCCTTATCCAAATATATCGCTGCCGGATGCCGGACTTTGCATACTGTTTCCGCTACTTGTTTGTGCTGGTCTATTTCACAATTTCCTATGCAGTCTCCACCATCCATGACAGGACACTTTACCCACTCCCATTTCTCTCTATGCTCCTTCAGGAACTCGAATAGGTTGGAGGGGTCAAGGCATAGATTGAATGTCTTAACAAGCGTTGCACTTGAATCCTCATAAAAATCACCCCATAAAGTATCTGCCAAATACACTTTCCAAAGTACAGGTTCATTCTCTTCCATCCACTTTCTCAGCCTGCGGAAGTCATTGGGCTGATAGAAATCGGGGTTAGTGACTGTTTTGTTTCCATTAGACACATCATGTTCCCACGTAAGACAGTGTTTACATAACCTATCTCCTAAGTTATCAGGCTTTTCCCATTTGTGAAAACACTCCCCGATGAACAGGGTCAGGAAGTGGTTTCTTATTTGCTTCTCTTGCTCAGTCATGATTCATCTCCTTTAAATATTGGCATAGGATAGACATTCTCGCCCGTGTAATTCTGCTGCGATCCAGTCGCCATCAATCGTGTTACCATTTATGGCCTTTTCCAGTTGTCGGAGAGTGTCACGCAACGCTTTTTCGAGGTCGTTCACACGGTCTTGCTTTATGCTAATAGTCCCTTTCATATTCACGTTCTCCGCTCGAAGCTCTTTCAGTTCTGCGGCTACAGTATCAAGAAACCCAACCGGATCTGTGCCGGCTAATAAATTGCCGCTTGGTATCATGTCTGCAATCCTTCCAAAAGCGGCATCAATCTTCGCCTGCTTGCCCTTCATGCTTCCCATAATTCTTTGTTTAGACGTTCTATTTCTTTGTCCTTCTCGGCAAGCATATTCTTTACCAACTCAGGCATCTTAATTCTCAGTGGGCTATCTTGAATACTCCCATCGTCTGATGTATAAGATTCAACACCAAAATTCTCTGCTATTTTATCAAGCAGACTACAATAATATTCTTGATTTTGCAGGAATTGAGCGGCAGTATCCTTCCAATTTTCTATCTCGGTGTTCTTCTTGGCAATCTCGTTTTGTAAGTTTTCAACAAAATATTCAGAATCTTTCGTTATTATCATCTTATCCCTCCTTCACAACTTTTCTGTCATCTTTGGTAGTTAGGGCTTTTGTAACACTCATTTTACACGATACCTCATTAATTGAGATGCTCCATAGTACATCATGTAGTTCTTCCACCATCCCATCAATCATCTCCAACGCTTTACCGACTGTAAGAGATGTAGAGATTTTACCATCTGTGCAATTACAGTCTCTTTCTGATTTAGGCACATCACATATCCCTCTTGTATAATCCCAATCAGGACAAGTTTCAATTACCTTCAACCCCTTTACGGGGTCATCTTTATGTATCCAGCCATTAACCCTCATCTTATCACTATTAAGTTGATCGCATATTTCACATACGCCAAAAGAAGTATCATAACCATGAGGAGGAATCCAACCTTCTTGTTTCAGAATGTCAAGGATTTCTTGTGCAAAATAGTTCGTATCTCTTTCACTCCAGGGGTAAAGACTACCTTCTAAGGTTTCTGTTATTTTATTTTTCATAACTACTCCCACGTCAATTTTTGACATTTCTGTTGTTTTGTGTACTCAGCCATTCAGCATTAGCATACCATATTCCACCTTCACCAGCTGGACCTTTATACATCCTCTTTACATTCCCCTGCCTTATCACAGTACTAATAACATTATCAAACTTAGTAGAGTCAATATCCTTCCATACCATGTTCATAAGATCTTTTTCGCTTATATACTTATAATTCTTAACAAGAGTCATGACAAGGTCTACTTCATTAGCAACAAGTGACCTTCCTACAGCCTTAAATGCTCTACCCATAAGGGATTCTACTTCTTCTATAAGTGAGATTGCTTTTTGAATATCTTTCCATTCTACAACAAGATTGCTATTCTTAGCAGCTACTACACATTGAGTTACTTTAAGTATATACATAGGTTTCCTGGAATACCAGCCATTGAATGAGGGGTCTTTGCATAGTCTGTTGTTATCCAGTTCCTCA
>AMWB02007916.1_pt1 | contig 13341 bp, 8 predicted proteins | sample 200311 | NCBI WGS metagenome assembly AMWB02 (sample SAMN02737377, study PRJNA173069) | bioreactor metagenome | biome: anode biofilm in microbial fuel cells | place: USA: California | collected 2010-12-16 | reverse complement strand
ACACTAAGAGATATCGACCTTCCAGACGATCTCCCTTTTGCCCGGGAAAGAGGTTTGTTATGACCGCAGCTCTTTCGATCATAATCCCCACCCTCAACGAACAAAACGTACTTGGCGCAACCCTCGCTCATCTGGCGGATAACAAAAACTGCGAGGTGATCGTCGTCGACGGCGGCAGCAGCGATGCTACTCTGGCCCTGGCTGCACAGGCCGGCTGTAAAACCTTTACCGGCCCAAGAGGCCGCGGCAGGCAGATGAATCTCGGCGCCGAAGAAGCGACAGCGGAGATACTCCTCTTTCTGCATGCCGACACCCTGCTGCCGGAAAATTTCCCCGAACTCATTCTTGATGCCGTCAATCGACCGGCTTTTGCCGCCGGTGCCTTCTCCCTGGCAATCGACAGCCCCGCAAAAAGCCTGGCCGTTATTGCCTGTTTCACGAATCTGCGTTCCCGCCTGCTGCACCTGCCCTACGGCGACCAGGCTCTCTTTATTACCCGCAGGATGTTTTCGGCAATCGGCGGCTTTCCGGAGATAGAGATCATGGAAGATTTCGTCTTTGTCAAAAAAGTAAGAAAAAAGGGCGCCATCATTATTCTCCCTGAATGTGCCACGACATCCGTCCGTCGCTGGCAGAATATGGGCATTGTACGAACAACCCTCATCAACCAGCTGATTGTCTGCGGCCATAGTCTCGGCGTACCTCCAGCCACTCTGTCCAAATGGTATCGACGCATGCGCGGGGTCGGTAATTGATCAGTTCCAATAAAATTCAGTCTTTCTGCTTTTTCTACTAACACTTTTTTTTTCCAAGTTATACGTTAGCTACTACATAGTAGTGTGATATACTGTCCGACCCACCTCCATGACCAACAAAGGAAATAAATGTTCAAGAAAATCAAAAACATGCGGTTCACCACGAAATTATTCATTGCCGTGGTGTGTATTACCATGACTTCGATCCTGATCACCTCCGGGAACGCAATCAGGATGGCCGACAACGGCCTTTATTCTCTCGGAGAGGGCGCAATAAAAGATATCCACCAGAGCGCGTACAACTCGCTGCGCATGTACGACAAGAATATGCGACTAAAACTCGACGGAGACCTGCTCCTATTAGAACAACAACTTAAATCCAAAGGCGCCATCTTCCTCGATGAGGGAAAAATGCGCAAAGAGACCCTGGTCAACCAGATAACCAAAGAAAGCACAACCAAGGAAATCCCCCAACTGCAGGCAGGGGTCAGTTATATTAACGGCTACTACGATATCGTCGATAACATTGAAACAATATCCGGCTCTTCAGCAACTATTTTCCAGCTGGTTGACGACAAACTCCTGCGGATCTCTACTACCGTCAAAAAACAGGACGGTCAACGTGCCGTCGGAACGTACATCCCCTCGGACAGCGCCGTATATAAAAGCATTATGCGAGGAGAAATCTATCGAGGTAAGGCCTTCGTCGTCAAGGACTGGTATATTACCGCCTATGCTCCTCTCCGGGATATGGACAATAATATCATAGGGGCAATCTATGTCGGTCAGTTGATGCTCAGCCCACAGGTAAAAGATTTCATCGCCGAGACGACAATAGGCCCAGGCTATTTCTTTGTTTATGCCGATGCCGGAGAAATCCTGATTCACCCCAGTCTGGACTCCAAAACAAATATCTATGAGCTTATTCCCCAATTTAAAGGTGTGAATGAAGGTTTTATACGATACACCTGGAAAGGAACGGAGAAAGTCACCTACCTCAGGCATCTTGAGGAATGGGGGATCTTCATAGCCGTCGGACTCAACAGAGGTGACATACTCAACGGCCTGGATGCGAAAATGCTGCGCAACAACCTGCTGGTCGGGCTGCTTGTTGTCAGTGCAGGTATCTTCGTAGCCATTTTCCTTGTCCGGTCCATCAACAGACCGCTGAAAGAACTGGCAGATAAAAGCGTTAAAGTCGGCAACGGCGACTATACCATCGACTTTGCCTCCGAAAATAAAGATGCCATCGGCCAGCTCACCAATTCCCTCGGGAGCATGGTTGAAAAATCCAGGGAGATGCTTCGGGATATCAGCCAATCCTCGCAGGATCTTGCGGCAGCAGCAACCCAATTGGCCACCATTTCCGAACTTATGGTAACCAATGCCGACGCCACCACGACGATAGCCGATACGACCGCAACCAACGCCGGAGAGGTATCAGATAACATGAACTCAGTTTCTGCAGCGATGGAGGAATCAACGGTCAATCTCGACATGATTGCCTCCGCATCAGAAGAAATGGGGAACACAATAAGGGAGATTGCAGAAAACAGTTCCCGGGCCCGCCTTACCACCGAGGAAGCTGTGGTAAGCGCCCAAAAATCACACGAAAGAGTTCAGGATCTCGGCGAAGCCGCCCGATCCATCGGTACGGTGACGGAAACGATCACCGAGATTTCCGAACAGACCAACCTCCTGGCCCTCAACGCCACCATCGAAGCGGCACGGGCAGGAGAAGCCGGCAAGGGGTTTGCGGTAGTTGCCAATGAGATCAAGGAACTTGCGAAGCAGACTGCCGCCGCAACCGGCAAGATTAAATCAGCTATCGACAAGATCCAGCAACAAACCGGGGCAACGGTCACGGATATTGAGGCTATAACCCGGGTCATCAGCGACGTCAATGAAATCGTCAGTACCATCGTCACCGCGGTGGAGGAACAATCCATCACCACCAACGAAATAGTCAATAATGTGGCTCAGGCGTCCTCCGGCATCACGGAAATCAACCACAACGTGGCCAGCAGCAGCGAGATGACGGCAATGATGCTGGAGGGTGTCGGTCAGGTAAAAGAGCAATCTCTCGAGGTGAAGGAAAACAGCCAGCAGGTCCGCATCTCCGCCGATGGACTGTCGGAACTTTCCGGTAAACTTACGCAGCTGGTCGCCAAATTTAAAATCTAGCTCTTCGCACAGGGTGCCTTATGAACGGGCACCCTGAAACATTCCCTGCCAATCTCCTTTGAATCATTGATTAACTGACAGATATATGCTAGCAGTGTAACCATATAGGATGCAGTAAAACAATCAGCAACCGATGGCTATCGATAATGAGATAAAATTGCCTGTTTTTCTCTAAAGGCTCATTCCTTTTAAACCACGTTTCCATCTCCCATGACAACACTTCAATACGACTTCATTATCATTGGCACCGGCCCTGCCGGCCTGGCCGCGGCGATGACGGCGGCAAACTCCGGGAAAAAAGTGCTGATTCTGGAAAAAGAGGGTTCCCTCGGCGGCGTATGCGTCAATACCGGCACTTTTCCGAGCAAGACCCTTCGGGAAGCTGTTCTGTATCTCACCGGTCATCTGAAGCGCAAAATTTTTGAAGAAGATTACTGTTCCACGCATACTACCGAAATATCGATGGAGAAACTGAAACAACGGTTGGATGATGTGCGGATTAAGGAACACGCAATTATCAGCGAACAGCTGAAACGCAATGGCATTGATATCATCCGGGGAAACGCACGTTTTTTAAATCCGACTACGGTTATTGTCGATCAGCTGGCTGATAATAAAGAGATTCGCGTCGAGGGCGCGCGAATTTTAATTGCGACCGGCTCCCAGCCGCGCAACCCGCCGGATGTCCCGTTTGACCACCGAGTGATCGTCGACTCGACTTCGATTCTCAATATGAAAAAAATCCCCAAAACGCTTATCATTCTGGGGGGCGGGGTTATCGGCTCCGAGTACGCGACCATCTTTGCCGAACTGGGCGTAAAGGTGACCCTGCTCGATCGGGGCGACCGGCTGCTGAAATTCCTCGATCATGAGATATCCGGAGAGCTGAAAAAAAATTTCCCGAAGGGCAATGTTGATTACATCCATAATTGCGGCGACTTCAAAATAACAAAGAACAGTACAGGAGCGCAGGTCATCCTGCAGAACAACCGGGTTATCAGCGCAGATTGTCTCTTTTTCGCCCTCGGCCGGGAAGCCAATACGGCAAGCCTGGCTATCGAGAAGGCAGAAATCCGTCTCAACGAGTACCACTACATTGAAGTCAACGAACTCTACCAGACTTCAACTTCCAACATCTATGCAGTAGGAGATGTCATCGGTTGGCCGAGTCTTGCCGCCACCTCCATTGTCCAGGGCAGACTCGCAGCTCTCAATGCCCTGAAGCTGCGGGTCGAATCGTTTCCGAGGATCTTTCCCATTGGTATCTATACCATTCCGGAAATCTCCTACGTCGGGATTACCGAAGAGGAGGCAAGAGAAAGAGGCTATAAAATCGTCATCGGCAAATGTCGATATTTTGAACTTCCCCGGGGCCAGATCTCCGGTGAGAGCGAAGGCATGCTGAAAATGATCGTGCACCAGGACACCAGGGAAATACTCGGCGTCCATATCCTTGGCGGCGGTGCCACCGAGGTGATTCACATTGCCCAGATGGCCATGATCTATAATGCCAAAATCGATGTATTCATTGACAATATTTTCAACTATCCGACCTATTCCGAAGCCTTGAAAATTGCCGCACTTGCCGCGTCGAACCAGATTCAGAAAAAGCGTCCCTAACCGCATCGATGTACATTGAATAATCGCAAAGCCTACCTTGCCTGTATCAGTATTGTCTTTATCTGGTCAGGATGGATAACCATTTCAAGGTACGGGGTGCACACCGTCCTCCAACCGGCCGACATTACCCTGGTACGCTATGTAACCGCACTGGTCTGTGTTTCTCCGCTGATTATTCGCCACCAATGGTCAAAATACCGGCTGCATCAATACCTGATGGTGGGGCTCGGTATCGGTTTCCCGTACACCATGTTGTCGTTTTACGGCTTGCGGGAACTGAAAGCCGCTCATGTCGGGGTGCTGGTAAACGGAATGCTCCCGGTATTCGGTGCAATAGCCGCCTGGTTTATCCTGCGCCAGCGGATATCGATTATGCGTTATGGTGCCATCGGCCTTATTTTCCTGGCAAATTTCATTATGGCCGGGGGCGACACTTTTTCTCCGGAGCATGTCACCGGAATTATCATGTTGCTAGTTGTCGCCGCCCTGTATACCATGCATATGATCGGCGTAAAACACTGGAGGTTTGAGTGGAAAGATGTTCTGGTGACCGTCTCGGTGGTCAATGCATTATTATTTCTGCCACTCTGGTTTGTTTTCCCAAACGCTCTTTTTCAGGCCGAATTAAAGGATATCGCCAGCCAGGCCGTGTACCAGGGGATAGTGGTAAACATTGTCGCCCTCATGTGTTCCACATACGCCATTAAACACCTCGGTACGATAACCGTGTCAATTTTCATGTCTGTTGTCCCGGTCACTACAGCGATGCTCGCCTGGTGTATACTTGATGAAAATCTGAACAACTATGAGCTCGCCGGTATTATCGGATGTTCCATCGGCTTATTCATCTATAGCCGAGGCCAGTTACTGGAGTCGCAAAAGCATATTCTGCGCTGACTGTCTTTCTCTTGCGCAACCAGTAGACTTTTTACGACACCATGAACAACCTTATAGAAAGGAGAAATATTCATGTCTAGCAGTTTTGGTACGCTCTTTAAGATAAGCACTTTTGGTGAATCCCATTGCAAGGCAGTGGGAGTGGTCATTGACGGCTGCCCACCAGGGCTTTCCCTTACGGCGGAAGATATTCAACCGCAACTTAATCGAAGACGTCCCGGTCAGAGTGCTCTCTCGACGGATCGCCAGGAAGCCGACCAGGTCATCATCCTGTCCGGCACAGAAAACGGCAAGACCCTCGGTACCCCCATTGCACTCCAGGTAGCCAACAAGGACCATCGCCCTAAAGATTACGGTAATATGCGCGACATTCCCCGCCCCTCCCATGCCGACTACACCTACCAGATGAAATATGGCATCAGGGCGTCTTCCGGCGGCGGCAGATCCAGCGCCAGGGAAACTATTGGAACCGTCGCTTCGGGCGCAGTTGCCGGCAAAATCCTGCGGGAAAAATTCAATATCGACATTGTCGCCTGGGTCAGCAGCGTGGGCGACATCAGCTCAAACCCCGTGGACAGCAATACTATCACCCGAGCAGACGTCGATTCGACCACCATCCGCTGCCCCGACCATGCAGCTGCGGCGCAAATGGAAAATCTGGTGGCGGAACTGAAAGAAATTGGCGACTCGGTGGGGGGGGTTGTCTCCTGCGTGATCCGTAATGTCCCGGTTGGGCTGGGCGAACCGACTTTTGAAAAACTGGAGGCCAAACTGGCGCAGGCGATGTTGGCCATTCCCGCCACCAAAGGATTCGAGATCGGTTCCGGTTTTGCCGGCACCAGACTGCGCGGCTCCCAGCATAACGACCCATTTACCTGGAAAGACAGCCGCCTCGGCACAACCACCAATAATTCCGGTGGCATTCAAGGCGGTATCAGCAATGGTGAGCCGATCCTTCTGCGGATCGCCTTCAAACCGCCGGCGACTATATCTCTCCCCCAGCAGACGGTTGATTTCACAGGCGAAGCCGCAGTACTCGAAGCAAAAGGCCGCCACGACCCATGTGTTGTACCCAGGGCGGTACCTATCGTCGAGAGCATGGCTGCCCTGGTCATAATTGATATGCTGCTGCAACAGGAAGCACGGAAAGCACTCCAATTTTGAGAGCGTCGCAGCATCTCCACAAAGCTCATCCAGCCCAAAAAGATAATCCGGCCATGGGAAATTGACCGGATTATCCGGAGATTCAACAAATACTTGTTGAATCTCCTCCCGGAAAGCGGTAATAATTTTTGGTTCCGGGCAACAAATGCGTGTGGTTGTTTTTCATTGTATTCTTATTCTAATTATTGCTGCGGTTGAGCCGCCTGTTATGAACTTTGCATCATAACAATCTCAAACGGCAATGTTTTTTCTGGCGGAAACCAAGATGACTCCTAAACGCTCGACCCTCAGCTCGTATCTGGATCGCTTCGCCCCCCCTGAAGGCTTCCTGCTCCTTATGCTCTCTGTTTTCGTTGGAGCATGCACCGGCCTGGCATCGGTTTTTTTTGTGAAATTAATCTTCGCCATTCAGGATTTTTCTTATGGCACGATTTCCGGCCTGCTTCCCTTTCTTGGAAAATGGATCTACCTGATTGCGCCGATTCTGGGCGGCTTGCTTGTTGGTCCGCTTATCCTTATGGCCCATGAAGCAAAAGGACATGGCGTTCCCGAAGTCATGCAGGCCCTCATCCTGCGGGGGGGACGCATTCGGGCCAGGGTAGCCGCCGCCAAAATCATGGCATCTGCGCTCTGTATCGGAACCGGCGGGTCCGCCGGCCGTGAAGGGCCAATCATTCAGGTCGGCGCGGCGCTGGGCTCCTCCGTCGGCCAGGTTCTTCGACTCTCCGACGAGCGTATCCGCAATCTCGTTGCCTGCGGTGCAGCGGCAGGTATTGCCGCAACCTTTAACGCGCCCATGGCCGGCGTAGCCTTTGCCATCGAAGTCCTTATGTGCGGCCTGCAGATGCGGGCATTTGGCAATGTTGTCATTGCCGCCGTATCCGCCGTTGTGGTCAGCCGCGCTATCATCGGCGACAGATTTGCCTTCCAGGTCCCGGCCTACAGCCTGAATAGTCCTGGCGAGATAATCCTGTATCTGATTCTCGGTCTCATGGCAGCCCTGGTCGGCATCATGTTTATGAAGATGCTCGACTTCTCGGAAAACATTTTTGATGACTGGAAGTTCCCGCAGCTTTTTAAACCGGCAGTCGGCAGCCTGCTTCTAGGCCTGCTCGGTGTGGCCTATATGAATCTGCCCGACTTAACCTTTCCTGCAGGTTCTGCTGCCCATGGCAGCGGAGTGGTGATGCCTATTCCGCATATGTACGGTGCGGGTTTCCCCTTCATCCAGGCAGCAATTCAAAACCACGCAGCGCTATGGATTTTATTCATCCTTATCCTGCTCAAACCGCTCGCCACTTCGCTGACCCTCGGTTCCGGCAATTCAGGCGGTGTTTTCGCGCCATCACTGTTCACCGGCGCGGTGCTGGGCGGCGCCATGGGCCATCTTTTCAACCACTGGTTCCCCTCTATCGCCAACAACCCCGGAGCCTATGCCCTGGTCGGCATGGCAGCACTCTTCTCGGCTACAGCCAGGGCACCGCTCACGGCGATGCTCATCGTATTTGAAATGAGCAACGATTATGCGATGATCCTGCCGCTGATGGTAGCCGGAGTTACCGCCAGCTATTTCTCCCAGTGGCTGCATCCGGAGTCCATCTACACCATGAAGCTCGCAAAACGCGGCGTCCGTTTTGCCGAAGGGCGGGACATGGATATCATGCAGGCTGTCAAGGTCAGTGAGGTAATGAGAAGCAAACCGGTCACCGTTCATAAGGACGCTTCTATTTCCGAGGTCATGGCCCTGTTCCAGGAAACCAACATCCTCGGCTTTCCGGTACTGGCCGACGATGATAAACTCTGCGGCATCATAACCCTGCAGGATATGCACCGGGCCCAATCACAGCCCAATTTCAGCTCTAAAAATTTGCGGGTTGCCGATCTGGCAGTTGAAGACCCCATTACTGTCTACCCCGACGAGCCTATCTGGGTAGCTATTCAGAAAATGTCTCCCCGTGATCTGGCCAGACTGCCGGTGATCAGCCGGGACGGCTCGGGCAGGCTGAGCGGCATTATCAGTCGAAGCGATATCCTGCGCGCTTACGATGTCGGTATTGTCCGAAAACAGCGAGGCCAGATCGTCGAGCATCAGGTTGAGTTGCGAAAGCAAAAAGAAAACGGCTATGTCGAATTTGTCCTGCAGCAGGAAGATACCTGTAACAACGCCATGGTAAGAGACCTGTCATTGCCTGATACCATCAACATGGTTTCCATCAAGCGAGGCGGGCAGATCCTCATCCCCCGTGGTCATACCATACTGAAAGAAGGGGATGTTATCACTGTCTATGGGCGCATCAAGGATATCAACGACATCAAGGGATTTCTCAACGCCTGTCAGTTGCCAGCCCAAAAACCTTAAATCGACTCGGCCGAGCCCTGCACTCTGCCGAGCAGCACCCCGCCGGCGATAAAAAGCAGCAGAATACTCAGGATTCCCCAGCGTGTCTCGCCTGTCATTCGGCCGACCAGACCCATCATGAGCGGACCGGTTATTGCGGCGAACTTACCAAACACATTATAAAGGCCAAAAAATTCGGCACTTTTTTCAGCCGGGATAAGTCTGCCATAGAAACTCCGACTCAGGGCCTGAATGCCCCCCATAGCCGAAGCCACAAGAAAGGCAACCCCCCAGAAAGCCATATTTTTAAGGAGCGGATCATTGATGACCGGCAGGAAGAATGCAATAAAAGTGGCCAGGCAATAAACACCGATTCCGGCAAAGAGCATCCGCTTGGTCGAAAATATCGCCGCCAATCGGCCAAAGAGCAGAGCAAAGGGGAAGGCAATAAGCTGGATGAGAAGAAGAACAACAATCAGCATAGTCACGCCGAAGCCAAGGTCCCTGCCATAGGCCGTCGACATGGTAATTATCGTGTCGACCCCATCGATATAAAAGAAGTAGGCGGCTAAAAACAAAAACGGTTGCCGGTACTGCCGGATTTCCTTGAAGGTACTCCACAGCCTTTTGAAACTGCCAAGGATCGGTGAGGCGACGGATGAAAGATAGAAAATCTGGTGCACATGTTTAACCGCCGGGATGGAAAAAACCAGCCACCAGCAGGCAACAATAATAAAAGAGACTTTAAATATACCAACCGGCACCCCTCCCCCCATGCCGCTGCCAAGAATAAGCCCAATGATCAGCAAAAAAGGGACAACGCTGCCGACATAGCCGTACCCGTAACCACGCGTGGAAATGAGATCCATACGTTCCCTGCTGGTCACATCGGGGAGAAAGGCATCATAAAAGATATTCGCCCCTGCCCACCCAATCCTGGCAAACACAAACAACCCCAGGCAGAGCAGCCATTGCCCGGCACCAACACAGAGCAGCAAAAGGGTGAAACAGATACCGACAAAAAGAAAAAAAAGAAAGAATCGTTTTTTCATCCCCTGATAATCGGCCATCGTCCCCAGTATCGGCGCCAGCAGGGCAAGGGCAAAGGATGCCGCAGAGTTGGCAAAGCCCCAGTTGGCGGTCGATTCCGCACCGCTCATACCCGCTGCGGCAACATCCTTGAAAAAAAGAGGCATCAACGCAGTGACCATCACCAGCACAAAAGCCGAGTTACCGACATCATAGAGTACCCAGCTGAACTCTTCCCGGGTCATTTTCAGTTTCTGAGACACTATCGAACCTATGGGGATTGAGGAAACAGTTGACAGCAGATTCACCAAAAAGTATATGCTTTCCAGTGGATACTGGGTACTATAAAGAATCTGCTACTACAAAAATACTCGCATCATAACCCTAACACCCCACAAGGGGGGTATAAGTGCCTTGGATGTGCCTTCAAGTTTATGCTTTCAATACACATCACAGATTTCTTGTTTTCTACACCCCTCAAGGGGTACTGAAAAAAGTGACAGGATTTCTGGAGTAAGGCCTTAAAACGAATTGAGCCATGCCTTTTCTCACCTATTTATCGCTGGTCCTCACTATGTTTCTCTGGGGAGGCACCTTTATCGCCGGGAGATTACTGGCCGGCTCACTCGACCCGGCCAGCTCTGCTTTTCTACGTTTTCTCATAGCCTCAGCAGCCATGCTGGTCATGACCCGGCTGATCGAAAAAAGAATTGTCCTGCCGCCAAAAAAAATGTGGGTGCCCCTCACTCTATTAGGGATGACCGGAGTCTTTGCCTACAACGTCTTTTTTTTCAGCGGACTCCACCACATCAGTGCCGGTCGCGCCTCACTCATCGTCGCCAGCACCCCTCTGGTCATCACTCTTTTTGCGGCAATTTTTTTACGCGAACGACTCACTGCATTGAAAGCCTGTGGGGTCCTCCTGTCGCTGATTGGCGCCATAACGGTTATCAGCAACGGTCATCCAGGCTCACTTTTCAGTGGTGGCTTCGGCCCCGGTGAAAAGGCCCTGGTCGGCTGCGTGCTGAGTTGGTCCGCCTACTCGCTCATCGGCAGATCCGTTCTGAGCACGCTCTCCCCGCTGACCGCTGTCTGCTATTCGTGTATCATCGGCACCCTGCTGCTCTCGTTTCCGGCCGCCCATGAAGGATTATTCAGTCATCTCTCAAACGTTTCCCTGGTGGACTGGACCAGCCTCACCTACCTCGGCATAGGGGGAACAGCTCTTGGTTTTTCCCTCTACTATCAAGGTATTAAAAAAATAGGTGCAACGAGAGCCGGCATTTTCATCAACCTCGTTCCGTTGTTTTCCATCCTGCTGTCCTGGCTCATTCTGCATGAGTCTGTAAAACCCATTGTGCTGGCAGGTGGTATTCTCGTGCTGACGGGAGTTACCCTTACTAATTTCCAGAAGAACAGGAAATTGACCTGACACCACCCTGCAAGGGCGTACTCTTTTCAGTCCTCCCTTGAGGGGGACAAGTGCCCAAGGAACTTATCAGGTACTGCCGTTAATCCAGGCAACGCCGGTATCCGCGAATTCGGCAAGCACGAGCTCTAAAGAAGATGGATCGACAGCGCGGCATCCCTCGAGAAGTACTCGCGTATTGAAGCCTAGAGAAGCAGCGTCGAGGGCCGTAAATTTCACGCAATAATCAAGAGCCAGCCCGACAACATCAACTTCTTCAATGTCATGTTTGTCGAGAACACCTTGCAGCCCGGTATCATGCCGGCGCGCATTGTCGAAAAATGCGGAATAGGAATCGACGGCGCAGTCCTGTCCTTTCCTGACAGTATGGATCTGCCTGCCTGCAGCTTTCTGCTCAGCCAGAACTTCCTCGATTTCCACGGCAAGGCGTGCGCCGTCCGTCCCTTCGATACAGTGGTCCGGCCAGAGCATTTGGGCAATCCCGCCTAATTCACCGAGCTGAAAGGGTTTTGCCCCCTCATGAGAGGAGGCAAAAGAACCATGTCCTACGGGATGCCAATCCTGGGTAACGACAAGAAGATCATAGCTGCGACCGGACCGCAGGAGGCGGACGACAAATGGGAGAATCGCGTCGCCTTCCGGTACCGCCAGGGCTCCACCCGGGAGAAAATCATTTTGTATATCCGTCAGAATGAGTGCCCGTTTCATATCTTCCCCTCAAGGTTGTAAAAAACCATTGTCATGGCCGTTTTCAGGAACTGTCGCCAATCGATGTTTTATTTTTTCAAACTCATGCTCCCGCATCAGCTGGCGCTGTTCAAACAAGGCCTGTGATAAGCCCGCAGCATAGGCGTGGGGGTTTTCGAAGCGCAGGATTGCCTTGTCAAACGAGGCCAGACCCGCCAGAGTCCGGCGGCGCATTGCCGTTATATTTTCACGCCCGCTGACGCGCTTGCCATTTTCAAAAAGCGGCACCAGAAGCCGGTTTACCTCAATTACCTTGGCTGAAATGGCTTTACGCTTCCACGGGTCCTCAGGTGAAATAATGGTGATAATCTTTTCTCCCTGCCCCGGCGGCAACTCGGTCTGGGTATCAAAAATGACATCGCCCACACAATGTGCCCCCCGCGAAAGTCTTGCCACGTCGAGACACCCCGGAATACTCGTTTTCGCTGACTGATCAGAAATTTTCATCCGGGCAACCATGTCCCCTTTGCCGTTTGCCACAGCGGCAAGCTTATACACCCCACCCAATGCCGGTTCATCAAAGGCGGTGATCAATTTCGTGCCGACTCCCCAGATGTCAATGGGCGCTCCCTGCGACTTCAGACTGGTGATGATCCTCTCATCGAGTTCGTTTGAAGCAACTATCCTGGTGGCCTGAAATCCATGGGCATCGAGATACCGACGGGCCTCAGTAGCCAGATAGGCAAGATCCCCCGAGTCCAGGCGAATTCCCATCAAATCAGTCCCCCTGCTGCGCAGACGGAGTCCGACCTCAACCGCTTTTTTGACCCCTTCCAGACTGTCATAGGTGTCTACCAGCAAAACGGAATTGTGGGGGAACAGATCTGCATAGGCGGTAAACGCCTCGCTTTCCCCATCGAAAGCCATCACCCAGCTGTGGGCATGCGTGCCCCGGACCGGGATACCGAAACGGGCCGCTGCCAGAACATTGGAGGTTGCATCGATACCGCCGATATACGCAGCCCGGCTTGACGACAACCCGCCATCCAGTCCCTGCGCGCGCCGCAAACCAAATTCCAGGACCTCATCGGACCCCGCAGCCAGACGAACCCTTGAAGCCTTGGTGGCGATCAGGGTTTGATGGTTGACTATGGCCAAAAGTGCCGCTTCGAGTAACTGGGCATCAAATAGAGGTGCCCGTACCCGCACAAGAGGTTCATGTGGAAAGAGAATTGTTC
>AMWB02161394.1_pt1 | contig 13364 bp, 14 predicted proteins | sample 200311 | NCBI WGS metagenome assembly AMWB02 (sample SAMN02737377, study PRJNA173069) | bioreactor metagenome | biome: anode biofilm in microbial fuel cells | place: USA: California | collected 2010-12-16 | reverse complement strand
AACCGCGGTGTACGCGGTTGCCGACCGGGATTTTTCTTTTCGTCTCGACGTGATACCTTCCCGGCGGCATCGCGGTCCGGGGCGGCATGACAGGGGTCAGGCATCGTGCCACCGGCGAACGAGTTCATCCCGGGTAACGATTGCCGATACGTCCTCGACATGTTCTCGGATGTTTTCAAGGCCGCCCTCCTGCCGGTCGACGAGGACAACCGCCTTTACAACGTCGAGACCCTCGGCGCGCGCCCGTTCGATCGCCTTGATGGTGGACCCGCCGGTTGTCGCCACGTCATCGATGATCGCCACCCGTTCCCCTGCGGCCATGTCGCCCTCGATCCAGCGGATGATGCCGTGGTCTTTTTGCTCCTTGCGAATCGAAAAGGCCTTGATGGGTTGGTTATTGAGGCCGGAGGCGAACGCCGCGGCCACGGCGATGGGATCCGCGCCGAAGGTGAGCCCGCCGATGCCGGCGATGCCTGCGTCTTTCACCGCTTGAAAGACGAGATGTCCCGCGAGGAACATCCCCCGCGGATCCAACGTGGTCGGTTTGCAGTTGACATAAAAACTGCTCATGCGGCCCGAGACGAGTTTGAAAACCGGCATTTCACTATACTTGAAGGATTTCCGGCATAAAATTTCGATCAACTCCTGTTTCATATCATTTTGTTTCCGATCTTGGAATACCACACGGGCAGGCGATGAATAAAATCTTGATTTTAGCGTCTTTATCGGTTAAAAAAGCCTCCACTGATATGGAAGAAGCGTGATAATGGGATACAGTGGAGGCTTCAGGCGAGGAAAACTGGAAACAGCACTCCCCGAACTCGCCTCCTCATACCAGTTAACTCCGCACCGGTCAAACCAAAAGCAATGGGGAGCATCCTTCTTGACTGCCTATGGGTCGCACAGTGCGATCGTTCAGATGTACCGCGTCACCAAACGCTACGGCACCAAAAATGCCCTGATCGACATTTCGCTCGATATCGCCGACAACGAGTTCCTCTTTCTCAGCGGGCCGAGCGGCGCCGGAAAGACCACCCTCTTGAAACTCCTCTATCTGGGCGACACCGCCTCGGAAGGCCAGATCATCGTAGACGGCCTCAATCTCTCCAGGATCTCCCGCAAACGGGTGCCGTTTCTACGCCGCAAATTCGGCATCATCTTCCAGGATTATAGACTGATCCCAACCAAGAACGTTTACGACAACGTCGCCCTGGTTGTCGAAGCGGTCGGCGTGGAGCGTCGATCCATCAAGAAAATGGTCAACAGCCTATTGAGAACGGTGGAAATGGAAGACCGGAGCCGCGCATTTCCCCCGAGCCTGTCCGGTGGGGAGCAGCAGCGGGTGGCCGTGGCCCGGGCCATCGCCGGCAATCCCAAGATCATTGTCGCCGATGAACCGACCGGCAGCCTCGATGCTGAATCGGCCCGGGTCATTCTCAATCTCCTGAAGCTTTACCACCGCCGGGGCGCGACCGTCATCATCGCCACCCATGATACCGAGTTGATCCGCAATACGGGAGGGCGGGTGATCCTGCTGAACGGCGGCTATCTTGAGGTTTCAACCGTCATTTCGAAGCAGAGACCATGATATATCTGGCTCAAAAAGTGATCAAAGATCTTAAGGGCAATCTTTTTCTCAATACCGTTACCCTGACGACCATCGCTCTTTCCGTTCTTATTTTCAGTGCATTTACACTCTTTTTTGTCAATGCCGAGGTGCTGGTGAACCGGTGGGTCGAGGACGTCAGGATCATGGTTTACCTGAAGCCGGATCTGACGGCGGAGACCATCGGCGGTCTCGGCAAGGCGATAGAGGCCATTTCCGATGTACGGGCGGTTGAATTCATCCCCCGGGAAAAGGCCCTCGAGCGTTTCCGGATCCAATTGGGAAAACAGGCATCGCTCCTGGACGGCATCACCAAAAACCCGCTGCCGGACGCGTTCGAGGTTCTGATGGGGATAAGATCCTGGAATTGGGACCATATCGAACCGATTGCCGAACAGGTCAAGGCCTTGGACGGTGTGGCGGAGGTCGAGTACGGACAGGAGTGGCTGGGCCGATTTGTAAACGTTTTGAATCTGTTTCGATTGACGGTCTACGGCATGGGCGGCCTTTTTTTCATGGCGGTGGTCTTTTTCGTGGCCAATACGATCCGGCTCGTTCTCTATTCGCGTCGGGAGGAGATCGACATCATGCGGCTGGTCGGAGCATCCGAAAATTTTATTAAATATCCCTTTTATGTCCAAGGCCTGTTTCTGGGAGCGATGGGAGGCGGCCTGGGCCTCGTGGTTCTGTTCGAGCTGTACCGGCTTCTGGACGCCAATGTCGGCACTTCCATGGTATCGGCTTTTTTTGTGATGCGCTTTCTTCCGGTCGAAATCATTGCGGCCATACTGGTGGGAAGCATGTGCGTGGGATGGCTGGGATGTTATATCTCGTTGCGAAAGTTCTTAAGATCCTGACGGCCCCGGCGATGATGACGGCCGCCGTCGCGGGATGTCTGCTGATCATTCTCGCCTCCGGCACGCCTGTCTGTGCAGAGGCGGCCCCCCACCGAAAGCTGGAGCGACTGAAAGAGAACTACGGTGAAACCCAGCGAAAAATGACCGAGAGCCGGGAAGAGATCCGGGTCTTCACCGAAAAAGAGCGGAACGTCCTTGACGACCTCAACGACATCGATCGGTCGATCGATCTGACGCGAAAAAAAATCGCCGCTTCGGAAAAAGAGCTGCGAAATCTGGAAGATCGGATTACCAGCGTCCAGACGGAGAGCGGCATCGTTGAAGAAGCGGTTCAAGCCCATGAAATCCATGCGGACCGGCGGATGATCAGCCTTTATAAGCTTGGTAACATAGGGAGAATGCGCGTGCTTGCCGCCGCCGATTCCCTGACCGATTTCCTGAGACGGAGAAAGGCGCTGGAGCGTATTCTGGAAAGCGATCGCATGGTTCTGGAGGAATATGGGCGGCGAACGGCGGCACTCGCGGCCCTGAATGCCGAATTGGACGAACGGAAGCGGCAGCGGGCGGACGTGGAAGAGGATCTCAGGCGGCAGCTCGGTGAAATGAAAACCGAGCGGAACCGACGGGAAGAACTGCTTGCCGATATCCGCGGCCGGAAAGCGTTGCGGAAGGCGGCTCTGGCCTCTCTCGAGCAGAGAGCCGCGGCGCTGGACCGGAAGATTCAGTCTTTCAGGCGCGAAACCTCGGCGCTGCAAAAGTCTTCAGAGGAGACGGCCGGGGGCTTCAGCCGTTTAAAGGGCTTGCTTAAGATGCCGGTTAAGGGTACAGTTACAGCTACCTTCGGTCCGAATCGGAACAAGGAATACGGCGTAGTGAATTTCCAAAGTGGTATTGACATCCAGGCAGACAGAGGTGAACCCATTCACGCCGTCTACGGCGGGCGGGTTATCTTTTCGAGCTGGTTCAAAGGCTACGGCAACATGGTCATCATCGACCACGAGGATCATTACTACACGCTATATGCGCATGCGGAGGAGCTGTTCAAACAAAAAGGAGAAATCGTCCAAGCGGACGAAGTGATCGGAACCGTCGGCGACAGCGGCGCCATGACCGGTTCCAGCCTCCATTTTGAAGTGCGTCATCACGGAAAACCGGTCGATCCGCTCACGTGGGTGAAAAACTGAAGCGGGTAGTAAAAAAACGTGGGCAGAAAATGACGTGGTTGAAAAAATGATCATAAAAAGGAGTCACTCCATGCCTCGACACAAAAAACGGTATGCAACACTTTGTCTTGCAGGCTTCATCATGATGGTTGCCTGGCTGGGGCCGGGAATCTTCCCGAATCTGTCAGCCGGTGATGAAGAAACCTACAAGGGGCTGAAAATATTCTCGGATGTCATCGATCTGATCGAAAAGAATTATGTCGATCCCGTCGACAGCAAGGACCTGATCCAAAAGGCCATTCAGGGAATGGTCGGCAGTCTGGATCCCCATTCCCAACTCCTCCCCCCCGAGGCTTTCGAAGAACTTCAGATCGATACCAGGGGAGAGTTCGGCGGCATCGGTATCGTGATTACCATGCAAAAAGGCCTTCTGACGGTCATTTCCCCCATCGAAGGCACGCCTGCATATAAAGCGGGCATCAAGGCCGGCGATATCATCATCAAGGTCGACGGAGAATCGACCAAGGATATGATGCTCTGGGAGGCGGTGAAAAAGATGCGGGGGCCCAAAGGCGAACCGGTGGTCATCACCATTTTCCGTGAGAATGAAACCAACCCGATGGATTTCACGCTCGTCCGGGATATCATTCCCATCGAAAGCGTCCGATATCTGGCTGTTCAGCCCGGATACGGCTATGTCCGCATCACCAATTTTCAGGAAAGCACCACCGATGATCTCAACGCCGCCCTGCATGCGCTCGAGAAGGGAAAAACCCCCATCAAAGGGTTGATCCTGGATCTTCGGGACAATCCCGGCGGGCTGCTCAACGAGGCTGTCGACGTATCGGATGTCTTTCTTGATAAAGGAAATATCGTCTCGATCAAAGGGCGCCAGAAGAAACATACCAAAATATTCGACGCCAAACCCGACCGCGTCAAACATGAATACCCCATCGTCGTGCTGATCAACGGCGGCAGCGCCAGTGCTTCAGAGATCGTGGCCGGCGCGCTGCAGGACCATCACCGCGCGGTGATCCTGGGGACGACTTCTTTCGGCAAGGGATCGGTTCAGACGGTCGAATCCCTGCGGGACGGATACGGTCTTAAATTCACCATCGCAAGGTATTATACCCCGAGCGGGCGTTCCATTCAGGCACAGGGCATCGTACCCGACATCGAGGTCAAGCAGCGGACAATCGATGAAGAGGCCGGGGTGGAAGACGAGCGGATGCTGAAGGAGAGAGACCTCAAGAACCATCTGGACGCCGAACCTTTCCCCGATGAGGCAAATCCCGATACTGTCGATACGCCGAAAAAGGAGAAGGAAGCCGAACCGGGCAAAAAGACCGAAAACCGCTATGGTCCGCTCGATCCCAAAGGTCTCCAAACCGACAACCAGGTCATGCGCGCTCTTGAAATTCTCAAAGGATACCAGATTCTCGCAGAAGCGCGCAGTTAATTCAACGCCTCTTTCCCCGACAATAACAGAACCGGGCGAAAGGCTCCTTCCGAAAGGAGCCGCTTGCCCGGTTTTTTATTGGCGTATCCGCACCGACAGGCTTCAATGCCCGCAAGAGATAGACTTCCAGATTAGGACCTGAAACGAAATAAAGTGGACAATATATCGTCTCGGGTCCAAGATATGACTTGCGACTTGAGATTGCCTTCCCGCAGATGCCGACCCCGCATGCTTTAATTTTTGCTTTACTGGAACGACATTTATGGCTATATTAATAAGTTATCGAAAAAATCATAAATGTGACAAAGATCCAACAATCCACTGCGGGGCGTATTATGAAACAGGAAACTATTGATTATTTCAGAGAATTTTTGACTGAGCGGCTGCAGGAGCTATTAAACCATGCAGATAATACAGTGACGGGTATGACGCATCAGAAAGAGAATTTTCCAGACCCGACGGATCGTGCTTCCCTGGAGTCCGATCGGAACTTTATGCTTCGCATTCGTGACAGGGAAAATAAATTGATCAAAAAAATCAAAAAGGCGCTCGACAGAATCGAAGAGGGATCTTTCGGTATCTGCGAGAGCTGCGGAGAGGACATCTCCATCGAGCGTCTCAAGGCCCGGCCGGTCACCACGCAGTGCATCGAGTGCAAAACCAGGCAGGAGGCCAGGGAAAAAGCCCTGGGATTGTAGCCGTCGCGAATATGAAGATAGACCTTCACATTCATTCCACAGCCTCCGACGGCACGCTCACCCCTGCCCGGATCGTTGCCGAGGCCGTGAGCCGGGGACTTGACGCCATCGCGATCACAGACCACGATACGGTTTCCGGTGCAAACGCCGCCGTGGCCGCCGGCATCCCCCCGTCGCTCCATTTTTTCACCGGGATTGAAATCAGTGCCGCCGCTCCGCCGTTTTATCCGTGTTTCGGCAGTTTTCATATATTGGGATATGGCATACATCTGGATGATCCGTCGCTGAATGCGGCGCTTTGCGTGCTTCAAACATCCCGGAGAAACAGGAATCCCGCAATGCTGAAACGGCTTTGTGATCTGGGATTGAACCTCTCCATGTCGGAGCTCGAGGAGGGGGCCGGCGATACCCAGATCGGACGGCCGCATATTGCGCAATTGATGATTCGGAAAGGATACGTGAACACCTTCGATGAAGCCTTCGATCGTTATATCGGCGCCGGACGCCCCGGCTACGTTGACAAATACCGCATCAGCTGCGAACAAGCGATCGGGCTGATCCAAAACGCCGGCGGCATTGCGGTGCTGGCACATCCCGGACTGCTGCGGCCCAAAGAAACCCTTGGCTTCGCGGATCTGATCAGCGGATTGAAAGCGATGGGATTGGGCGGCATCGAGGTCTATTATCCGGAACATACTCCCGGGCAGACCGCCGCCTTCCATAAAGCGGCGGAGCGGTTCGGTCTGATCATGACCGGAGGCACCGATTATCACGGCGCCATCAAGCCAGGTATCGCGCTGGGCGTCGGTGACGGCACGTTCAGGGTGCCGGGAATCGTATATGAAAAGCTCGCTGAGATCTGTGCGAGAGACTGTCCATCCGAACGACCGGTTAAAAAATGAAGAAACTTTCACGACTGGAATTGAAGATATCCTACCGTTTCAAGAAGAAAGACCTCCTGGAAGAGGCATGCCGCCACAGCTCTTTTGTCAATGAACAACCCGAGACGCACCTGACGGCCGCATGCGTGAAAGACAACGAACGGCTGGAATTTCTGGGGGATGCCGTGCTGAATCTGGTGGTCGGGCATGTGTTGATGGATCGTTATCCGCAGCTGCCGGAAGGAGATCTATCCCGCATGCGCGCCCATCTTGTTAATGAATCGGAGTTGGCTATCGTTGCCAGAGAGATCGATCTCGGAGATTTTCTGTTGCTGGGCAAAGGCGAGATTCAGAGCAACGGAAGGGAGAAAAAATCGATCCTGGCCGATGCGTTCGAAGCGGTGGTGGCGGCCATTTACCTGGACGGCGGATTTGACGCCGCGTTTCGATTTGTCCGGGACCGGTTTGTCGACAGGGTGTCGGGGACCGCGAGCCCCGTATCGGTTGCAGATTACAAAAGCCGCCTTCAGGAGATCGTTCAGACCACTCACAAGGCCATGCCGATCTATGAGGTGATCGGGGAGAGCGGCCCCGACCACGATAAAACGTTCGCCGTCAGAATAACGGTGTGCGATCTTGCGGCCGAAGGCATCGGCAAGAGCAAAAAGACGGCCGAGCAGGATGCGGCGCGGCAGGCGCTTATGCTGCTGGGAAATCATCCTTCCTCCCGTTAGCACCGCCGGGTATGACGCATTGACCGCCAAGCTAGAAAAACCGTTTATCATTCCTGTTTTCATCCCCCATGCGGGCTGCCCCCATCGATGTGTGTTCTGTAATCAGACGGATATCACCCAGACCTTTGGCGGCGACTGTTCGCCGGAGACGATCCGATCCCGGATTGCGACATTCCTGACATACAAAGGCCCCGGACGCGGCGAGACTCATATTTCCTATTACGGCGGAAATTTTTTAGGAGTTGGTTTCACCGAAATCCGGCAGCTGCTGTCGGTGGCCGAACGGTTTGTGCGCGTGGGCGCCGTGGACGGCATTCGCTTTTCGACCCGGCCGGACACGATTGTTCCCGATCGCCTCGATCTGCTTTCCGGTTTTCCGGTGACCGCCGTCGAAATCGGTGCGCAATCCATGGACGACGATGTCCTGCATCTGGCGCGGCGCGGCCATACGGCGGAGGATACCCGCACGGCCGTTCAAAGACTGAAGGCGCGCGGGATCAAGGTCGGGTTGCAGATGATGGTGGGTCTCCCGGGCGATACGCCGGAAACGTCGATGCAGACCGCACGGGAACTCTCGAATCTCTCGCCCGATTTTGTGCGGATTTATCCCACCCTGGTGCTGCGGCACAGCCTTCTTGCAACCTGGTACCGCCAGGGGCGTTATGAGGCGCTCTCCTTGGCGGCGGCGGTAGCCGGTGTCGCCGATCTTTACGCCCTGTTTGCCCGAAGGCGGATTCCGGTCGTCCGGATGGGGCTTCAGGCCACGGAAGCGCTGGGTGATTCCCATACGCTCGTTGCCGGGCCGTATCATCCGGCGTTCGGGCATCTTGTTTTCTCGAAGCTTTTCCTGACAAGCGCCATAAAGCTTCTGGAAAGCACCGGCCTTTCTTCCGCTCCGTCGGTGGTATTTCAGGTGCACCCCGGCAATATTTCAAAAATGCGGGGAATCCGGAACAGGAATGTTGAAATCCTGAAAGAAATGTTTCATATTAACCATCTCAGGGTTGTCCCCGATCCGGCTGTTTCCTTGGCGGGACTCGGCCTGATGAGCCCGGGCGGTGGTACGCTGCAGCGATCAGGGGGATATGCGCAAATTTATTAACGGACGGCACGATTTCCAGAAATTTGCCGGACATTTACCCGAAATTTATGGGCAGGGAGGAAAACGATGTCGGAAGACAGCATTTATGATCTCGTAATTGTCGGCGGCGGCCCGGGGGGGCTTTCCGCCGGTATTTATGCCATGCGTGCGGCCCTCAAGACGGTTCTCGTCGAAAAAGGGATCGCCGGCGGGCAGATGGCGATGTCGGACGAGGTGGAAAACTACCCCGGTTTTGTGCATATCAGCGGCGCCGAGCTTTCCATGAAATTCGCAGACCATGCAAAAGCCTGCGAACTCGCGGTGGTGTCAGATGAAGTGACGGCCGTTGAACCCGGTCTCGACTATCATACGGTACGGCTCGCCGGCAACAAGACGCTGCGGGCCTATGCCTTGATTCTGGCCATGGGGGGAACCCCCCGGAAGCTGGGTATTCCCGGCGAGGATGACTACTACGGCAAGGGAGTGTCCTACTGCGCGGTCTGCGATGGATTTTTCTTCAGGAACAAGACCGTCATGGTGGTGGGCGGCGGGGATACCGCGACGGAGGAAGCCCTGTACCTGGCCAAAATCGCCAAGAAGGTCTATATCGCCCACCGACGGGACGCCTTTCGGGCCAGCATGATTCTTCAGCAGCGGGTCGCATCCGACTGCAACATCGAGGTGCTCTGGAATACGGTGCTGACGGAAATCAAGGCCGACGGTTCAGGCGTGGCCGGTGTGGGGCTGGAAGACACCCAGACCGGTCAGAAGCGTTCGATGGCTCTGGACGGGGTGTTTATTTTTATCGGGTTCGATCCCAACAACCAGATTGTGCCCGCGGGCGTCAAGATGAATGCCGATGGGTATGTCATGACGTCGGATACATGTGAAACCCAGATTCCGGGCATTTTCGTGATCGGCGATCTTCGGGAGAAGTATGCCCGGCAGATCGTCATCTCGGCGGCGGACGGCTGCACGGCGGCGCTCGCGGCGGCACATTATGTGGAGATGAAGCGCGGCCGGACGGATGTCTGTGAAGCGCCGGCCGGCCTGTTGCAATGATCGGCCGACGCGGCCGGGGTGTGGCGGTGACGTCATGCCGTTACCCGGCGACCGCCGGGGCCGGTGATCTTAAATTTACGCCCCAAAATCCATTATGATCAGCGGAAATCCACCGCCAAAAGGCGGATTTCCGCCGGATGGGAGCCCGAGGCCCACAGAGCCGCATGCCGGGATGATTTGCATTTGACATACAAGCGCCAGCTCATTATGATTCGGATAATTATGCGAAAATTTGAATCCTGCCTTCTGAGGCTCTGAGGACAAAAAGATGCTGATATACGATGATATCTACGCCTGGGATGGATGGGGGGGAAAATTGAAGCTCGGCAGCGGTCAGTGCCGGCTGCGGATTTTCGATCTCGACAAGGGCAAACGCGCCGGCGTCGCCCACCTGAAACCCATTGTTGTTGTTGTGTCGGATCTTCCGCGGGAGCCGTCGTGGACCCCCAATCAGATGTCGGTCAAAAGCTGTGCCAGTCATATCGCCACGCAGGTGGTGCGCCAGTTCGATATCGATCCCGACCGAATGATCTGGGTCGAGTATTACCCGGCCTCAGCCCCAAGCGAACATGTCCGCTATCCGAGCGAAGAGCGCTTTGACGAGGCGCTCTTCATCTGGCGCGAGGAAGGCGCGCTTCAGGGCGGCTGGAAGCCTCTGTCTCCTCCGCTTACGGCGCTCGTCAAGCAGCTTCTGGCCGAGGTATAGGTCTGTCTATTCGATATTCTTGCAAGCAAACCCACAGAAAAGAGAGGTACATATGGAAGAACGCACCGGAATTGTCACGATGAAGGGAAATCCCGTCGCTCTCCTGGGAAAGGAAATCAAGCCGGGCGACAAGGCCCCGGACGTCGAGCTGACCGCAACGGATCTTTCCGCCGTCAAACTTTCCGACTACCGTGGAAAGGTATGCATCATCTCGGCAGTCCCCTCTCTCGACACCCCCGTATGCGACGTGGAGACCCGGCGTTTCAACACGGAGGCGTCGGCGTTGGGTCCGGATGTCGCCATTATCACCGTCAGCATGGACCTCCCCTTTGCACAGAGCCGCTGGTGCGGCGCCGCGGGGGTTGAGCGCGTCGTTACCCTCTCCGACCATCGGACGGCTGATTTCGGAACGGCCTACGGCGTGCTGATCAAGGGGCTCCGGCTATTGGCCAGAGCGGTCTTCGTGGTGGACCAAGACGGCGTGGTCCGATACACCGAGACCGTCGGCGAGATTGCCGAAGAACCGGATTATGACGCGATTGTGGAAGCCGCCGGCAAACTGGTCTGATCGGGAATTTTCATTATAAAAGACGCGCCGTCGTGTAGATCGGGGAGGAGAAACATGAAAAGATGGACCTCATGGGCGGGGATGATCCTGTCGATTTTTCTTGCCGTGCCGGCAGCAGGCGTGATGACCAGCCCGGGCGTGGCCGCCACGACCATCAAACTGGGGGTGGTAACGCAGCCCGGCTCCGCCCAGAACATCGTCGCGGAAAAATTCAAGGCGCTGGTCGAAGAACGCACCGGCGGCAATGTGATCGTCAAGATCTTCCACAGTGCGTCGCTCGGAAACGAAACGGAGATCCTCCAGCAGATCCAGATGGGTACGGTCGAGATGGGCGTGATCACCGACGGCCCGTTTGACACCTTCGATCCCATCGTCCGGGTTGTCAATTATCCGTTTCTGTTCAAGGACAGCGCTCAGGCCGACGCCGTTTTAGACGGCCCGCCGGGAAAAGAGATCCTGACAAGCCTGGAAGGCTCCGGATTCAAAGGGCTCTGTTTTTCCGAAAACGGCTTCAGAAACCTCACCAACAGCAAGCGCCCGGTCAAGGCCGCGGGCGACGTTGCCGGGCTCAAGATCCGGGTCATGGCGTCCGCCCTTCACAAGGCGATCTGGCAGGCCTTGGGCGCCAATCCCACGCCGATGCCCTGGCCCATCTATACCGAGTTGGAGCAGGGGGTGATCGACGGCCAGGAAAATCCGCTCTGGGTGATGGAGGTCTACCGGTTTTATGAGATTCAGAAATATATGACCCTGACCCGGCATGTTTACTCGTCCCATATCGATGTGGCCTCCCTGGTCTGGTGGAACACCCTGAAGCCCGACACGCAGGAACTCCTCCGGACGGCCATGCGGGATGCGGCCCTTTTCCAGCGCGCGGACAACCGCCTCCGGGACGAAGGGCGGCTCAAGATGCTGAAGGAGAAGGGAATGCAGGTGGAGGAGAACCCCGACATCCAGTCGTTCCGGGACAAGACGGCGGGTCTGAAAGACCTCGATCTCTACCGGGAGCCCCAGGTTTATGCCCTGCTCGTCAAGATGCTTGCCGCAACGCGGTAGCGGCCGGTGGTGCCGTTCCGGGCGTATTTATACGGTAGGAATAGCGCCGCATGCCGGCGGCGGCAATCCTCGTTCAGGGAATCATGAACATGCTTGACCGCGTCAGCCGGCGCCTCAACCTCTGGGTCGAAGGCTGCCTTTCCGTGCTCGGGATCGGCATGGCGGCAATCGTCGCGGCCCAGGTGTTTTCCCGCTACGCCTTGAACCATTCCCTTTTCTGGTCGGAAGAGCTGGCGCGCTGCCTTCTGATATGGCTGACCTTCCTCGGGGCCTCTTCCGCCTATCGCCGCGGCGTGCATCCGGGGGTGGATCTCCTCACCGCCCGCCTGCCGCCCCGGCTGCAGCAGGCGGCCGCCGCCGTTGTCCACCTGGCCGCCATGCTCCTCTTCGGGGTCATGATCTGGTTCGGCTGCCGGTTCGCGTGGTTCGTGCGCCTCCAGATCACCCCGGCGCTCTCCCTGCCCAAGTGGATCCTCTTTGGGATTGTTCCTGCCAGCGGTGCGATCTTCATGGTGCATGCCGCAGCGTACCTCGCCGTGGAACTTACGGGGCGCCGGAAAGCATGAACGCCGAGATCCTGATCCCGGCCCTGCTGTTTCTGTTCGCCATAAACGCGCCGATCGCCGTTGCCGTGGCGGTGGCATCCATCGCCGCCATCGTCTTCCAGGGCAATTTTTCCCTGATGATGGTCATCCAGCGGATGGTCGGCGGAACGGACTCTTTTCATCTCATGGCGGTGCCGCTGTTCATGTATGCGGGGGTGATCATGGAGGCGGGCGGCATCAGCCGGCGGATCATCGATTTCGCCAATGCCCTCGTGGGATGGTTGCCCGGCGGGCTTGCCGCGGTGGCGGTCGTGTCGGCCATGTTCTTTGCGGGCATCTCGGGGTCGGCGGCGGCGGATGCGGCGGCCGTGGGCGCGATTTTGATTCCGGCCATGAAGAAATCGGGCTACGACTCCGATTTCGCGGCCGCGGTCCAGGCGTCGGGCGGCGCCATCGGCGTCGTCATTCCCCCGTCGATTCCCATGATCATCTTCGGATTTCTCACCGGTGCTTCCATCAGCCGGCTCTTTGCGGCGGGCATCCTGCCGGGGGTGCTGATCGGCGCTTCCCTGATCGCGGTCTCGACGGTGATCTCAAGGCGGAAAGGCTACGGCGCCGCCGCCCGTTTTTCCGTGGTCGAGACGTGGCGGACGTTCCGGCGGGCACTGCTGGCATTGGGGGCGCCGGTGATCATTCTGGGCGGGATTCTGTTCGGCGTTTTCACCGCGACGGAATCCGCCGCCGCGGCCGTGGCGTATGCCCTCTTTCTGAGCATGGCCGTTTACCGGTCCATCACGCCCGAGGATCTCTTCCCTCTTTTCCGGGACGGATCGATCACCGCGTCGATCGTCATGTTCATCATCGCCGCCGCGTCGGTATTCAGCTGGATCGCGGCGATCGAGGAGATTCCCGTGCGGCTGGCCGGCGGCCTGCTGTCCGTGACGGACA
>AMWB02059741.1_pt1 | contig 13377 bp, 14 predicted proteins | sample 200311 | NCBI WGS metagenome assembly AMWB02 (sample SAMN02737377, study PRJNA173069) | bioreactor metagenome | biome: anode biofilm in microbial fuel cells | place: USA: California | collected 2010-12-16 | reverse complement strand
ATCGTCAGGACAATTCCCACAAATGAAACCTTAAGGGTATTCAGGATGCCAACGAGCAGAGCTCTGGCATAGGTGCTGGCCGCTGAATAGCGGATCAGCGACTCTCCGATTTCGAACGAGGCTTCTTTTTCCAGAAAATGAAAGCCGGTTGCAATGGACTGTCGCTGAAGATTCGTAACGGTATTGGAAAAAAGATAGTAGCCGATCATGCCGACCACAATCAGGGTTGCCAATTGATAGACAATGGCTCTCTTGATGGGGTCATGCCAGAAAGGAACAGAATTTTCAGAATCGTTCTTTGATGGCAAGGAATTGTCCAGGTATATAAAAAAAGATCCGTCGTCAGTCCGTAAAAATTTTCTGGAATCACTGGTGTCCGTCATGAACAGCCTGCGCTTCCAGAGATCATTCCCTGATGAAAAATTCCGGATATGCGTTATGGTACTTCTTGTGCAGGAATGTCGATACACCCTGCACAAGATGATGACGGACAGATCGGGGTCGCTTATTTAAAATCGGGAGAATACATCAATCCGCCTTTGGTCCACAGAGCATTGTAACCGCGCTCCAGAGCCAATGGTGTTGATGGGCCGACATTGCGATCAAACACCTCTGCGTAATTGCCGACCTGCTTGACAATATTATAGGCAAAATTTTCTTCAAGGCCCAGGGCTTTCCCGTTTCCGGGGACAACGCCCAAAAACCGCTGGACAGAAGGATTGGTGCTTTTCAGCATTTCATCCACATTTTTTGAAGTAATGCCCAGTTCCTCGGCATTTATCATGGCCAGAACAGTCCAGTTGACAATATCTTTCCACTGGTTGTCGCCATGTCGGACTGCCGGCGCCAGGGGTTCTTTGGAAATGATTTCAGGCAAGATGACGTAATCTGCCGGATTCGGCGCTACGGACCGTGCGCCGGCCAATTGTGAAGCATCCGATGTCAGGCAGTCGCACCGGCCGGCAAAGAAAGCCTTGTTCAGTTCAGCATTGTTTTCAATTACGACGGGTTTCATTTTCATGTTATTGGCGCGAAAATAATCGGCGACATTCTGTTCGGTGGTAGTTCCGGGAAGAACGCAGACCGTGGCACCGTCCAACTGTTTGGCGTTTTTGATGTTCAATTTTTTCGGAACCAGAAACCCCTGGCCGTCGTAATAATTGACCTGGGCAAAGTCAAGACCCAGGGATGTGTCACGGGTCAGCGTTATGGTGGCGTTACGGCACAGAACATCCACTTCACCGGATTGAAGCGCCGTGAAGCGCTGAACGGCGGTCAGCGGAACATATTTGATTTTTTTGGCATCTCCAAATACTGCCGCGGCAATCGCCCGTCCGGTATCCACGTCCAGCCCTTTCCATTCCCCTTTTTCATCTGGAATACCGAAGCCGGCCAACTGGCCGTTGACGCCAACCTGTACAAATCCTTTGGCCTTGACATCATCCAGTGTGCCTGCATTGGCAATGCCTGCGCCAAGGACCATGACAGCGACGAATAACCATGTCCAGTTCTTTTTTGATTTCATCTTGTCCTCCTTTTAGATTGGTGATTGTGAACCTGATTCAGTAACTTGAAGCCGCTTGATTGCAAAATTTGATACCATATGTGCTTTGGTAATGGCAAGAGAAAAGGGTATTTGCTTTTGTATGTTTATTTAAACAGGTCCATGAGCTGTTCTTCAGTTTGGAAAGAACGCTGAGCTGCATTTTCAGGAGTGTCAGAATTGAACCCGTCGTTTTCATGCTGAACTGTTTTAAGTTAGAGAGCATTTCTCTGTCAATGGAAAATGATACTGTAACGATAAAAAGGCTGCAAGATTGAAAAATGGTTCATGGAAACAGACTGAAGGTATCAGTTTTTGCCGTTGCCTTCAGTCTTGGATCTTTTGGATTTCGGCCGGGATACCGCATAAAGATGTAATTCATCTTTATGCGGCGCAAGGCCTGTGTTATGACATAAACGGGAGGAAAATGGTGATGGATATGGGAATATGCAGCCGGATCGCGGCGTCAATGCCTGATGAGAATATGCGGGAGTTTTTTGGCAAAGTCTTTCCGAAGCACGTAACGCTGATAGAGGTAGGGCCTCGGGACGGATTCCAGTTCGAGAAAAAAACCGTTCCGACCGCACTGAAGCTTGAAATAATCATGCGCCTGGTAGAGGGCGGGTTCAAGCACATCCAGGTGGCGTCATTTGTTCATCCCGGCAAGGTGCCGCAGATGGCGGATGCTGAAAAACTTTTTTCAATGCTGCCAGGAATACAAGGGGTTGCCTTCAGTGCGCTTGTCCTGAATATGACTGGCGTGGAACGGGCTATTGCTTCAAAATTGGCCCATATCGAGGTTTCGATATCCGCCAGCAAGCGGCACAGCCTGAACAATACGGGCATGAGCGCGGAAGCGGCCCTGAAAATGGCTTTAAAAATGGTTGCCTTATCCAAAAGACACGGAATGCATGTCCGGGCTGGCATTCAGTGTGCATTTGGCAGCGGATTCGACGAAACGATTTCTGGAGATCGGATTGCGACTATGGCAAAAGATCTGGTGACAGCTGGCGCGGACATGCTCTGCCTGGCCGATACCACCGGAATGGCAACACCGATCACGATCCGCCAGATTCTTTACTCCGTAAAACCCGTATCCGGCAATCTGCCGATCATCCTGCACCTTCACGATACCCGCGGGCTCGGGCTGGTGAATGTCATGACGGCCATGTCCTGCGGGATTTTCCATTTCGATACGGCCCTTGCCGGCATGGGCGGATGTCCCTTTATTGAAGGTGCCGCCGGGAATATCGCAACAGAGGATACCCTTAATCTGCTGTCTTCGCTGCATATCGAAACCGGTTTGAATCTTCCCAAAATCGGCGCGTGTTCCAGAGATCTGGAGGTCTTTTTTGAAAAACGTTTTCCTGGAAAACTTTATCGGCACTGTGTTTGAAAACTGAATGTTTACCATGCGCTTTGAGACCGATCCGAATCGATGTGAGGTGACATGAAAAAAGATAAAGAGACAACCCCCGCATTACAAAAACTGAAGGGCCGTGCCAAGGTCTCATTGAAAAACAGGCATCTGTCCTTCAATCAAAACGGCCCCGCAGATATTCAAGGGTTGATCGAAAATCTCAAAATTCATCAGATCGAACTCGAAATGCAAAACGAAGAGCTTCGCAGCACCCAGGTGCGGCTTGAAATATCGCAGCGTAAATATTTTGAACTCTATGACCTTGCTCCGGTCGGTTATATCACTTTTTCCCCAAAGGGAATCATCCTCGAGATCAACCTGACCGCTACAGATTTATTGGGATATCCCAGAAGTCAATTACTCTCAAAAAACTTTACCAGGTTAATTTTTGAAGATTTTCAGGACGCATTTTACATTCATTGCCGTACTGCGTTAAAGGCGGGGAAGAAAATAAGCTGTGAGCTGAAACTGGTTAAAAAAAATGGCGGGCAATTCTTTGCCCAGATGGATACCTTCCCGGTTGGGTCGGATAACGGCGAAGTCAGTGAGCTTCGTTCGATGATAACCGATATTACGGAGAGAAAGCTTCTGGAAGACTCCCTGCTGGAAAGTAAAAAAACAATTCAGGCCCTTAATGACGCTATTTCAGAATCTGCCGTGCTGCTTGACAGAAAGGGAACTGTGCTGATGGTTAATTCAACGGCAGCCCGAAGGCTGGGACGGAACGCAGAGTCCATGATCGGACTCAACATCAGTGACATTTTGTCTCCTGAAGTTTTAAGTGAGAGAATGGACCGGTTTGACGAAGTTCTGTCCAATTGCCATTCCATCGATTTTCTGGACACTCTGGGGGGAAGACGATATCACCACAGCCTTCAACCGATCCTGAACGAAAAAGGAGTTGTGGAAAAAGTAGCTGTTTTTGCGCGGGATATCACACTGGACTATGAGTCTCTGGAAGCGCTGGCAGAGAGTGAAAAAAAATACCGCCTGCTGATAAATACTGCACCGATAGGTATCGTGGTTACCCAGGACAGGCATCTTAAGCTGGTGAATCCTCGGGCCGCATCCATCTCCGGCTATTCAGATCAGGAATTGATCACCGGATCTTTTATTAAAATGGTGCACCCGGATGACCGGGCAATGGTGATGGCGTATCATATGCGACGGCTTAACGGTGAAGAAGTACCCGAAACGTATTTGATGAAAATTTTAACCAAAAGCGGTGAAACAAAACAAATTGAAAACAAAGGCGTTCTGATCACCTGGCAGGGCCATCCCGCCACACTGAACTTTCTGTTTGATGTGACCGAGCGTCAACTGGCCGAGGAGGCGCTGTTTAAGAGCGAAGCCCAGAAACGGACGATTCTTGATGCTACAACGGATCTGATTTTTCATGTTGATACCGAGATGAAATTGATATGGGCCAATAAAACAGTTCTTCAGGAGTTGAATGTCCTGATGGAGCATATCGTCGGTCAGTTCTGCTATCGCATATTCCATCATCGAAATACCGTTTGTGACGATTGTCCGTCGGTGAAAGCCAGGCAAACGCATCAAATGGAAATCGCATCCATGCGTGCGGGAGATAACCCGAATGAAAGTCATTGGGATATCTTCAGTGCGCCGCTTATGGATGAACAAGAAAAAATTTCAGGCTTTATTTTGATTGTCAGGGAGGTGACGTCACAGCGGAAGGCCGCGCAGGCGTTAAAGGAAAGTGAGGCAAGATTCAGACGAATCATCGAGAATGCGCCATTTGGCTATTATCGTGTTGGAAAAGACGGGCTTTGGCAGTATGTCAATCCTGAATGGGAAAAAATGCATGGATATTCTGCCGGTGAAGTCGTCGGCAAAAGCTTTGAAATGAATAATGCTCTGGAATTCAAGACTCAGGCCCTTGAAATGATCTTCAAGGGCCTATCCGGTGAGACTTTTAAAGGGGAAATTTGCAGGCAACTTAAAAACGGCGCCATTGGATACCATGCCTACAGTATCCAGCCGGTCTATGAAAACGAATCGGTGGTTGCCATTGAAGGGTTTGTCAGTGACATTACCCGGCACAAACAGGCGGAAGAGAAAATCCACGAGCTATCACATCTGCTGATACAGGCCCAGGAAAAAGAACGGTACCTGATCTCCTGTGAATTGCACGACAGTATCGCCCAAAACCTTTCTGTCCTGAAAATCAACTACGATACAATTTATGACGATATATCCATGATATCCCCAAAACTACGGCAGAAACTGGTGGCATCTTCCAGCCTGCTGTCACAGACCATTTCGGATGTCCGAAATCTGGCCTATGATCTGCGTCTTCCCGGCCTGGATGAAATGGGGCTGGTGAAGGCGCTGGAAATCTATTGTGAAGAGGCTTCCGAAAAAGGAAAAACAAAAGTTGATTTTCAATCGGCCGGCATGTCTTTGATAAAACTGGAAAGAAATATGGAAATCCATATTTACCGGTTGATTCAAGAAGGCTTGAACAATATCCGTAACCATGCAGATGCTGACCAGGCATCTATCATGCTGCTGGGATCGTCCCCGAACATCATTCTCCGCATAGAAGACAATGGCAGGGGTTTTGATGTGAAGGCTCAGGAGCTTTCATCCGCAGCCACAAAACGGATGGGTATCCGCAGCATGCAGGAAAGGGTCAATCTGCTTCGGGGCCAGATGTCAATTCAGTCCCAATCGATGAAAGGCACCAAGATATCAATCAAAATCCCTTTGTAAAGAATCATTCCGGGGACTTCCGTCAAGAGCTGACATCAATCCCCCGCTGAAAGATAAATGGGAAAAACTCCCGAATAGTAGTTTTCCTCGTACAAAATGAAGCCCTTCCTTCATGGACAAAACGCATTATAAAGAACAGAATGGCCGTATGTAATTTCTTCAGATGCTTCGATTTATTGATTGCCGTCTCATTTCTTTCAAAATAATTCGCCAGAGTAATTTGCGAAGCAAAACCTTTTGGTATCATCAAGGGAGGGTCGTTATGCAAAAAATCAGCTCAAAGCAGAAAACCAAAAAAATACAGTTTTCATTTAATGGCGGTGAAGCAAAGAAAGTTTCTCTCGTGGGTGAGTTCAATAACTGGAACCCAGACGCAGATCCGATGCAAAATGATGGCAATGGCACATGGACAAAGATTAAAATGTTGCCATCTGGAAACATTGAATACAAGTTTTGGGTTGATGGCGAATGGGTAGAGGACCCTGAAAATTTAAGGGTTTGCCCGAACTGCTTTGGAACCCAGAATAATGTTGTGAAAGTCATCTTGTGAGAAGGGGGCTCTGGATGTGTTCAGAGTGATGATGACATAGAAGAAGCATTCGGCATCACTGAAACATTTATCATAGGAGGTGAATTATGGCAATTGTCAGATGGCAACCTTATGGAGCTGTGGCTAGTTTGCAGGATAGTATCAACCGACTGTTTCACGATGCGTTTCCCCGTTCGTCAGCGGACGAAGATTTTGCTTTAAGCGCGTGGAAGCCTGTTGTGGATATTTTTGACAAGGCGGATTCGATTATCATCCATGCTGAACTTCCCGGGGTTACAAAAGACGACGTTTCCATCGAAGTCAAGGACAACGTTTTGACACTGAAAGGGGAACGGGTTGAAGTCAAGGAAGTAAGTGAGGACAGGTACTTCAGGAAAGAAAGAAGTTTCGGAACTTTTTACCGGGCCTTTACACTGCCTTCAACCATCAATCCGGACAGCATCAAGGCCATTTTTAAGGATGGGGTTCTGGAAATCGAAATCCCCAAGCCTGAAGAACAGAAGCCGAAACAGATTCAGATCAAAATCGAATAACGCATTGCCCTTGACTCTCAGGGTGGCGGATTCCCATTTAAAAGACATTCATTTGAAAACATGAATGTCTTTTTTGTATTGACAGAACCAGATGAAGTCAATACGAAGACAAATATCTATTTTGCAATCCCAGTATCTTATAATCAGCTTTCAAGTGAAAAATGGCGCCGAAAATACGTATTCTGCTTATTGATGATCACCCGCTTTTCCGGGAGGGAATCAAGACAATCATTGCGCGAAACACCCGATATGAAGTCGTTGGGGAGGCCGGTACGGCGGGTCAAGGACTTCAGTTGGCCAGGGAACTCAAGCCGGATCTGGTCTTGGTTGATTTGTCCCTGCCTGATAAAAGCGGTATTGAATTGATACGGGAGATCAGACAGTATTTGCCTAAAATCCGTATGATGGTCGTCAGCATGCATTCCAAGATTGACTACATCGTCAAGGCATTTCAGTCCGGCGCTACCGGGTATCTGGTTAAGGACTCCGCCTCAGAGATGCTGATGCAGGGAATCGATTATGTCTGGAAGGGCGATTACTATATGGACCCTTCGGTGTCCCACCAGGTGATAAAAAAACTGGCAGTTTTGCCTCAGAAGAATTCGGTTGTGAACACTTCAGGGTATGACGCCCTGACCCTTCGGGAGCAGGAAATCCTATTGATGTTGGCTGAAGGACAGTCTGCAAAACAGATTGCCGATAAGCTGTTCATCAGTCCCAAAACAGCTGAAAACCATCGATCCAATATCATGCGAAAGCTTGATCTGCACAGTGCCATCGACTTGGCAAGGTATGCGGCAAGGATCGGCCTGATCGATATAGACCTCTGGAAAGCATAATCCTCCCTTATTCCCGCATCGAATCTCCCGTGAACAAATGGGAAAAACTCCCGGCTGGTAGATTCCCTCAGACAGAATGAAGTCCATCCGCTATGGACAATATGTTTTAAACTGTAAACTGGAAAAGAGAGGTGTGATATGAAAATTCTGGCGGCGCTGGATAACTCGGACTATGCTTTCTATCCATTAAAAAAAGCAGTGCAAAACAACATCGAAATGATCGTAATGGGACATAAAAGCCGAAGCGTTCTGGGGCGAATTCTTGTCGGCAGCGTGGCTGTCAAGGTCGTCACGGATGCGTCGTGTTCGGTTCTGGTTATCCGGTAAGCGCTTGTCTTTGGAATTGCACACAAAAAATATTTCTGGGTGGCGATGATGGAGAAGACATGTGGCCATGAGCATAAGTTTGAGGATTTATCTCGCCTCATTCAGAGCATTCAGCGCATTGAGGGGAATCCGGATTGTTATGGAACCGCAGGCGGCAACTGCGATCGCCTGGACTGCCAGTGGCGCAGCTATTGCCTCAAAGAGCCGGAAAATCGATTAAAAGCAGAAGCCGTCCGGAGAGACAATGAAAAATTTGAATGAGGTTCTCACGACGCAGGGTTCTGGCTGTCGGGGTGTCAACTGCCCCCATCTTATCGCATGATACGATCATCATTCCACGACCCACACCGTGCAGTTGCGGGCAGTTCGGACGATCTTGCCGGAAATGCTCCCGAACAGAAATTCTTCTTTGTGGGAAATCCCCTTTCTGCCCACCACGAGTGTTGCGCAGCCCAGCAAATCCCGCTCTGCAAGAATGCATTCTGCCATTGAGGGACAATCACGAAACGTCGATCGGGTTGAAACATCCCCAAGTGCAAAGCCAGCGTCCAGCAGTATCCCTCGGTATTCCTCCAACATCTGGTCCACCTGCTGCTGGTGGGTGTGAACCCATTTTTCTTTTTCTTCTTCGGCAGGAAATTCGTCTTCTTCCGGCTCCCGAATCACATGAAGCACGGATACCTTAAACCCTTTCATCCCTTCCAAAATGCCAGCCACATACTGAACAGCACGGTGAGAATTCTCGGACTCGTCCACAGCGATCAAAATGTTTCGATTCGTTTCAGGGTTCATTTCGGATCTCCCGATTGAAAAAACTGGATTTGAATTCGTTTAAATCATCAAGCATCTGCAAGGTGTGATCGTAAAACACATTGGCATTTTTTGAAAAATGCATCAGTATCCGGTTCAGGCTTTCCGGAATGTAGGGATAAATCTTGATGAGATTGGCGATCCGGTTGCTGAAAACGATATTGGTATCATCATCGTTCAACTGCCCAAGTGCCGGATGATTCGCCATTTTGATGTCCTGAATCAGCACGTCTCCCATACCGACCAGATACATGAGAACATTGCCCATGCCGAATAAATCATAGCCATATATGTTTTCCCGGTGACGAAAATTGTAGTCGAAATCAATCCAGCGCCACCTTCCGGTTTCCCGATCCATCAGAATATGATCCCTGCGGATATCGCCGTGTTTTTCACCGCGCTCGTGCAGGAAACGAATGGCTTCCACGCACTCGATATAATTGGTAAAAATTTCTGGAAAATGCTGATAAAAATAGGTTTCATGGTCCATCCGGGATGCCAGGTCCCGGACGTAATCGGCAATGGTTCTGCCGTAAATGAAATCCAGGATTCTAACGACATTGCCCTGATCGTCCCGAGCCGAAAAACCATGCATGAAATTGGCGTGATTGCCGATCAAATTCAGAATGCGCGCCTCTTTTCGGGGGCTGCGGAAACATTCAAACTCGATGTCACCGATACGGGCAATAAAATTTTCATAGAACACCAGTTTGATGATCTTTGTTTCTCCGCTGATCAGATCGACGGCGCGTTTGACCCAGAATTTGATTTCATCGTCAAGACCGAAACGCCCTTCTTTGGCGTTATGGCGGATCAGGTACGGTGTGTCGTTGAGGATCACGATGTCGCCGTATTCGATGCGAAAAAAATCACTGGTGTCTCTGTAGATTTTAAATCGATGCAGGGTATCCTGGGAAGGGAACCAGCGAGATGCCATTTGACGAAGCGATTCCTGGGAAAAATTCTCAGCCATACTCACCTTGTCGAAATTTTGTCATCATAATTGCCAGTAGTGCCAGAGAACTCCCAGGGTTTGGAATTTTCAGAGTCAGGGAAATTTCTTGAGCAATTGGCGTATGAAATGCCGTGGAATAATATAATGCCATGTATTAAACATCAAGTGTTTTCCCTTTATTTAAAACGCTCCCAGCTGGCAGGGTTTGATTTTTATTGCCAACCCTTCACAGGCGTTGCTGACGTCAATCTTTGGAATTTGAAACTGCTCAGCGATATCCCATACCTTCAGGCAGGAGAGCCTGCCATCTTTTGCTGCAGCTTCTATAACGGCTTTCAACCTAAGGTCGGCGGCTTTTTCAGGAATCACGATTTTTTTTTCAGGACTATGTCCAAACAAGCCGAGTTGACAATGGGTAATGCGATAGTCCATTTGGTCCAATGTCCGGCCCACGGCCTTGGGGGAAACGCTCAATTTCGCCGCAATTACAAAGGCGGTATCGCATCGAAGCTTCCGATCAACCGCCATCTGGGATATGGTCTGGTGAATGCGTGAATTGTCTTCTAAGGTATCAGGGCTTTTGTCGGGCTTCATAATCAGATTCTCCTTGCGAGTTGCGATTTGTATTTGTTTTTCATGAAAAATTGAAGTATGAAAAACGATACATGTCGTTTGGTTGCATGTTATTTGTTTTTCGTTCATTCCTATACATGATGGATTTATGATACTCCCCATCCAGCGTAAGCCCACCCGACAGATTCGAGTGGGGTCTGTGAAAATTGGCGGCATGGCGCCAATAGCTGTTCAATCCATGACCAATACGTTTACCCAGGATGTTTCAGCCACGGCTGCACAGATTCTCCGGTTGGAAGAAGCTGGTTGCGAGATTGTGCGGGTGGCAGTTCCGGATATGGAATCTGCAAAGGCCATTTCCGCTATCCGAAAACAGATCGCCATTCCGCTGATAGCCGATATTCATTTTGACTATCGGCTGGCCATTGCAGCAGCCAAGGCAGGGGCGGACGGCCTTCGCATCAATCCTGGGAATATCGGAAGCCTTAAAAAAATTCAGGCTGTTGTCAATTGTGCCAAATCCTGTCAAATTCCCATCCGAATCGGCGTAAATTCCGGATCACTGGAAAAAGATATAGTAAAAAAGTATCATGGCGTCAATGCACAAGCGATGGTAGAAAGTGCGGTTCGGCATATCGAAATGCTTCGTTCCATGGATTTTCATGAACTGAAAGTGTCCATCAAAGCATCCGACGTTTACCGAACTCTGGAAGCTTATCGGCTTCTTTCGGCAACAACCGACCTGCCCCTGCATGTCGGTGTGACGGAAGCCGGCACCTTATATTCGGGGATTGTCAAATCCGCTCTCGGTATCGGCATGCTGCTGTATGAAGGTATTGGGGATACGCTTCGGGTATCACTGACCCGGGATCCGGTGGAAGAAATTCGAACCGGGTATGAAATACTCAAGGCCCTTGATATCCGCCGAAGAGGCCCGGAGATCATTTCCTGCCCGACCTGCGGCAGGTGCAGATTCAATCTATTTGATACCGTCGAACAGGTTGAAAAAGCATTGTCATCCAGCAGACTGAATATTAAAATAGCAATTATGGGCTGTGTGGTCAATGGTCCCGGCGAAGCGCGCGAAGCGGATATCGGAATTGCAGGCGGTGATGGAATCGGTATTTTGTTTAAGCAGGGGAAAGTGATCGAGCAGTTGCCTCAGGAAAATCTGGTGAAGGCGCTGCTGAAAGAAATCGCCGGCATGGCGCCAAGTGACCATGCAATGCGTTCATACGAATGATACAGAGAGGATGATTATGGCAAAAAAAGAAAAAACTGCAATCACGCCGACACGCTTGGAAGATTATCCGGAGTGGTATCAGCAAGTGGTCAAGGCATCTGAAATGGCTGAAAATTCCCCGGTAAGGGGCTGCATGGTGATTAAGCCCTGGGGATATGCCCTGTGGGAAAATATCGTGCGGGTGCTTGACGACATGTTTAAGGAAACCGGGGTAAAAAACGCCTATTTCCCCTTGTTCATTCCGCTCAGCTTTCTCCAGAAAGAAGCAGAACACGTCGAGGGGTTTGCCAAGGAATGCGCCGTGGTGACCCATCACCGGTTGGAAAAAGGGCCAAATGGTGAGCTTGTGCCGGCTGGCAAACTCTCCGAACCACTGGTGGTCCGGCCAACCTCTGAAACCATCATCGGCGATGCCTTTTCCAAATGGATCAGCAGTTATCGTGACCTTCCCATGTTGCTGAATCAATGGGGGAACGTGGTGCGATGGGAAATGCGTACCCGCATTTTTCTGCGTACCAGCGAGTTCCTGTGGCAGGAAGGCCATACGGTCCATGCCACTTCCGAAGAAGCTCATGAACGAACCCAGATGATGCTGGATATTTACGCGAAATTTGTGGAAGAATACCTGGCCATTCCCGTAATTCGCGGTAAAAAAAGCATTGCCGAAACTTTCCCCGGCGCAGTTGAGACCCTTTGCATCGAGGCCATGATGCAGGATCGAAAAGCCCTTCAAGCCGGAACCTCCCATTTTCTGGGGCAGAATTTTGCAAAAGCTTCTCAAATCAAATACCAGACCCGTGAAGAAACCGAGGAATATGGATGGACGACGTCCTGGGGTGCGTCAACCCGGATGATTGGCGGGGTGATTATGACCCACGGGGATGATGACGGGGTGATCCTTCCCCCGATGATTGCCTCTTCCCATGTCGTCCTGTTGCCGATCATCCGGAGTGCCGAGGAGCGCACGGACATCATGTCCTATACCCAGCGCCTGGCCTCCAAATTGAGAGATCTGGATTATCACCACCGTAGAATTCAGGTGGAAATCGATGACAGGGATATTGGTGGGGCCAGAGGGTGGGACTGGATCCGTAAGGGTATTCCCATTCGTGTTGAAATCGGGCCCCGGGATATGGCGGAAAATTCGGTGGTTTTTGCCCGTCGGGATAAAAGCCATAAGGAGAAGGTGTCGATGACCCGTGCACAGTTTCTGGCGGAAATCCCCCAGATCCTGGACGAAATTCAATTGGTGCTTTATGAGCGGGCACTTAATTTCAGAGATGATCATACGCGAAAAATAGACGATAAAACGGATTTTTATGATTTTTTCACGGCAAAAAACCTGGAAAAACCGGAAATTCATGGCGGCTTTGCCATGTCTCACTGGTGTGGATCACCGGCTTGTGAGGCGAGTATCAAGGAAGATCTCAGCGTGACCATTCGATGCATCCCTTTCGACAGCAAACCCGAAGAAGGCCGGTGTATCTGCTGCAGTGCCCGCAGCGGGCAACGGGTGGTTTTCGCCAAAGCTTATTAAGCCTGTTTTTGCGTTTATCAACAAGAGCACGATCATGATTCGGATCAACGACATTCTGGACAAGATTACCGATTATGACCCTGAAGCGGACACCGGTCTGGTGGAACGGGCATATGTTTATTCTGCAAGGGTGCATGACGGGCAGGTGCGTCTGAGCGGAGAACCCTATCTTTCTCACCCCCTGGAGGTGGCCGGGATTCTGGCGGACATGAACCTGGACCCTGTCAGCATTGCGGCCGGCCTGCTTCATGATGTCGTTGAGGATACCCATGCCACCTCTGAAGAGATTGAGGAGATTTTCGGTCCGGAAG
>AMWB02156138.1_pt3 | contig 13391 bp, 17 predicted proteins | sample 200311 | NCBI WGS metagenome assembly AMWB02 (sample SAMN02737377, study PRJNA173069) | bioreactor metagenome | biome: anode biofilm in microbial fuel cells | place: USA: California | collected 2010-12-16 | reverse complement strand
GCCGCCGAAGCGACGGTCACCGCCGCCGCCGCCCGGGCGATCGTCTTTGGGACGACCGACGTTGACGCGGAGGCGCCGACCCTTCAGTTCCCGCTCGTTGAGACCATCGATCGCCGCCTGGCCCTCGGCGTCGGACGGCATCTCAACGAACCCGAAGCCACGGGGCTGGCGGGTTTCGCGGTCGTAGATGATTTTGGCGGACGAGACCTGTCCGAAGGCCTCGAACGCGGTCCTCAGTTCCTGCTCAGTCAGTTCGTGCGGCAGGTTGCCTACATAGATGTTCATGAAAAAAACCTCATAAAAGTGGGGTGTTCCCCCGCGGTGCGCGGAGATGGTTTATGTGTGATTTGCTGCTATGCGAAAGAAGTTATCAAGTAATTGGTGGTTGAGTTTGTTGATCTGTTCTTGAGTATCGGCAAAAGCGGCGAGTACTTGATCCGCATTCCGGCCGGACTGGGCAAGGTCTTCCGGATAGGTCGAGCACCAGCGCGCGACATCGGCAGCGGTGGCTTCGAGGTGAAATTGCAGGCCGACCTGTTTTCCCCGCCGGAAGGCCTGATTGGCGCAAAGGTCGCTGGCAGCCAGGTGGGCCGAGGCAAAGGGTGTCTTGAAGGTGTCGCCGTGCCACTGCATGACGGGAAACTCGGTCGGGAAGCCGAAGAAGAGGGGGTCTTCCTGCCCGGCGGCGGTCAGGCGGACCGGAGCGGAACCGACCTCTTTGACCGGGTTGGGGCCGACGGCGGCGCCGAGAGCGCGGGCCAGAATCTGACCGCCGAAACAGATCCCCAGGTACGGGAGGTCCTGCCGAAGGGCCCCGGCGATGTAATCATAGAGGCGGACCAGGAACGGGTGGTCGCGGTAGGTGGTGACGGAGAGGGGGCACCCCATGACCATAAGCGCGCTGATGTCGGCGTAATCAGGGTACGGGTCATCGGCGTATGACCGGACGAGGATCCGCGACAGGCCGCGCTGACTGAGGTAGTCAATAATGGTGCCCGGTGGTTCGGGCTCACAATTCTGAACAATGCAAACAGACTTCATACAAGAAGACGACACCAGGTCTTCGGATTCCTAAAGGTATACGAAAACCGACCCGTGTGCAATAGCTATGAGGATGCTATTTGAATAGCTCCTTGACGAACTGGGGGAGGGCAAACGCGGCCACGTGGATATCGGCGTTGTAATAGCGGGTGGCCGGGTGCTGGCGGTCATAGCGGGCGCGGTCGAAGTCCTTGACCGGGTCATACTTGCGGGAACAGAAGGCAAATGACCAGTAGGCCGATGGGTAAATAGGCATGAAGCAGGTATACATTTTCACGCTCGGGAAGACGGCCCCGAGATTGGCGAAGATGCCCTGCACCGACGCCTGGTTGAAGAAGGGGGACTCGGACTGGGCCACCACGATGCCGTCGGGATTCAGTCGAGCCGCCACGTTCCGATAGAACGGCTCCTGGAACAGCTCCTGAGCCGGGCCGACCGGGTCGGAGAGGTCCAAAAGGATGACATCGAACTTGTCCGTCCCTTTTTCGATATACTCCTTGCCGTCCATAAAGAGCAGTTTGGCGCGCGGGTCATCGGCGCCGGTAGTCAGGTACGGGAAGTACTTTTTGGAGACCTCAACCACCATCCGGTCAATTTCGCACATGACGCACTCTTCGACCTCGGGGTGTTTGAGAATCTCGGTCAGGGCGCCGCAATCACCGCCCCCGATTATCAGGACCCGTTTGGGGTTCGGGTGGGTGAAGAGCGGGACGTGGGTGATCATCTCGTTATAGGCGTTGTTATCCCGATCGGCGGCCATAAGGGAGCCATAGAGAACCAGCAGGCGTCCGAAATCCTTGCTTTCGAGGATGTCGATACGCTGGAACTCGGACTGAAGGGACTCCACCACCCGGTCGACCTTGACCGTGAGTCCGGAGAGTCCCTCGTGCAGTTCGGAGTACCAGACATTCCAGAGTTCGGTCATGCTGGTTTCATGAACCAGGACGCCGTGGGAAGGAGAAGAACCAGTCATGCCGAATCCTTATTCGATGATCTTGTATTCAGGGCGATAGAGCGAGTTGAAGTCGGATCCGGAGACGGCGCAGTAGGCGCCGGTCATCGGGAAAACGAACATTTCGCCGATTTCGTGCTCGGGGATGAAGAGGCCGTCGTACATGACATCGAAGGAGTCACAGGTCGGGCCGGCCAGCACCGAGAGCATCTCGTTACCGCGCTTGTTGGTGACCACGGGGTACTGGCAGTGGTCGTAGACGATCCCGGAGAAGGTCGAGTAGAGGCCATCGTCCAGGTAGTACCACATTTTGCCGTCGCGGAACGACTTGCCGATCACCGAGCAGACCAGCGTAACGGGGCTGGCGGAGATGAATCGACCGGGCTCGCAGACGAGGCGGATGCCGGGGCGGATCTTTTTGGTGAGCGCCTTCTCGATCGGGACGCAGAACTCCTCGATATTCGGGATCGGCTGGATGTACTCCACCGGGAAGCCGCCGCCGATGTCCAGAAGGCGGGTATCGAACCCCTCGAGGTCGAGGGCGTGAATAAGGTCCTTGGCGGCATTGATCGCCTTGACGTAGTTTTCCGGGTAGATGCACTGCGAGCCGATGTGGAAGCAGAGGCCATAGAATTCGTGGCCGGCCTCGCGGACGAGGCGGGCGAGGGGAAGGACCTCGGCGACGGTGCAGCCGAACTTATACTGGAGGTTCACCACGGCCCGGGTGTTGGTATTGATCCGGTAGCGGATGAGCACCTTGAGCTTGCGGTCGGTGTAGCGGCTGAACTTGGGGATTTCGGAGGGGTTGTCCACCACGAACAGCTCGACCCCTTTGCCGACGGCGTAATCGAACTCTTCCCGGGTCTTGACCGGGTGGGAGTGGATGAGGGAGGCCGGATCGGCGCCGGTTTTGAGGACGGAGTCGATTTCTTTGGCCGAGCAGACATCGAAGTTTCCGCCGCAGGCGGCGACTTCGTCGATAATCTGCTGGTGGTTGTTGGACTTGACGGCATAGTGGATGCCGACGCGCGGAAGGGCGCCTTTCAAGGCCATATAGTTACGCCGCACCTCGCCCTGCGAGAGCAGCAGGCGGGGGGTGCCGAGCGTGCGGGATTCAAAGAACTCCCGGATCAGTCCGGTGTCGACGCCTCGGAAGAGGCTGGTGTTTTCCATCACCGCGAAATCCATTGCGTGAGTCATGGCGCACACTCCCCTTAGCGGGCCGCAGGGGCCCCGTTAACGGTTTGCGGGAACGGCTTGTGGTGGATGACCTCATCGGTCTCCGACGGAATGCCGCGCTTCAGTTCCTGCACGCAGGCGTGGCCGGCGGCCAGCGCCTCGCGCATGTGGTCATGGGCCTTGTACGGGTCGACAGTTTCGCCGCAGGTGAAGAAATCGACGGCGGCGTAGCCGTACTCCGGCCAGGTGTGGATGGAGATGTGGGACTCGGCGATCACGACTACCCCGGAGACGCCCTGCGGGTTATAGCGATGAAAGACGGAGCGGACAATAGTCGCGCCGGACCGGCGGACCGCTTCATTCATAGCGTCTTCGAGGAAGCGGAGATCATCGAGGGCCTGCTTATCGCAGCCCGCGTACTCCACGACCAGGTGGCGTCCAAGAATCTTCATCGTACCGGTCCTCCTTTAGGGACTCCAGGTTAGCGGTTACATCTGGGGCGGGGTGGTGACCCACAACAATCTCACCACGGTGCGCCCGGTATTGATCAACTGGTGAGTCCGGTCGGACTCGAAATAGAAGCAGTGCCGGTTGGGCACTTTGTAATTTTTCTTGCCGATCTTCAGCGTGGCGGTGCCGCCGAGCACGTAGCCAAACTGTTCGCCGGGGTGGGGCCCCTGGGGCTCCAGCCGTTCGCCCGGCTTCATTTCGAGCATGATCGGGTCCATCAGGTTGTTGGTGGAACCCGGCACCAAAAGCTCGAATTTGCTGATCCCCCAGCCCTCGACCGGCACGCGTTCCGAGGGCGTGAAAACCACTTTCTCGTCGGCGCTGTCGGTGAAGAACTCGGGCAGGGTGACGCCCAGAGCTTCGAGCAGATCGGCCAGGGAGTCGACCGAGATGGAGTACTGATCGTTTTCGAGCTGAGAGATAAATCCCTTGGTGAGCTTGGCTCGATCCGCCAGCTCTTCCTGCGTCAGGCCCGAGGCCAGGCGCAGCGCCTTGATTTTCTCTCCGATCTTTAACTCCAACGACTCTTTCCGATCACCTGCTGGTTTAGTTTACTAAACTTTATTGTTCAGTAAACGGTGGCAGTATACTTTATGTTCCAATCTTGTCAAGACTTTTTTGGGCGAGGCGGGTTTTTTTTGACCGGCTCGCGGGCGCCGGGTCGCCGACAATGGTCTTGCCAGCGGGAGGGAGCAGGCATATCTTGTCTATTACAGACTACCAATGGCCACAATCGATCTGGGAAGGTCGGCGGCCGACGATCAAATAATGATGAGGAGGCAAAGTGAAGAAGGTGCTGATTGCCTGCTGCCTGGCGACGCTCCTGAGCGGAGCCGTTTCGGCACAGAGCATCAAGGTCGGGATCGGATTTTCGGCCGGCATGGACGTGCCGATCGGCCAGGAGGACCAGAAGTCCGGGTCGATTTTCGGGTTCAAGGCCAGGCTGAAACTGCTGCCGGCGATCGCGGTGGAGCCGAATCTGTACTTCACGAAGTATGGGCAGCCCACGCCGGAGGGGATTCCGGATTATGATCTGCCGGGCTCGAAGATCACGGCGTACGGAATCGACCTGACGCTGGGTTCGAAGATCGGCGGCGCCGGGGTGAAGCCGTACGGAGTGCTGGGAGCGGGGCGTTACTCGGTGAAGCGGGACGAAGCGGATCAGGAGATCTCCAAAGTGGGCTGGTCCGCGGGTTTGGGGGTGGAGATAGGGGTCACTTCGGTCGTGGGGCTGGATGTTCGCGGCAAGCTGGTGGTGATTCCGTGGGACGGGGGAGACTCCAAGAAGTCGGCGGTGCTGACCGGCGGCATAACCTACTACCTGGGCAACTGAGGAGAGGCAAGGATGCGCTATATAATGAGAGGATCGGCCCTGGTCGGCATGCTCGCCTCGGCGGTGATTCTGGCCGGCTGTCTGCTTTCGGCCACGTTTGTCCTGCAGGTGTTCTTCAAGGATACCGATTTCGATGAGAACGGGGTCCGCTACCACAAGCTGGTCGACATAACAAACGAGCAGGAGTGGAAGGATCACCAGGACAATATTCATACGATCGACCTGATCGGGTTCCAGATCTGGATCACCAACGAGGCGGCGACCTCCAACAGCTTCAACCTGTTCGTGGACGATGGTTCCGATACGACGCTGACGACGCGGGCCGGGGTGGAGGCAGGCGCCACCAAGATTATCAACGCGCTGGCCCTTCCGGCGAGCCAGAAGGTGTACCTGAGTTATTCACACTCGCTGAAGCTTTTGGATAACGAGGCGAAGGTGAAGGAGCTGGTGAAGGAGGGGCGGTTTCATTTCTACGCGCTCAGTAAGAACCCGACGATCGACTTCGTGATCGATTCGGTGAGGGTGATTGCGACGATCACGGCCGGGAGCTGAGCGGGGCGGGAGCGACGGCCTAATCTGCACATTAATAGGGACCGGCCCGGATTTGGGCCGGTCTCTTCTTTTTGGTCGACATGGGCGGTTGAACCCCGGGAACACGGAGAAGCGAATCGTCGATGTGATATCCCGGCGGCGTGTGGAGATTGTGGGTGCAGGTGACCCCTTTTTTGATTGACTTCGAGATGTGACCGGATATATTTGCGCACTGAATTAGAACTGAAAGGGTTATAGTGGCCCTTTTTGTAATTCCTCCGGAGCGACCGGACCAAAAGAAAAAAGACAGAACCTACGCCCAACTCGCTTTGTTGGGGACAGTGCCGGCGTTACTCATCGCGGCGCCGGCGGTTGGGTTCTTTGCCGGGCAGTGGGCTGACGGGCGGCTTCACACCGCGCCGTATCTGGCGATCCTGGGAGTCATTCTTGGGTTTGTAGCCGCCGGTAAGGAAATTTATCGGGTAGTCAAACGAGTGCAGGCGATGGACGAGGAAAGCGATTCGGACCGTAATGGAACGTGAGTATATCAGCAGGACGATTCGGACCTTCGGGGCAGTTCTGCTCGTTTTCTTTCCCTTTGGCCTCTATTACCTGGGTTTCTATCCGGCGCTGGCGGTGTTATCCGGCGGGGTGTGGGGGATTGTCAATCTGCTCTTATTGTCGAGCCTGATCAAGGCGGTGGTTCGCCCGGGCGGGGTGCTGATGGAGCGAGCGATCGTGCTGGGCATAATCAAGTTCCCGCTGTTGTACCTCTCGGCGTACGCCCTGTTGAAAGTTGAGCAGTTCGATGTCAAATGGCTGCTCGGCGGTTTTTCGGGGCTGTTCGGAGTCATGCTGTTGAAATCGCTGGGGCGGATACTCCTGGGCTTGGACAACCGACCGGCCGGCGAGGAGATGAGGAGAGCCGCCTCGTGATTGCGCGCTGGAAGCAGATACTCTTCGCAATGGGTCTGGTGCTGGTTCCGCTGTTCGTGCTGGCCTCGGAAGGGGCGGAAGAAGCAGGTCACAGTGGCAAGCCGGAGTTGCCGAGCATTGTCGGGATGTTGACCCATCACCAGGGAATCTGGTATCACTGGGTCAACGTGATCTACGCGTTCGTGGTCGGCATCCTGCTGTCGGTGGCGGCGATCCGGGTGTATGCCAAGCGCCAGATGATCCCGGGGCCGTTCCAGAATTTCATCGAGATGCTGGTGGAGGGGATGTACAATTTCCTGCACAGCATTCTGGGAGACGAAGCCAAGCGGTATGTGCCGTTTCTGGGGACGCTCTTCTTCTACGTGTTGTTCATGAACCTGATGGGGATTATTCCGGGCGGGCATTCCCCCTCGACGAGCATCAATATCACGGCATCGCTGGCGATCCTGGTGTTCCTGTACGCGCAGTATACGGGGATTCGTCGCCAGGGACCGCTCAAATATCTGGATCATCTGGCGGGGTCGCCCCGGGATGCGCTGGGCTGGGGGATGGTGATCCTCTTGTTTCCCATTCACATTATTGGTGAATTTGCCAAGCCGTTCAGTTTGGCCGTCCGACTTTTCGGGAATATCACGGGTGAAGACGTGCTGGTGGCGGCGTTCGTCGGGCTGGGGATCGCGATGATGTCGTTTATGCATTCGCCGGTGGGTTTCCCGATCAACGTACCGTTCATTTTGCTGGGGTTGTTGTTGTCGACGATTCAGGCGCTGGTGTTCACGCTGTTGTCGACGATTTACATCCTCCTGATGTTGCCGCATACGGAGCACGAGGGGCATTAGCCCTTGACTGAGACAAGACAGAATAACAATACACGATACTGTTTCGGAGGTTAGTGATGGATTATCAATCGATGTTGGCGTGGGCCCTGCCGATGGGCGTGGGCGTGGCAGCGGTTGGTTCGGCGCTGGGTCTGGGCAAGGCCGTGGGTTCCGCGATGGAAGCCATGGGGCGCCAGCCGGAAGCGGCCGGCAAGATTCAGACGGCGATGGTGGTCGGCGCGGCGTTTATCGAGGCGCTCACCCTGTACGCACTGCTGGTGTTCTTCCTGTTGTTCGGCAAGATCGGCGGCTGACGTCGCCGGAGACCAACGGTTCCGGCGGTCGCCTGAAGGTGGGCCGGGACTTACACTGGAGAGATCATGAATCTTGAATGGCAACAGATCGTAACGCATGCCCTCGGCTTTTTGATCACGCTGTGGATTCTGAAGCGATTCGCCTGGAAGCCGCTCTTGGGCCTCATGGAAGAGCGGCGGAACCGAATCATCAACGAATTCCAGCAGATCGAGGCCGAAAAGGCGAGGGTGGCCGAGCAGAAAGCCCAGTATGAGGCCAAGCTGCGCGAGATCGATGCCGAACGCCGGGCCAAGATCGTCGAAGCGGTCGAGGAAGGGAAAAAGGTCGCGGGGGACATCAAGGCGGCGGCGCAGCACGAGGTGAAGGAACTTCACGTCAAAGCGCAGGCGGAGCTGGAGCGGGACGTGGCCAAGGCGCGCGTGCAGTTGCGTGACCAGATGGTGACGATCACCATGACGGCGGCCGAGAAGCTGATCCGCGAGAAGCTCGATGACAAAAAGCAGCGGGACCTGATCGACCGGTACATCGCGGAGATCGAGAAGGCGTAGCCCGGATGCTGGCACAGGAAATCGGTCACAAATACGCGCACGCCCTGTTCATGGCGGCCAAGGGGAAGAACCTCCTGACGCAGGCCGACGAGCAGTTTCTGGCGCTGAAAAAGGTGCTGGAGCATGACCGGTCGCTGCAGTCGTTTCTGGATGCGCCGCAGGTTCCGGACGACCGGAAAGAGGCGCTGATCCGGAGTGTGTTCGGCAGCCGGATGGAGAAGCTGTTTGTCGAGTTCCTGCTGGTGCTTCTGGACAAGCACCGGATCAAGTACCTGCCCGACATCATCGATGAGTTCGACCGCCTGGTGAAGGCGGATCAGGGAATCGGGCGGGTGACGGTGATTACGGCGGTGGCGCTGTCATCACCTGAAGAACAGGCGCTCATGGCTCGCCTGGCGGCCCGGAGCGGGTTGAAGATCGAACTGGAGAAAAAGGTGGAGCCGGCCATACTCGGCGGCATGATCGTGATCATGCACAATCAAATTATCGACGGCTCGGTCCGTCACGGGCTGGCCCAGATCCAGGAGAAGCTCGGGAAGCTGAAGGTGGCGTAAGGGGAGCGAGGTTGCGTCGCCACCAAGCGCATTCGTTGTGAGAGATAGTGTTTTGCAGATAGGAGGATGATGATGGGTCTCAATCCTGAAGAAGTCTCATCGGTCATCAGAAAAGAGATCGAGAAATACGAGACCAAGCTCGAGATGGAGTCGGTAGGGACCGTCCTCCAGGTCGGGGACGGGATCGCGCGCATCTGGGGTCTTGAGGATGTCCAGATGTCGGAGTTGATTCTGTTTCCGGGAGATATTCTGGGCATGGTGCTCAATCTCGAGGCGGACAACGTGGGCGCGGCCATTTTCGGGCCGGACACCAAGATCAACGAAGGGGACACGGTCCGTCGCACCGGCCGCGTCGCCTCGGTGCCGGTCGGTGAAGCGCTGGTGGGACGAGTGGTGAATCCGCTCGGCCAGCCGCTCGATGGCAAGGGGCCGATTGTCACGGACAAATACCGGGTGATCGAAGGGCAGGCGCCCAACGTGGTGCAGCGTCAGCCGGTGAAGGAGCCGCTGCAGACCGGTCTGAAGGCGATCGATTCGATGATTCCGATCGGCCGCGGTCAGCGCGAGCTGATTATCGGCGACCGCCAGACGGGCAAGACGGCGGTGGCCATCGACACCATCATCAACCAGAAGGGGCAAAACGTCTTCTGCGTCTACGTGGCGATCGGGCAGAAGTCCTCGACCGTAGCGCAGGTGGTGGAAGTGCTCCGCAAGCACGGAGCGATGGAGTTCACGACGGTGGTGGTGGCCTCGGCGACCGATCCGGCGCCGCTTCAGTATATCGCGCCGTACGCCGGCTGTGCGATCGGCGAGGAGTTCTGCTATACGGGTCGTCACGCGCTCTGCATCTACGACGATTTGTCCAAGCAGGCGCAGGCGTATCGCCAGTTGTCGCTGTTGCTGCGCCGCCCGCCGGGCCGTGAAGCGTATCCCGGTGACATTTTCTACTGCCATTCCCGGCTGCTGGAGCGGGCGACGAAGCTCTCCGACGACCTGGGAGGCGGATCGCTCACCGCGTTGCCGATTATCGAGACGCAGGCGGGGGACGTGTCGGCCTATATTCCGACCAACGTGATTTCGATTACCGACGGCCAGATCTTCTTGGAGTCGGAGCTGTTCTTCTCGGGCGTGCGCCCGGCAATTAACGTCGGTATCTCCGTCTCGCGAGTCGGCGGCAACGCCCAGACCAAGATGATGAAGCAGGTGGCCGGTTCGCTGAAGCTGGATTTGGCGCAGTATCGGGAGCTGGCGGCGTTCACGCAGTTCGGGTCGGACCTGGACGAGGCGACGCGCAAGCAGCTCAACCGCGGTGAGAAGATGGTGGAACTGCTCAAGCAGCTCCAGTATGTGCCGATGCCGGCGGCCCGCCAGGTGATGATCATCTGGGTGGGGACGCGCGGGCAGTTGGACGACGTGCCGAAGGCGGCGATCGGGAAGTTCGAACGGGAGTTCTTCGCCTTCTGCGACAAGAACTACCCGGAGATCGAGCCGACGCTGACCAAGGAAAAAGTGATTTCGGACGCGACCGAGGCGAAGCTGAAGGACGCGGTGGCGAAATTCAAGGCCCAATTCAAGGCATAACGGATTAACACGTCAGGATAGAACAGGCCCGCCTGTGGCGACATTACGAGAAGTAAAAAAGCGAATCCGGTCGGTGGTTTCCACGCGCCGTATTACCAAGGCGATGGAGATGGTGGCGGCCGCCAAGCTGCGCAAGGCGCAGCAGCGCGTGATGCAGGCCAAGCCGTACGCCAAGAAGCTCGATGAGATGCTGAGCCACCTGGCGGCCGGATCGAGCGGTGCGATCACGCATCCCTATTTCGAGGAACGCCCGGTCAACCGTCGGACGCTGGTCGTGATCACCTCCGATCGCGGGCTGTGCGGATCGTTTAACACCAACGTGATCCGTAAGGCGGATCTCTGGCTGGCCGAGCAGGCCGGGCAGGAAGTGGCGATCGTGACGATAGGGAAGCGGGCCAACGATTATTACAAGCGGCGCCGCTGGCCGATTGTCCAGCACTTCGGCGACTGGAGCGGCGTCATGGATTACGACAAGGCGCGAAAGATCGTGGCGCTCCTGACCGGGCGGTTCGTGACGGGTGAGACCGACATGATCAACCTGGTGTACACGCGGTTTCTGTCGACGGTCCGCTACCAGGTGGTGAACGAGCAGTACCTGCCGATCGCGCGCCCGGATATTTCCCAGGAGTCCACGGGCGAATACATATTCGAGCCCTCGCCGGAAGGAATTTATGCCGCGTTGATGCCGGGGTATGCCACGACCAAGATGGTGACGGCGCTGGTGGAGTCATTTGCCAGCGAGCATGGGAGCCGGATGATGGCGATGGGGGCGGCGACGAGTAACGCCGGGGACATGATTTCCTCGCTGACGCTGGAATATAACAAGGCGCGTCAGGCGCAGATTACGAAAGAAATTCTGGAAGTGGTTTCCGGCGCCGAGGCCCTCAAGGGGTGACTAAGTCACTTCTTCCGCTTCGCGTCTAAAGTGGAGCAGAAGCGGATTGAAAGAGTGGTGCTCGGGTGAGTCAAGACCGCTTCGCGTCTAAAGTGAAGCAGAGGCGGATCGAGAGAGTGGTGCTCGGGCGAGTCAAGACCGCTTCGCGTCTGAAGTGGAGCAGAAGCGGATTGAAAGAGTGGTGCTCGGGCGAGTCAAGACCGCTTCGCGTCTAAAGTGAAGCGGAGGCGGGTCGAGAGAGTGGTGCTCAGGCGGCTACAGACCGCGGTGTGATTGAGAAGATGTATTGTGAATAGACGGAGTAAGCGGCATGGCTGAGAATATCGGCAAGGTGGTTCAGGTGATCGGGCCGACGGTGGACTGCGAGTTTCCATCGGACAAGTTGCCCTCGATTCTGAACGCCATCAAGATCAAGGATGAGTCGCGCAAGATCGACCTGACGGTCGAGGTGGCGATTCATATCGGCGACAATATCGTGCGGTGTGTGGCGCTGGCCTCGACGGATGGTCTGGTGCGCGGTATGAAGGCGGTGGATACCGGTTCGCCGATCACGGTCCCGGTGGGGGATGTGGCGCTGGGGCGCCTGTTCAACCTGCTGGGGGAACCGATCGACACGGTCGGGGCGCTGCCCGCCGGTACCAAGCGGCTGCCGATTCATCGCGCTGCCCCGCTGTTCGAAGATCAGGTTACCAATGTCGAGATGTTCGAGACCGGGATCAAAGTCATCGACCTGCTGGAGCCATACGCCAAAGGCGGTAAAGTAGGGCTGTTCGGCGGCGCCGGGGTGGGGAAGACGGTGGTGATTCAGGAGCTGATTCACAATATCGCGACCGAGCACGGCGGCTATTCCGTGTTCTGCGGGGTTGGCGAACGAACCCGCGAAGGAAACGACCTCTGGCTGGAAATGACGCATTCGGGCGTGATCAAGAAGACGGCGCTGGTGTTCGGGCAGATGAACGAGCCGCCGGGCGCGCGCCTTCGGGTGGGACTGTCCGGCCTGACGATCGCGGAGTATTTCCGTGATGCCCAGAACCAGGACGTGCTGTTGTTTATCGATAATATCTTCCGGTTCGTGCAGGCTGGGTCCGAGGTCTCGGCGTTGCTGGGGCGCATGCCCTCGGCCGTGGGATACCAGCCGACGCTGGGGACGGAGATGGGGGCGCTGCAGGAGCGGATCACTTCGACCAAGAGCGGATCGATTACCTCGGTGCAGGCGATCTACGTGCCGGCCGATGACCTGACCGATCCGGCGCCGGCGACGACGTTCTCGCATCTGGATGCGACGACGGTGCTGTCGCGCCAGATTGCGGAACTGGGGATTTACCCGGCGGTCGATCCGCTGGATTCGACCTCGCGCATTCTCGACCCGCTGATCGTCGGAGAGGACCATTACCGGGTGGCGCGCGGCGTGCAGCAGATTCTGCAGCGCTACAAGGACCTTCAGGACATTATCGCGATCCTGGGTATCGACGAGCTTTCCGAGGAGGACAAGCAGACGGTGCAGCGGGCGCGGAAGATTCAGCGGTTCCTGTCGCAGCCGTTCCATGTGGCAGAAGTGTTCACGGGGAAGGCCGGAAAATACGTCAAAGTACCGGACACGATCAAAGGGTTCGATATGTTGATCTCCGGCCAGCTCGACCATATCCCCGAGCAGTTCTTCTTCATGGTGGGGCCGATCGACGAAGCGATTGAGAACTTCGAGAAGTCGAAGAAGTAACGACTATGTTTCACTTGTCGATAGTCACACCCGAACGGGTCGAATATGAGGCGGAGGTCAAGTCGCTGGTGGCGCCGGGCAGCGAAGGGTATTTGGGGGTGCTGTCGCAACATGCACCGCTGATCACGGCCCTGAAGCCGGGGAAGATCGAGTTTCGGGATGCGCAGGATGTGGTGCATGTCCTGGCGGTATCGGATGGGTTTCTCGAGGTTTCGGCCAACCGGGCGACCATTCTGGCGGATGCGGTAGAGGAAGGGTCCGAGATTGATATCGAGCGGGCCCGGGCAGCTTACGAGCGGAATCGCCAGCAGTTGATATCGGCCGGCAAGGGGGAGACCGGGATCGACTTGCCCTCGGTGCGGGCGGCGCTGGACAGGGCGGCCAATCGAATTAGAGTGTATAACGAAACGCACCACTGAGAACGTTGCCGCAGACACGACGTGGCCGGTCGGCAGGAGCCGACCGGTTTTTTGTAGGGGTG
>AMWB02034337.1_pt1 | contig 13401 bp, 13 predicted proteins | sample 200311 | NCBI WGS metagenome assembly AMWB02 (sample SAMN02737377, study PRJNA173069) | bioreactor metagenome | biome: anode biofilm in microbial fuel cells | place: USA: California | collected 2010-12-16 | reverse complement strand
GCGCTCCAGGCCTCGTAGGCGGCAAAATTGGCCTTGATCTGCAGCCATTGCTCCTCTTCAAGTTGATCGAGCGACCCGAACGATGGAGCGACAATCATTGTGACGAACTGTTTCATCGGACCAGCCCAGGCCGGATTCAATCCCTCCTTGAGGGGCAGGGGGCGTGCAGCCTGAATATGCGCTAAAGGAAAACGTTCCAGTTCTTCGGTTGCAGCATGCAGATCCTGGCCGGCGATCGCTTCATATGTGACAATCGATGGATTGAGCGGATCTTCGGCTTTCGCGTCAAATGCCGCCAGGCTGCACCGTACAAAGAAATCGTCAATTTTGTTCTTCAGGGTGCTGAAAACGGCGGCGGCATCCATGGTGGTCTCGCCAAATGGCAAGATGTCTGCGTTGCCGGTCGCTTTCGCCCACCACTCTGTATATAGTCGCGCTGATTCAAAAAAGAGTTCGATCCGTTCCCGGGAAATACCCGGTAGACCACTGCGGTCTTCGTCACTGCCGACACAGGCCATGATTTCTTCGATAAGAGTCCTGGTTTCTTCGTCTTCGGCCGCGTGGGCCGGGATGATGCCATCGCCGTTGAAAGCCGAATCCTGAAGCAGCAGGGAAGTGTCGGCAACATCTTCAATGGTGAGAATGTCAGCCTCCGGCTTGCCTCGAAAGCTAAGAAGTTGCCTGGCTGAGGCAAGCAGTTGCTGTCCCTCCGTGGTGCTGTCGTCAATTGCCTGCAGTGGCAGTTCGCTGGAACCAGCCATGAGCGAATCCAGACTGTTGAGTACCGAGCAGGTCCAGTTTACTGCAGCAAGAACCTCCTGAACACGCACCCGCCCATCGGAATCGCTGTCGAGCATGGCCAGTGTCCTGGAATCGAATTCCAGCCCATTAACCGGGCAACTGAGTGCAGCCCATAGTTTCTGGTCGAGCTCCGCCAGATGCTGAAGGTCTTCCGCTCTTTCCAGGCGCACCTGATCAAACCCACCCAGCCGACAGAATCGCCAGCGATGTGCTGTATTGGTGGTATTTTCCATGTAAAGGTCTCCTTTATATAAAGGTTATAGGCGACGAAGCCGATTTCTCGCCATTTGGTCAAGTCATAAATCCTGCAAGGATGCGTGACCACCGCAAGGAACTGCTGTTTATCAGATAACACAAATCCGGATGGCTGCGATAAAGCTTTCGGGGATTGGTTTATGGCCTCCCGTGAAAAGGTTGTCGCATCTCCCCATTGAGCTGAGGTGTACCGGTAAGCATAAAACAAGATACGACACAAAGCGAAAAAAAAGTAATCATTCTTTGTTGGTATTTCTAGCCTTTTGGTGGTGTTGAAACAATTAATTCCTGATCAACCGATATGGTGAGAAATTTAAAAGTCATACATGGATTGACAAGCAATGCAGGGCGTGTATTGAGCACATCATAAACAGACTTGCGGGGGAGGTTGCTCACTGGATCAAGGTTGCGGCAATGCGGGGGCAGAGATAGCAAATCTCCGCTGTATTTTTCCTGACACTATACTGGTGTGATCGGCCCGGAGTCCGTGTTACCGGGTCGATCTCTTCATTATATGAGATTCTGATTGCCCCTCATGCTCGGTCGCTGAACCTGGGGGTGGGCTGTTCGTTTTCCGGGACGCCGTAAACCGAAAAAACCACCCCATTCCATTTCGACGGGTTGAGCATGGGAGGCAATGAGAGAGGAGATTTTTGGGGTCTACTGTACAACGGAGCCAGCGAGACACGCAGGCATGTGGATCGGTTATCCCAGAAGAAGATCTCTTGCGGCATTAATCTTGGCCGTCAGAAATGCAGAGCCTCCGCTGTCTGGATGCACCGCTTTCACAAGCCGCCGCCAGGCTTGATGGATTTCCTCCCTTGAGGCACCTGGTTGTAGTCCCAGTATCTGATAGGCCTCTTTGGGGGTCATAGAATCAAAACCGGATGCGCCGCTGTTCGCATTGAAAGAGTCGTGGTCATAATGCTCCTGCCAAGCGGGGTGGTAACGATTGAGGAAAGATTCAAGCAAGGCGGCACTGTCGGCATCGACACAAATTTCCCGATAGAGCGACAAAACCTCCTCCTCGCTCAGCGAAGACAGCCGGGCCCCTTCCATGCTGCCGGTCAGCACCTGGCCGTCGATTTCCCCGGTATCATGATCAAGCTCCATTTCAAGGCTTGCAGAGCGGACCGTTGATCTTCGTCCGCTGGAAGAGGGGAGCGCTCGCATCGAACGCATGCGGCGCCACCATGAAAGACCGAGAAACAGCAAAGGTACACCGATCACGCCGCGTCGGAAAATGGTCAGCAGAACTCCGAGCGCCATGACAATAATCGGCCCGGTATTGGTCAGAAATACCGCACTTTTTTGCGCCGGCGAATTGAGAATCAGCCAGAAGGCGACAAGAACGAAGAATAACAGGAGAAAAAAAAGAAATACCATTTAGCTCCTCATGTCACAAAGGGAAGCACAATTCATTTTTTTATTTGATCCAGGAGCAGATGCGCTTCGCGCCTGCCGCTGTTTGAGAGGGCCTTTATTCCTCCTCTTGCGTAAATGGCTACCGCCCCGAGAAGTTCAGCCAGTTCTTTCGCCGAATCAGGGCCAAGTCGAAAATAGGCGCCACCTGTAAGCCGGGCCATTTCACGAAAGCCGCTCTCCGCTGTCGCATCATTTCCCTCCTGAAAGAAAAAACAGCGCACTCCTTTCAAGCCAAGTTCTCCGGCGAGTTGACAGAGATCGTCGATACTCTCCTCCATTGCATCACCGATGAAGACCAGGGCCGAGACTTTTGCTTTGGTTGCCTCATGATTGGCATGGTTGAGTACTTTGGCGATCTGGGTCTGTCCTCCGCGACATTGGATACCTTGCATCAAGCCACGCAGGGCTGCAGCATTAATGACCCATTTCGAAGCGCGGCATTCATCAAAGCCACGGTAAAAAACCAGTTGAACGGACAATCCGCCCGTCTTGCCCACGGCATCAAACATCGAAGACTGGATAGTCATAGCCCTGGTCCAGGTTGGCTGCCGGCTTATGGTTGCATCCAATGAAAAAATCAGTCTTCCGCTCTGGGTCATGTCTGTTTTGTCCACAGCTTTGAGAAAAGCGGCAATATCTGGGGAAGTGGAACGTTTGCCAAGCGCGGCTTGCTCGTTTTCTCGGGAAGTAATTTCTTTGTCTTTCATAACTCGTTCCTGGTGAAAAGTAGCTCAGTCATGCCGGCAGCACAGTAAAGACCGGTCTCTTCACCTAGAAAAGTATTGTCTCGCTCTCTTTATTTCAACCGGAATATACCTGAAGATGAAAAAGATTTCTTTGTCTGGAGAATTGTATACAAAATACAGAGTAGAACACCACCCGTAGCTCAATTGGAATGGTGCCCTAACTTTGAATGGTCAAGTCGCTGAACCTCACGTCAGGTAGTATCGGGAGTTGCATATAATGCAAGGTTCCAGGACGACAGGAGGGGTGTGAAAAATATCAGCTCTCGCCAGCCAGCGCAACCATCCTATTTAGAGGCTGGTAATTTCCCGAACCTGGGCAGTCTCGGCTACTTCCGGACGAAGAATGACTTCCTGCTTCATCTCGTCTTCAACATAGACTAAAATATCTGCCCTTGTTATCTCCAACGCAAAGACGGTTCCCCCGCCTAACTCTTTATCTTCCCACCGGTCAAGAATCCAGGCCGCTTTTTCCCGGCTGACGGTCCAGCTTAAACCTTTACTGATTCCGGTTACTGACCCCCGGTAGGCGGTAACTTTTTCGAAGGGAAAAGGGCTTCCTTCCTGGTAGAGTCGGCCGGCATCGCATTCATTGAGCAGAAATTTCCAGGTGTTGAAGTCACCGGCGGCGGCAAAAGGGGTGTTTTTTCGATAATAGAGCCACAATACCGCTTTCTCCAGGAATTGTTGCTGTTTAAACATCTCAATATTGTTGAGCAGAAACTGGATATGTTCGCGCGGATTCAGTACACGCATGGCCTGGAGCGGAGTTGCTGCACTCTCGAGCTGGGTGAGGATTTCTTTTATTTTCTGGTCCTGCAGCGCTTTATGTCGAGCCTGCATTTTTTCGTTGGTGAAGGACCCGGTAAAGTCATCGGGCGGGTAAAGAAAACGAATTTTGTCCAGATTCCACTGCATATTTCTGCCTCGTTGATAGATTATCATTTGAGATCTAGCCATTTGTTGGCCACATCGAGCATCCGATTGGCAAATCCCCATTCATTGTCAAACCAGCACAGCATTTTGACCAGTTTGCCGCCCGAGACCCTTGTCTGGGTCCCATCAACAATAGATGAACGGGGATCAGTATTGAAATCAACCGAGGCATGCGGCTCTTCGGTATATCCCACAAGGCCAAGGAGCGGTCCCTGGGATTCCTCCCGCATAATCTGGTTGACCTTGTCAGCGGTTGTTGGCGTTTTGACGTTGATAGAGAGATCCATCAACGACACGTTAATGGTTGGCACCCGCACGTGGAGGCATTCGAAACGATTGGCCAGATGGGGCATCAACCGGTCAATGCCTTTGGCCAGGCCGGTGTCGACAGGGATTATCGAATGGAGGGCACTGCGGGTGAGACGCAGGTTGGTGTTGTGGTATCTGTCTATCACCGGTTGATCGTTCATAACGGAGTGAATAGTCGTCGAGACGCCGTATTCAATTCCAAGTTCCCTATCCAGCAGGTTGAGGACAGGAACTACACAATTTGTGGTGCAGGATGCCGTGGAGACGATCCGGTGCTCAGGCCGCAACATCGACTGGTTGTAGCCGAAGACAATGGTCGCATCCACTTCCGGCGTGGCCGGGTGGGACAGCAGAAGGCGCCTGGCCCCGCTGTGCAGGTGCTTTTCGGCAATTTTCCGCTGACTGAATGATCCTGAACATTCAAAGAGCAGGTCGATGTCGAGCTCTTTCCAGGGGAGTCTGGCCGGATCCGGTTCATTGAGGATTCTGATTTTATCCTCCCCAATATAGAGAAAATCGTTCTCAAAACGGAGAGGATAGGGGAAACGTCCATGGGTCGTGTCGTAGCGGGTAAGGTAGGTCAGTGTTTCAATGTCGGCCAGTTCATTTATGGCGACTATGGTAAACTTCGATCTGAACGGTGTAGAATAGATCGCCCGCAGCACTGACTGACCGATCCGGCCGTAACCGTTTATGGCAACTTTAAAATGCATTTTATAAAAGGTATTTCTCTACTCGACAGTGTGTGCCGGGGGCCGTTTTTCTCTTTTGAGGAGGACGGCTTCGGCTGTATCTCAAAGTATCTGATTCATCCACAGATGGTCTCTATCATTACTTCGATTTGTTTACAATAACAACCCTATAATCAGTCTATTATGTTATTTGATCCATAACTGTACAGGCTTTGCCATGACTTGTTTTTGTACAGCATGACCCGTCCGGTGTCTTGTCGGAAAGATTTTATGACGAATCATCATGGCGCAGGGGGCTTATGGTTTGAATGTATGATAAAAGTGCATGGATAGAGGGGAATAGACGTTCAGTTTTTCGCATAGTCTGGTAAGATTTCGATCGGTTCCATTGGTGCCATGGAGTGTTGCTCTAGACAAACGGGAAGAAAGCAGGGACTCTTTTTATTACTCGCTTGTCGGGCAATCAGTTCTGTATGCCCTTTGCGGGGTGAGGATCTCAAGACAGAAATTACGCATAAGGAGATTGCTTTGACTGACAGGGGACGAGTTATTGTTAATACCGGCAACGGCAAAGGTAAAACAACGGCTGCACTCGGTACCGCCTTCCGGGCGCTTGGCTATGGCAAGAAGGTCTGTGTCATTCAGTTTCTCAAAGGCCAGGGCAAGTACGGCGAACGGCTAATGGCCGAGAAACTGGCAAATCTGGACTGGTTTATCTGCGGCAAAGGGTTTGTTTTTACCAAGGAAAACATTGAAGAAGATCGTCGTGTTGCCCTGGAAGGTTTTGAACTGGCTAAAAAACAGGTGGAAAGCGACCGCTACGATCTGATCATTCTCGATGAAATTACCTATCTGCCCCTCTATAACTTTCTTGACGTGGAGAAAATCGTTGAGCTGGTCCGGAACAAACCGGAACGGCTGTCAATCATCATGACCGGAAGAGATGCCCATCCCCGGCTCGTTGAGATTGCCGATACCGTTACTGCAATGGAGCCGGTCAAACACGCCTATGAGCAAGGGATCAAGGCCCAGAAAGGCATTGAATTTTGATGGCGTCGTAAAAATACTATGAGGATAACATGATACAGCAGGGTGCTTTGCATGGAATTCGGGTTGTGGACTTGTCGCGGATGTTGCCGGGACCATACTGTTCGATGATTCTGGCCGATCATGGTGCCGAGGTCATTGCCGTTGAAGATCGAAAATTTGAGAGTGACGGTTTGTTTTTTAACGATCTGAACCGGAATAAAAGACATATGTCTCTTAATCTCAAAACATTTGAAGGGCTGGAAATATTCTTCAAACTGGTTGAGAAGGCCGATGTCGTAATTGAGGGTTTTCGACCAGGTGTCGTGCAGCGCCTCGGCGTAGATTATGACGCTGTCAGGAAGGGTAATCCCGGAATAATCTACTGTTCAATAAGCGGGTATGGGCAGACCGGTCCGATGCGGGACAGGGTAGGCCACGATGTCAATTATATCAGCAATGCCGGAATTCTCGATCTCGTCGGCGAAAAAGGCGGGGCCCCTGTTATTCCGGGGGTGCAGATAGCCGACATCGCCGGGGGCACGATGAACGCCGCCGTCGGTATCCTGCTGGCTCTTTTTGCCAGGGAAAAAACGGGAAAAGGGCAATACATCGATATCTCCATGACCGACGGGGTGCTCGGTCTGCTCACGCTCCCCTCATTTCTTTCTCAGTCGAGGGGACAGAAGCAGCAGGCCTCCGACGGCTTGTTATCCCATCGCTACGCGTGCTATAACACCTATAAGACAGCTGATGGACGATATATTTCTCTTGGCGCCCTGGAAGGCAGATTCTGGCGGCGATTGTGTGAGCATCTGCACCGTCCACAGTATATCCCGCTGCATTACGACGAACAGAAACGCGACGAAATTATCGAAGATTTTCGGCGGATTTTTCAAGCAAAGTCGATGGCCGAATGGGACGCAGAATTAGCGGAGATGGAGATATGTTTTGCGGTCGTCAAAAATCTGGAAGAGATCATGGCCGATCCGCATTTGCGCCAGCGGGAGATGGTGCACAGCTATACCGGAGAAAACGGCGAGGTCAAACACGGTTTCGGCATCCCGGTCAAACTGAGCGAAACGCCCGGTAGCATCAGGACGATACCCGGAAAATTTGGCGAACATACGCGTGAAATTGTTGCGGAACTCGGCTATGCAACCGAGCAGATTGAAGCATTTTTTGCGCGCGGCGTGTTGTAGCGTTTTCCCCTGAAGCTGCATAAGCCACCAACATGCTTTAGCATGTTCATTCGTTGCCGGGGAAAATATGCAGGGCGTCAGGGTGAAATCCGACAAAGACCTCACCGCCGATGACCAGCCCATTTCCGATAAGACTCCCCTTGTCAGCATGCGCGAGCAGGGTCTTTCCGCCACTTTCAATCGCCATCTCGCAACCGAATCCATGCTGGGTCAAGGTTGTAAGTGTCCCTTTTCCTACACAGTAATCGTGGGCAAAGTCATTTGTCCGGAGCACCTTAAGATCTTCCGGCCGCAGCCCTATTTGCGCGCCGGCGAAACCTGCGTGCCTGCAAAGAGGGATGCCGGCATACTGCACAACCGCGCCATTGAGCGTACCGGGTAAAATATTTTTCATGCCGACAAAGGCTCCCACTCGCGTATTCCTGGGGGTCTGGAAGACTTCCTCAACTGAACCCGTCTGTTCCAAGGTCCCTCTGGTCAAGACACCGACGCGGTCTGCAAGATAGAACGCCTCGTTGAAATCATGGGTAACCATGATAAAAGTGGTCTTGAGTGCTGCATGCAGCTGTTTCAGTAATCGTTGTATCTCCCCACGAAAAGAAGGGTCGAGGGCGGAAAGAGGCTCGTCGAGCAATAATACGCGCGGTTCTATGGCCAAGGCTCTGGCAAGTGCCACCCGCTGTCGTTCACCTCCGGAAAGATCGAGGATGGATTTGTCGAGATGTGCGGTGAGGCCAAGCGTTTCTATGATTGTTGCCAGCGCGTTATGATCCGGTTTTCTTTTCTTTTTTTGATAACGCAGGCCAAAAAAGATGTTTTCCCGGACATTGAGATGCGGAAAAAGAGCCTGGTCCTGGTAGACAATTCCAACATGACGTTTTTCCGGAGGAATGCTCGTGACATCCTGCATATCAATAAAAATTTTTCCGCTATCCGGGCGTTTGAGGCCGGCGATGGATTCAAGGATGACCGTTTTGCCGGATCCGGTAGGTCCAAGGAGAATGAAAAATTCCCCGGCAGTGATATGCAGATCAATAGGTCCGAGCGAAAATCCCGGGAAGCGGTTCCTCATTCCGGCAAGTCTAATCATCGGTTTTTACTGAGAGGTGAGGAGGCAATCCGTAAAAGAAGAAAGAGAACCAGGCAAATGATAATCAGCCATACCGCCACGGGTTGCGAGTATTTCAAGCCATAGGCAGTGAAACGTTCGTACATGAGGACCGGGGCGATCATCGGGTGATAGGCGATAATGACTACGGCCCCGAACTCACTGATCGCCCTGGCCATACTCATAATGAATCCGGTCAGCATATGTCGCCAGGTCAAAGGGATGGTGATGCGAAAAAACGTTGCTCCCTGCCCGGCGCCAAGGCTCCTTGCCACCTGTTCCAGCCGTCTTGGCACCGCTTGGAAGCCGCCTTTGGCAGTATTGATATAAAAGGGCAGGGCAACAAAGGTGAGGACGGTGATAATACCGGTGGTGGTGCCAAAGAGAAAGATCCCCATTTGCTGCAGCGTTTTACCTATCCAGTGATTTTTCCCGGCCAGGCTTAAAATGGCAATGCCTACAACCGGATGGGGGATCATGATCGGGAGGTCAATAATGCTCTCCACGACTTTTTTCCCGGTAAAATTGGACCGCGCGAGAAGATAGGCGATGGGGGTCCCAAAGACAAAGGAAATCGCTGCGGCCATCCCGGAACAGGACAATGAAAGAAAGAGGGCTTCTCTGACCTCTGCATCGGAGATGGTTTCCAGCAAATCACCGGGGGTAGTCTGGCTTATCATCTCCACCAGAGGCAGGAGAATAAACAGCAAAACCATTGTGCCGGCCGCAAAGCACAATGGTTTAAAAAGTCCTGAAGACGAATTGCCGATCACCTGAAAACCTGCGTCGCAAGGCCTGCGCCGGAAAGCTCCCGGTCGCAGGTTTAATTTCTGTTATTTCTTTACTTCGACTAATGCCTGGAGTTCCGGCGATAGTTTCTGTTTCATTTCTTCCGATGAAATTCTCGCAGGAATAAAAGGAGGTTGTCCCATTTCTTTTAATACTTTCAAGCCTTTTTGCGGATCCAGCAGATACTGCAGGAACTGGTTTGCTGCTCCAGGGTTTGGTGCGTTGTTAAGAATTGTCACCCCGTAGGTTATGGCTTTGCCGGTCTGGGTAACGGTGGTTCCAGGTTTTTTGCCACTCACTTCGACTTTGGCGGTTTTATAGTATTCGTCGAGGCTGTAATCGCTGAGATTGACTTCTTTGTCGAGGATGACATATTGCAAATTGTGCTGTACCGCAACCGACAGGTATTCCCAGGCATAGTCCATGTTGCCTGATTCGAGCAGGGCGATCAATTCGACGGATTTGGGACGAATCCATTCTTTTTTGCGCTGCTGCATGAGTGTGTTGTACAGCCCGTCCAGATGAAAATGTTTTTCGGCCAACTGGAGCACCATGAGGCTGCGATAGCCGCATGGGTCGACATTAGGGTCTGAATACCCCCACACGACATCTGGTTTGGCGAGTATTTCCGGCCAGTTCTTACTGGTGATCGTATCGGCGTATTTGCTTTTTCCGGTGTAGCAGAGAACCATTTGATTGGTGGCGAAAAGGATATTGGTGTCCGCGAATTTGGGGATCAGGTTTTTATTGATCACCACATAATCGGCTGAAGCCATAATGTCCGCTGGTTTGCCCAGTTCAGAAATCATTCTGGCCATCTTGGTGCTCCCGCCGGACTCGCGGAGAATGTCAATGTTTGGGTGTTCTTTTTCAAATTGCTGTTCCATCGCTTTAAAGGGTACCGATAGACTGCCTGCATGGAAAATTATCAATTTTTCCTTATCAGCGGCCAGAGCTGCGTGAGCCAGCAATATGAGGGTAACAATGGCTAAACTACATCGCATAATTTTTTTAACTTGATGCATATTCGTGACTCCTTTAGTTAATCTTGCGCAATATGAAACTACTCTGTCGGCAAAGATATAGTTTTGCGTCAACCGATGGTCAAGAAAAAAGAGTATATGCTTATAATTAGGAAAGGGATGACCGTAAATGACCTGCACGGACAGCTGTTTGCGGCTCGCAGGAGAGATATAAAGAGGTGCTTGTCTGGTGCGTGCAGGTGGGCTTCGGGTGTTGGTCTACTTTTTTTAGAAGCTTTCGTTAATACTTATCTTTCCCCGACATAAGATGCCCGCCGATGCCAGTTAATTGCCACTCGTAAATTGTATCCAGTTCGCATCGGCTTTTTTTATGTTGCCGGGTATATCTTTGCTCCATTTTTCGTATGCTGCCTGGCTGCAATTCAAATACAGCTTTTCGTTAACAATTTTCCAGACTTCTGGGTCGGTAACGGCTTTTCGCTTTTCCGTCATGGCCCAGGCACAGAATCCATCATATTGCGGGGCATATTTTTCCGGATTTGTTTTGAAAAGTTCCAGGTGTTTTTTATTCTGGAAATGCCAGGTGAGGTTATGCCAGGCCGTGCTTAAAGACTGATGGCCTTTTACTGCCTTGCCGACAAGGAAATATGCGACGGGATCGTATCCCTTTATAGCGACATCACCCTCGGGCGATTTTTCGGCGGCAATGCCGTCAGATGCTGCAGTGAGAAGTAAGAAGAAGGCGAAAATAATTGAAATTTTCATGGTAATATTCTCTTTCAGTCAGTGGCTTTTGTTGATTGGTCGCGAATACGACTTTACACGATTTACAACTAATCACGCGAAGTGATTGCGCAAGAACTCCTTCGATATATTTTTTTAACGCAACTGCATTGTTGTAAATTTTTCTACCAGGAGAACAGGCGGCTCAGCAGCCCTTTCTCTTTTCTGGACTTCTGAGTTGCTATCTTTGCAGCCTCTGTACCATCCACCATGGGATCCGTTTGGTTGTCATCCTTCTCCGTTTCGGGATTAAGCAGTGCAGATTTCTTTTTCAGCGTGGCAAAGATATCTTTGATGAGCAGTTCCTGGTGCTTTTTCTCTGTCCGCAGCAGAGCCCAGTTTTCCGCAACATAGCTTTGTTTGACATCATATTCGCATCCATCACCATTATTGCCAATTCCTGAGGTGCTGCTAATATAATACGCCAGCTGGGTAAGCGCAGCCGCCCCCCGGTACTCTTTAGCTGCCTCGGAAGGTGCCTGATAATGCCTGATGGTCTGGCAAATATGTTCAGGTAAATTCCAATTTTTCAGCACATAGTAAGCAATCTCGGTGTCTGTGGTCCCGATGATATTCACTTCGCTTTGCGCCAGAGGCTGTTTCTGTTCTCTTGAGTCGTGAAGGCACTGTTGGAACTGTTCGGTACGGTTGATCGCCAGAAAGATCTTGCCAACTCCGTGCAATAAGCCGGCGATGTATAACTCACAGGGAATAGCCTGAGCCATCTGCTGATGTACTGGATGCCCAAGCATTCTGTTTGCCGTCGCACAGGCCCAGCAATGATCCCAGTAATCTTTTCCGGAAAACCCCTCAAGTTTTGGAAATTCCGGCAAGGCCTCTCTGAAAAAAATACTGTAGACAGAAGTAATGGTTTCCTCCAGACCCATGTGCATTATGGCCTGGCGAACGCTCATTATTTCTTTCAAGGTGCCAAAATAGGATGAGTTGGCAAGTTGAAGAAGTTTCGCCGTCAGCGCAGGGTCCCCTTCGACGATCTTGCTAAAGGCGGGGATATCGATCTGGTCAACAGGTTGCCTCGCCATAAGGAGTAAGCGTTGGCTGGCTGCAGGTAAGGGCGGCAAGGCGTCATCAGATTCCATCACTTCAAGCGCAATTCGTTTCGCTGTATATCTGATCATACTATTCCTTCGATATCTGTTCGGTTTATTTTATTCAGAGAAATAATTCCGCTTATGGCGTCCCCTGAAAAGGTTGTCCCAAATCCCCATTGCGCTGCTGTTGCGTGGTAAGCAGATTCAATTACATAATTGATATCGACTGGATCGCAACAAATCCGAAGACATTTAAGGCTGCTGTGTTATTCAACCCCTTTAGACTTGAGGAATTCTCCGTATTTCTTATCTTCTGTAACGATGTGTTCCATCCACCACTGGCGAAGGAAGGTGTACGTATCTTGCGCTGCTGTTGCACTCTTCCTGACAGATTCCTCCGTAAGCGCCGTCAATCTATCCCGATACGTCTGATGGATGGCAATATGATTGGCAAGGTCTGGATACCAATTGGTTGTCAGGAGCCCCTCCTCGATACGCAGGTGCTCGTCTGCATAAGTTGTCATTTCAAGGAGCACACCTTCAATTGATGAGGAGGGTTCTTGCTCACGGAGCACCTTATACAGTTGGTTAATGAGCTCAATAAGTTTCTGGTGCTGTGTATCCATTGAGCGAATACCTGTTTCATACGACCCTCGCCATTTTATTAGGTCCATACCGGTTCTCCTTGGTGTGTGTACTTCTACTAGGCATCGATTTTTTTTTATTTAAATTACAGAAACATATATGCCAGCCAAAGGCAAGAGCGCCTTCATGGATACAAGTCTGCAGGACGCATGAATGCGCAGCTGTACCGGCGAAGAACCTGGCCTTTCTTTGCCGTATGCTCCTTTCAATCACGCAGAGAAATGGCCCTTCCCCATATAGCTTGCCGTGTACTTCAGGTTTTCGATCCCTGCAACTGTTGACGGAGTATCAGCTTTCCCCGGTGATTGGGTCGATTATCGACTTGACCTGACAGATACTGTTCGCAGGAAACCCGCCTTTTTGCGCGTGTTCCCGCACCATCTCCTCATTCGGCGCAATATAGACGCAATATATTTTGTCTTCTGTGACGAAGCTCTCCACCCACTGAATCTGTGGCCCCATCTCGTAAAGCACTGCACACGACTTCTGGGCAATACCCTGCAATTCTTCAGCGGATAGTTTGCCAGCTTGTGGGATTTCTCTTTCGATTATATATTTCGGCATAGTCGTCCTCTTCTTTTTTTGTTATGTGATTACGACTAAACCTCAGCTATATAGGAATATGAGATGCCCTTTGCACGGGACGCCATAA
>AMWB02026350.1_pt1 | contig 13404 bp, 9 predicted proteins | sample 200311 | NCBI WGS metagenome assembly AMWB02 (sample SAMN02737377, study PRJNA173069) | bioreactor metagenome | biome: anode biofilm in microbial fuel cells | place: USA: California | collected 2010-12-16 | reverse complement strand
GTGGGCTTCGCCGACGGCCCGATTTAATCCATCCTTGGTTTCAGGAACTGCAATCAGGTGAATGTGATTGGGCATCAGGCAATAGGCCCATATTTCGACCTTATAGTCCAAACACAATTCCGCCATCAAAGCCAAATAGGGTTTAAAGTCCTGATCGCTGAAAAACGTCTGCTGCCTTCTATTCCCCCTTTGTGTAATGTGATGGGGAAAACCCGGCACCACTGCCCTTGCCCTTCGTGCCATCAAGGGATTTAAACAAACACTCTAATTTCTGTCAACAAATAAGCAAGGTCTCCCCATCTTTCACAGTCAAACGACCCACCAGAAACTTTCTCAAACGCGGATTATTAAGCCTATGCAGGTTTGGGCGCAGGTTTAATACACAACTGATTTTTCCGTTTCGTTTGGCTTTGTACAACATGTAATCAGCAGCTTCAACGAGGTCGTCCATTGATTTTGCATCATCTGGAAATACTGTACCGCGAATACTAAGGAACGGGGCTTAAATAACTTGCCCATTTTGCTATATCATGGCCCCCCGCGCTCCCAGGTTAAATTATTTTGGACTCGTTCCTAAACTAAAAGATTGTGATCGCTCGATAGGGTCAAAAGCCACTCCCAATAATTACTATTTTCAAACCAGTTCCTTTATGATTGAATCAACCTTCAGGCAAATTTTCATGATTGACAAATATTAACCGGCTTATGTCGAAACCAACTTCTGCTGCTTTTTCTAATAGTGCAGACTTTATCTCTTTTTTCATAGTTGGGTTTCTTCCAAGAATCCACAAGTAGGATTTATCCGCCCCGCATACAAGTGAATATTGGTAACCCTCCTGGTCAAGTTCAAAAATGATATAAGAACCATAAAAAGGGCCAAAGAAGGAAACTTTAAAGTAACCTAAATCTGGCTCTTCCATAAAATAAGCCTCTCCTTCAGCTTCTTTCCATGAGCCTTTCTCCGCGGAGTACCCACGATTTATGACGTTGACACCCTCGTCATTTCGCAATGTATAATCTGCAGTCACATGGGACAATCCTCGCTCAAATGAATGGTCCAGTCTTGCAATTTCATACCACGTCCCCAGATATTTTTCTAAGTTGAAATTATTAACGGGTTTAATATTTTCAGGTATTCCAGTGCACCCAATCAGAAATGTAAAAAGTAATATTGATATCTTTTTAAAATAATGAGCTTTTTGGTTGAATCTGTTTTTATTTCGTGAAATCGTCAAGGTTCAAATCCTTGTTTTTAAAAAGTTCATATCATTCATTGTTATTTAGCTTATAACTTTTCGAAATGATTGACACTCATTTTCTTGATTAATCAGTCTTTTTATCAGTATAAGTAATTTACAAACAACTTTTCCATTTTTTAATTTCGGCAACAAATTATTTCAGGGGGCCCGGATGAATAACGTAAAACCTATTCTGGTGACAGGAGCAACCGGTTATGTTTCCGGCCGTCTTATCCCATTATTATTGGCGGACGGATACAAGGTGAAAGCCATGGGACGTTCGATCCCAAAGATGCAAGATCGACCATGGGGGCAGGATCAAAATGTAGAACTGGTTAAAGGAGATATTCAAGATGTAGAATCGCTGAAAAATGCGGCAAAAGGTTGTGGTACCGTTTATTATCTTGTCCACTCCATGATCTCCCAAAAAGGCAAATATCGAAATGCAGATAAAAACGGTGCAAGAAACATGGTTCAAGCCGCTACACAGGAAGGTGTAGATCATATTATATATTTAGGCGGCCTTGGAGACATAAACCATAAAAATATCAGCAAACATCTCATTTCCAGAAATGAAGTTGGTAAAATTTTTATGGAAAGCCCCGTTCCTGCAACTATACTTCGAGCCGCCATGATTCTGGGATCAGGCAGTGCCAGTTTTGAAATATTAAGATACCTTACTGAACGATTACCTATAATGATAACGCCCAAGTGGGTTAGCATGCCAACCCAGCCAATCTCAATAACCAATGTTTTAGGATATTTAAAAGGCTGTTTAGAGCATCCCGAAACAAAAGGAAAAATATTTGATATTGGTGGACCCGAGGTGATCACATACCGGGATTTATTCCGCCTCTTTGCCAAAGAGGCAAATTTACCTGCACCATTTATAATTCCGGTTCCTCTGTTAACGCCTAAATTCTCATCACTTTGGATTCACCTTGTGACACCGGTGCCTGCCGCCATCGCACAACCCCTGGCAGAAGGATTAAGCTTACCCACTACCTGCACGGAGAACAGCATAACCCGGATTATCCCCCAAGACCTGATTTCTTGTTCCGAAGCAATTCGAAGGGCACTTGACCGGGTTCGTCAGGAGCAGGTCGACACCTGCTGGGCTGATGCCGGTGAAATCAAATACCCTGAATGGTCGCACTATGGAGATTCTGCCTACTCAGGTGGGACCATTCTTTCTTGCGGCTACCAGGCTACTGTAAAAGGAAGGCCAGGCAATTTATGGAAGTCTATTGAAAAAATTGGTGGTCGAACCGGGTATTACGGTGCGGATTTATTGTGGAAAGTTTATGGTATCATAGATATATTTACCGGAGGGGTTGGACTATCCCGCGGCCGGCGTTCCGAGAAGGAACTCAGGGTCGGGGATGCACTTGATTTTTGGAGAGTCCTTGAAATAGAAACCGAATCAAAGCTGATTTTATTGGCTGAAATGAAAATACCGGGCGAAGCGCTTTTAGAGATCAAAATGGAGGCTATGAATAGAGATCTTTGTAACGTCAGTTTACTCGCACGTTTTTTTCCTAAAGGTTTAGTCGGACTCGTGTATTGGTATGCCCTACATCCATTCCACCAATATGTATTCACGCAAATGTTGAAAGGATTAGTAAACGCCTCTAATTCAAAATTTGTAAAAAACCCGAACAAATACTCTCCTGGTCCGGCAAATACATGTAGATTGTCAGATCAATAATGTTAAAACTCGATCATCGAGTAAAATGTATAGGATTATTATATGAGTGATGACACCCAACAAATATTAAAGAATATTGCGCAGCTATTTGAATCACAGAGCTTTGCTGTTCTCTCCACCCAGAAAAACGATCAGCCATATTCAAGCCTTGTTGCATTTGCTGTAAACCCTGATCTTAATTATTTTTATTTTCTAACCCCCAATACAACCCGTAAATACGACAATCTGAAAACAAATCCGAAAGTCTGTATTCTTGTTAACGACAGCCAAAATCAAGCCGATGATGTTTACAATGCAGTTTCCGTTACCGGCACAGGTGTTGCGCAAATTATTGATAAGTCAATAGAACAAAAAGCACTTGATTTATACCTGAAAAAGAATCCTAATTTAAAAGAATTTTCCAAGGCACCTACCACAGCCTTCGTCCGTATCTCTATGAAGCGGTACTTTATGGTGAACCGATTTCAAAATGTCGTTGAAGTTAAGGTCAAACAATGAAACCGCTTCTCAATATAGATGAATGCTTAAATGCCGGAAAAGACCAGGTTGGCGGCAAAACCTATTGTATAGCAAAGATTTACAGCCATGGTATCCGGGTGCCAAAAAGTTTTTGCGTTCCCTGCAAAATTTATGATGATTATCTTGATCAGTCCCGTCTCAAAGAGAGGATTTTTTTTGAAATCAACAGAAAGTCGCTTGAGCAGATGCGGTGGGAAGAAATATGGGACACGTCGTTACGTATCCGCAACTATTTTCTAATCACCCCCATACCCGAAAAGATCGAAAAAGAACTTGCAGGCCTGATTGATAAATATTGTGGAAATACCCCTGTGGCCGTAAGATCCTCAGCCCCGGGGGAGGATAGTGCGTCGAATTCATTCGCAGGTCTTCATGACTCTTTTTTAAACGTTTCCGGGACCAGTGAAATTATAAAGCACATCAAACTGGTATGGGCCTCACTTTACTCAGATGCAGCGCTGCTCTACCGCAAAGAACTTGGGCTGGATATCCAGACCAGCCGGATGGCTGTTGTCATCCAGGAACTGGTTGCATCAGACAAGTCCGGTATCTTTTTCGGATTAAACCCTTCCGGTTCAAATGAATCGGTGATTGAATCGGTCTATGGTCTGAATCAGGCACTTGTTGATGGTGACATTGAGCCGGACCGATGGATCTTAAGCCGTTCCACCGGAAAATTGATCCGCCATACAGATCCGGTTCGAAAAAGATATGCCGCCCCCGGAAAAACCGGGATTGTGTTCCAAGAGTTGAAAGACCATGAAGCCAAAACACCGCCGCTGAACCACGATGAGATTCATCAGATATGGAAAACCGGCAATCGACTTGAACAAATTTTCGGCAAACCCCAGGATGTTGAATGGACAATAACCAATGGGGAATTGACAATTCTTCAGGCCAGACCCATCACCAGTACCGGATTTACTGAAACAGATGACAAAAGATCCTGGTATCTCACCTTGCACAGGAGCTATGAAAATTTAAAGAAACTCTACGACAAGATTGAGCATCACCTGATACCTAAAATGATATCTGAAGCTGATAAATTAAAGCAACAGGACCTTGAAATACTTTCTGCCCAATCTCTGTGCAGTGAAATCGAGAGAAGACAAAAAATTTATGATCACTGGGTAAAAATTTATTGGGCTGATTTTATCCCTTTTGCCCATGGAATAAGACTTTTTGGCCAGGTTTACAACGATGCCGTGGCGCCGGAAGATCCGTATGAGTTTATGAACTTGTTGGAAAATACCGGACTAAAAAGCATGGAAAGAAACAGTCTGATTGAAAAACTTGCCCAAATGATCCGTAATGATAAGGCTCTTAAAACAGAGCTTGAAAACGAACGGATGCCGGACCCAAGTCATCCGTTCAGAGTACTCTTAGATTCTTTTGTTGACCAATTCGGAGACCTGTCCTGCACAACCGGCAGCGGCAGTGAGTGTGACTACGGTAAAAATGCCGTCATCCATCTGCTGCTTGAGTTTGCGGGTCGCCCTATTAAAGCAGGGAAGTCAAATGGAATCGATACAGCTCAACTTAAAGATAGATATATTAAAAGTTTTCCAGTTGACCGTCGGGATTTTGCAAAAGAGGTTCTTTCCCTGGGCAGGGAAAGCTATCGGCTCCGGGACGATGATAATATCCATTTGGGGCGAATAGAGGCAGGCCTTTTTGAGGCTGTCAGGGAAGGCCGGAGAAGATTGATTCACCCCAACACAACGAAAGATGACGTCAAAATTCTTTTAAAAGCGCCTGCGTTAAGTCTTGAACCGAAAGATCAGAGCCGGGAAGAAAAAGTTTCTCCTGATAAGACTGCTATCGAAAAATGGATCTCCTCGCGTCAAATTGTTGGACACCCTGCAGGACCGGGGATTTCTTCCGGCCTCGCAAGACTGATTCAAACACCTTCGGATTTACTATCATTCAAGCAGGGTGAAGTCCTTGTCTGCCAGGGTGTCGATCCCAATATGACATTTGTCGTACCGCTTGCCGCAGCCGTGGTTGAGGAAAGAGGCGGTATGCTCATTCATGGGGCGATTATTGCCAGGGAATACGGATTGCCGTGCATCACTGGTGCTTCAAATGCCATGAAGTTGATCGAAAATGGCAATCAGATAACCGTTGACGGATACCTGGGCATCATCACCTGCCACACTGAGGATCTATGAATTTCAGGACTTATGATCTGATGAAAAAAACCGTATTTGAAAACAGACAAACAAACCGGGATCAAGACCCGTTTTTGTATGAATCAATTCTTTCCAATCTTCAATGTATCACTTACCGGTGCGCCTTTGATAAAGACTGGACCATGATTTACATGAGTTCCCATGTGGATCAATTAACAGGGTATCCGCCGGAAGATTTTCTCCATAGCACGGTTCGAACCTTTGAAAGTATCATCCATCCGGATGATACCCGGTATGTTGCCCGGGTCATCAATGATGCGGTAAAACTAAGACAACCCTGGGAGATTGAGTATCGTATTTTTCATAGAGACGGGAAGATCCGGTGGTTTTATGAAAAAGGCAAGGGCACCATTGATCCGCAGGGCCGAGTGAAATACCTGGACGGCTTTATCATCAATATCACCAAACGCAAACAAGCGGAGCTAAACTTGAATAAGAGTGAGGAAAAGCAACGCATCCTCCTGGAAGAACTCAGGTATCGCAACACCATCGCCACAGCCATTGCAAAAGCCTCCAGTCTTTTTATTTCCCCGGATAAAGTGGACTACCAGGCCATACTCAGAACAATGGGAGAGAGTATTTCCGTCAACAGGGTTTATATTTTTGAGATAACGGGTAATGGCCGTACCCTTTCCAATACCTATGAATGGTGTGCCAAAGGAACCGAGCCCCAGATAGAAAATCTCAAAGAACTCGATGCCCATCTCTTTTCATGGTGGACCAACCAATTGCAAGATGGAAAGAATATTGTCATAGAAGATGTGGCCAACCTTTCAAGCCAGGCTGCCGCTGAAAAACAGATCCTCCAGAGCCAACAGATCCAGAGCCTTGTCTGTGTTCCGATCTGGGCAAAAGGGAAAAAACTGTGGGGATTCATGGGGTTCGATGATACACAAAAAAAACGCGAATGGACAGAAACTGAAATTGAGGCCCTGCAGATTATAGGAGAGATGATCTCCGGTGACCTGGAGCGAAACGCATCTGAAAAAAGGCTGGAATTTGAAAGAAAGCAACTGTTGTCTATATTTGACAGCCTGGACGGAAATATTTTCGTATCCGATCCCCATACACATGAAATACTCTATGTTAACAACGCCTTGAAAAAATATTTTGACCATGAGTTGATCGGCAAAATATGTTACAGTGAGTTTCAGGGGCTTGATTCTCCCTGTTCTTTTTGCAGCAATAAACAGATCCTTGAAGAAAAGCCAAAAATTCACAGATGGGAATTTTACAATGCCATAATGGACAAAACATTTTCCATTATGGACCGGATCATTCGCTGGCCGGACGGACGTGATGTCAGATTTGATTTGGCCATTGACATAACAGAAAAAAAACAGATTGAATCCTGTCTCAGGCAGGCCCAGAAAATGGAAGCCATCGGTACCCTGGCAGGGGGCATTGCCCATGATTTTAATAATATTCTTTCCGGTATCTTTGGATATCTTCAGCTGGCCAAATTTCATATTCTGGAGCCGGAACTGGCCGAAAAAGATCTCGAAAAAGTTTTAGAAGGCGCTCAACGGGCCACCTTGCTGGTCAAGCAGATTCTTACCTTTAGCCGGCATAAAGGAGATGATCGCCGGCCTCTGGTCGTATTTCCTTTGGTTCAGGAAACCTTAAAATTGCTTCGGTCCGTGATTCCCTCGAACATTGAAATTAAAAACAATCTTGTTTCAAAAGCCATGATACTTGCTGATTCAACGCAAATCCATCAGCTGGCACTGAATTTGTGCACCAACGCGTATCAGGCAATGGGCGACCAGGGCGGGGTGTTGACCATCAGCCTAAATGAGGTGGTCCTTGGCAAGGACCAGTTGGGTCAGGAAAATAATCTGTTACCGGGTAAATATTTAAAGTTTGAAGTTTCCGATACCGGGCCCGGAATCGAAAAAGCCATCCAAAATAAAATATTTGATCCCTATTTTACAACAAAAAAAATGGGCAAAGGAACGGGGCTGGGGCTTGCCATGGTCGCAGGAATAGTCAAAAAGCACAATGGATTCATCACCGTACACAGTCAACCCGGAGAGGGGGCCAGTTTCAAGGTTTTTTTACCGATTATTGCTTCCAAATTGTCTATAGAAAAACCAAAAACAGAGGAAAATGTCAGCTCATACAGCGGAAAGGAAGCCGTCATGCTTGTGGATGACGAAATCGACATTCTTATTTCCCAGGAAAGGTTTTTGACCAATCTGGGATATAAGGTGTCAAGCTTTGAGGACGGACAATCTGCTTTACAGGCGTTTTTAGACCATCCGCATTCATTTGATCTGATTATCACGGATATGACCATGCCACGGATATCAGGAGACAAGTTGTCCAAAGAAATTTTAAAAATAAAACCCGATATTCCGATCATCCTGTGTACAGGATTCCATGAAACCTTTACCAGGGAAGTTGCTCTGGAACTTGGCATACGAAAATATGTCCCGAAACCCATAGAAGTCGCCCTGCTGTCCAAAATGATTCGGGATATTTTTGACGCTTAAAATGTTGTTTCTATATTGGTGCCCGACCGAAAACAGTAAATTTTGCCGATTAATCTGCGTCATTTTCGATTTCTCTTCGAATTTGAGCATGTTTTTTTTCTGTAATGGGATAAAAGCAGATGATCAGGATGGCGAGAATATTACAGAGGCATGGCACCAGGACATAAAGTGCCCCAGGGAACCAATTCCAATATAGGGCTTGCGCCTGCCAAAAGGACCCGGCGTCTTATCGGAGAAGTAGCCCATAACCGGATCCGTTACGCCATCGAATACCCTTGAAGATACCATGGGTTAATTTCGGCTATTTAAAATTTGCAGTTTTTATCCTGATTCGGTATAGGTGAATCATCCGAATATCTTTAAATCGTTGTGTATCTGCAAAGGTGGTTGCCATGGACTTAAAACAACAAAGCAACTTGAATATCGCCATTATTGGTTCCGGCATCTCCGGTATTTGCGCCGCATATCTTCTCCAAAAGCGACACCGGGTGACGCTGTTTGAAAAAAATGATTATTTCGGAGGCCATACCCATACGATTATCCTCCCGGACGGTCCTGATACAGGTACCCCTGTGGATACGGGTTTTATCGTACTCAATGAGCGGACCTATCCTAATTTTATAAAATTTTTGTCACTGCTCGGCGTTGAAAAATGCCCAACCGATATGTCATTTTCCTACTTTTGTGAAAGAACAGGTCTTTGTTATGCCAGCCAAAATCTGAATTCCATATTTGCCCAGCGCGCCAACATATTTAAGCCTAAATTCCTCCGGTTTGTTTACGAAATGGTACGCTTTCTCCGGATACTGAGAAAAGAATATCGTTCCAATGGCCTGCCGGCTGTCACACTGTCTGAATATGCACGACAAAAAGGGCTTCACAGTGAGGTCATTGACCAGTTCATCATCCCCATGGCAGCAGCCATATGGTCGGGTTCAGATTTTCAGATCAGCCGTTTTCCCATCAGAACCTTTGCCCAGTTTTATGAAAACCACGGCCTTTTAGGCGTAACCGGCCATCCGCCCTGGTATTTTGTCAAAGGCGGCAGCCATTCCTATGTCAATGCCTTCCTGGCATCGTTCAAAGGCAGGGCCTTTAAAAACAGCGCCGTGAGTCGAATATCCCGTAAACCGGACGGCATTACCCTGGATTTTAAAAATGACAGCCCCCAGGATTTTGATGTCGTTGTGGTCGCCACCCATGCAGATCAGGCCTTAAAGCTGCTTGAAACCCCAAGTGCCAGGGAAAAAGAACTTTTAGGGGCCTGGTCTTATTCAAAAAATAAAACCTTCCTGCATACGGATACAAGCGTCATGCCTCCGAGCAAAAGGGCCTGGGCCAGCTGGAATTATACACGTCACAAAAAATCCAAACCCGATGCCCCGGTAACGGTAAGCTATGACATGACCCACCTGCAGAGACTGAAGACACGGCAGCGATATTTTGTAACCCTGAATCCACAAAACCAGATCCCCCAATCCCATGTAATCAAAGAAATCAATTACACCCATCCTCAATATTCTTTTGAAGCATTTAGGTCCCAGGACAAATTGCCAACCTTAAACGGAAAAAATAACACTTTTTTCTGCGGGGCATATTTCGGGTTTGGATTTCATGAAGATGGGGTTAAGTCTGCATTACGTGTTGGAAAAAATTTCGGGGTGACCTTATGAATTCTAAAATTTTTACAGGAAAAATAAAACATCGTCGCTACTGGCCTGTGGACCATGATCTGTCCTACCCTGTGTACCTGTATGCCTTTGATCTTGACGAATTTTCCGGTCTGAATCGACGATATCCCCTTTTTGGGTACAACAAATTGGCTGTTACATCCATCCATGACAGGGATTACCTTGAGCCCGGCAATCTTCCGATCGAAGAAAAACTATCTGAATTGCTCCGCCGGCACCAGATCAAACAGTCTGTTTCCAATATTATCATGATCACATCCGCCCGGTATTTTAATTATGTGTTTAACCCGGTCAGTTTTTATTACTGCTATGCTGACGATCATACACTTGCGGCAATCATTGCTGAAGTCAACAATACCTACGGGGAGCGTCATCCCTATGTGCTTAAAGCCGGCACGCCGGGATCAGGCAAGTGGATTGCAACATTTCAAACCCCCAAAGTATTCCACGTCTCCCCATTCAACAAAGTCGAAGGCATTTACCACTTTTATTTCTCAGATCCCAAAGATCAATTGGAAATTAAAATTGAGTTGTTCAATAATAACAAAAAAATAATGACCGCAGAGTTTAAGGGTGCCGGGGTTCCTATGACCCCTGTCAATCATTTAAAAACAATAATGGAATATCCTTTTGCTCCCCACTTAAGTATTCCCAGAATATATGCCCATGCATTTAAGCTGTTTTTCAGGAAAAAGTTAAGCTTTAATGATAAACCCATTCCCCAAAGCCCCATGACAATGAAAAAACAAACCCCGGGTATCTTTGAAACCCTCTGTCAAAAACTTGTTTTCAAGGCACTGAGAAAAATCACCATCGGCGGCTTTAAGATTAAGATGCCGAATCAGGAAATGATTAGTTTCGGCCATCCCGAAGATTCCCATCCTGTGATCATGAAAATAGAGGACTACAATTTTTTCCCAAGAGTCATTTTGGATGGTGAGATCGGATTCGGTGAAGCCTATATGCATTCTGAATGGGATACCCCGGACCTTTTGACATTGTTAAAGATCTTAATTCAAAACCGTGATCATTTTTCAGACGGCAACCTGCTGCTTTCGTTTTTCACCCGGATAAAGGAAAAAACCGCCCATGACGGGCGCATAAATTCCATAAAAAATACCCCGGAAAACATCCGGGCCCACTATGATTTGAGCAATGCCTTTTATGAACTTTTCCTGGATAATCAGATGATGTATTCATGCGGCATTTTCGAACAACCGGACGATTCTCTGGAAAAATCCCAGGAGCAGAAAATGATGCGTATTTTGACCCAAGCGGATATCCGGGAGACCCATCATATTCTTGAAATCGGATGCGGGTGGGGTGGTTTTGCGGTGTTTGCCGCCCAAAAAACCGGTTGTCATGTGACCGGCATTACAATTTCCAAAGCCCAGTATGACAGGGCATGCCAACGCGTAATTGATGAAGGGCTTGGGGACCGGGTCACCATCAAGCTTCAGGACTACCGCCATATAACAGGCAAATTTGACCGGATTGTCTCCATAGAAATGGTCGAGGCTGTGGGACCACAGTTTTTTTCCACATATTTCAAGCGTGGGCAAGCCCTTCTAAAACCCGGCGGCAGGATGCTCTTTCAGTCCATCATCATTGAAGATAAACGATATAAGAACTATTGCAAAGAAAGGGACTGGATTCAAAAACATATTTTTCCGGGCGGTCATCTGCCATGCCTGAAAATTCTTAAAGAGACCATATCAGAACATACCGATTTTCATATATCAAATGTTCATCATATGGGCGCAGACTATGCCGTAACCCTGTCGCACTGGCGGGATCGCTTCCTGTCAAATAAAGAGAATATCGTCAGGTTGGGCTTTGACGAGATATTCTTCAGAAAATGGATCTATTATTTTTCTATCTGTGAAGCAGGGTTTACCGTTGGTGGCATTGACGATATCCAGGTCAGCTTAGAGCTTGTTTAAAAATTAGGGGATCGAAGCGAAATTTCATGAGAATGAGAACCAATTTTCTCAAATTTTTTGTTAATAGCCGGACTATTGATCAAAAATTTGAGAAGATTGGGGCCATTCTGATGTGATTGCAGCCGATTCATCTATTTTTAAACAGGCTCTTAACCCTTTGACGCAAAAGCGTTTAATTTTTCCCAGAAAATCTGCCTTTCCTGTGCTGATTCACAGGTCCCGGGAAAGATGATGGTTTCATGGGGACGCCTGTCCAACCAGAACAACCCTGTATATTGCCCCGCCCATTTTGAAGTTGCCAGCCAGACAATGGTATCGGCACCTTGTTCCGGCGTTCTTAAAATTCTTTTCACCCGTTCATGAAATCCAGGCAGGGACCGTTCAATACCCGGGGTATCCACCCACCCGGGATGCATGGCATTTACCCGTATTCCATGTGTTTTAAACTGCTCGGCCCAGATTTGAGTCAAAATGACGACACCCCTTTTCGCACGGGCATAGGCTTTGGCCCCGTTATACTGCCCCTGGCTGTTTTCAAGATCGTTTACCTCAATTTTCTGGGTATACATGCCGCCGGATGATACATTGATAATTCTTGGAGATTCCGATGCGGCAAGGGCATCCTTTAAATATTGTGTCAACAGGAATACCCCCAGAAGATCGGTCGCAAACGTCTGCTCCAATCCTTCCGGGGTGTTTTTACGCTCATTAAACAATGCACCGGCATTGTTGATGAGCATATCAATGTTCTTTTTAGAAGCCTTAAGGGCTTCTGAGACCTCCCTGATCTCGTGCATGAGGCTTAAGTCTGCAATCAAAACATCAATATGCGGGTTACCGGTCTTTTCAACAATTTCGTGACGAACCTGTTCAGCCTTTACACGGTTCCTTGCGATAATGGTTAAAAAGGCTTTTTTTTCTGCGAGTTTAAAAGCGGCCGCCTTTCCAATTCCGGAGGTGCCGCCTGTCAATACGATCTTTTTTCCGTATAGCACCCCCTTTGGTTCTGACCAGAATCTTTTGCCCAAGGCATAGCCAAATCGGCTGAACAGGATCATTCCGGGAATAATTAAATGATCTGCAAGATAATCAGGCAGGCCGCTCCCTGATTTAAACCACATCGCTTTATTGGGCAGACCTCGGCTTCCGGCAAGTTTCTGTTCAAGGCCTGCCATGGCTTTTTCACCTATTTTTTTCATGACCGGAAACAAAAGTTTCTCAATAAGGTGACCAAACCGATGAAAGCGGATATCTGCCTGGTAATCGATTTGTGTTCCAATGGCTGTTTTTGTAAAAACAATAGTATCCATTGCCGTGAAGGACTCACCCACCCCTTTCAATACAATCCTGGAAAAAGGGACATACTCAATAATTTCATATTTCATTTTCGGACGAAAGGGGCCAAACTTCAAAACAAGATCATATTGTGAACCAACGCCTATTTTTTTCTGATCAACCCTGACCGAAGAAACCACCCCTGGGTCCCAGGCCTGAATATGGCTGAAATCGCTGGTATATTCAAAGACGTAATTTAAGGATCTTTCAACGAGAATGGACTCTTTTAATCTTATCATCAGGCCCCCTAATTTTTAAATATGCTCTTAATTTTCACCTATGA
>AMWB02155352.1_pt2 | contig 13413 bp, 12 predicted proteins | sample 200311 | NCBI WGS metagenome assembly AMWB02 (sample SAMN02737377, study PRJNA173069) | bioreactor metagenome | biome: anode biofilm in microbial fuel cells | place: USA: California | collected 2010-12-16 | reverse complement strand
GACGATGAGGGCCGCGGGGGGAGCGGCGGCGTTACCGGCGCTGAAAACCCAGGCATCCCGGATGAACGGGCTGAACCTGAGCCGGCTCTCGGCCAATTGCGGCGAAAACGCCCGCCCTCCGGGCAGCGGCACAAGGCCATCGACCCGGTCGAAGAATACGAGTTGTCCGTCATCGCGCACAACCCCGGCATCGCCACTGTGAAACCACCCGTCCGTGAGCGCTTTTGCCGTTTGTGCCGGATCGCGGTGGTATCCGAGGAAAGTGCCCGGCTGCCGGTAGATAAGCTCGGAGCCGGGTCCGAGCCTCAGCTCCGCGTCAAGCCGGGGGGAACCGACGGTCTCGCACTCGATTTCCCCGCTGCGGGCACCGGCAAGCAGCCCGCCTTCGGCCGTGCCGTAAAGGCTTTTCAGCGGAAGGTTCAGCGCATGGTAGAACTTGAGCGCCTCCGGGCTGAGGATCGCGCCGGAAGAATAACAGATCCTCGCGTTCGCAAGCCCCAGGCTGCGCCGCATCGCGCGCAACAAGAGGACCTCCGATAGGGCAACCTGCAGCTTCAACCGAAGGCTCGCAGGCTGCTTTCGATACCGCGCTTCGGCCGCCCGATGGCCGATCGGCATCAGCCGCCGGTAAGCCCAGCGCTTGAGCGCGTCCGCGCCGAGGATCCCGGCCTGGGCTGCACGGGCTTGGCTTTCCCAGATGCGGGCGCGGTTGAAGACGATGCTCGGGCCGGTTTCGCGGCTGTCGCGCTGCTGGGTTTCGGGCGCCTCGGCGAAGTTGAGGGTGGCGCCCGAGAGCAAATGGCAGCCGATTCCAATCCAGTGTTCCTCAATCCAGACGGGCGGCAGGTAGGGGACCACATTGTCGGCTTCCGTCCAGGGATCGAGGGTCAAAAGGAATTCAGCCCCCGCCCGGAGCGTCCGGTGGGAATGCAGAGCCCCCTTGGGCCGGGTGCCGGTGGTCCCCGCCGTATAAACGATGGCGCAGGCATCCTCGGGCCGACCGGCCTCCAGGTTCCGCTCGAAAGCGCTGGGATGGCTGCTTTCGTAGGATTCCCCGAGCTTGAGCGCCTCCCGCCAGCCGATCAGCCGGTCCCCGGCAACCTTGGCGAGGCCCTTGTAGGTCCAGCTGATCATTTTTTGCAGGGCCGGGAGCGCTGCGATGATCTGCAGGAACTTGTCGATCTGCTCTTGGCCTTCGACGACGGCGAACTTGGCCTCGGAATTCTGGGCGATATATTTAATCTCCTCCGGCGGCAAGTCCGCGAACAGGCCGACGGCAACCCCCCGGTTGGCCTGGACGGCGAGCATGGCCATGTACCACTGGGGGGCATTGTCCCCGATGATCAGCACCTTGTCGCCGGGGGCCATCCCAAGCGAGAGCAGGCCGAGGGCAAGATGTTTCGCGTTGACGTAATAGTCCTTCCAGGTATACGGCTGCCAAACCCCAAGGTGCTTGTGGCGCATGGCGCAACGGCCTTCCCCATATCGCTCGAAGTTATGCCTGAGCACCCTGGGCCAGGTATCGCCCTTTTCCAGATAAAGCGACTCCATCGCGCCTGCCGTTTCCCCCCGTTCTAACCCATAAATCTTTTTCGCCGGCGATAGTGCTTCACCTCGCGGTAACTCTTGCGCGCGCCGGCGGCCGAAAGCCCCATGTAGTATTCGCGGATGTCTTCATTGTCCTTCAACGCCGCGGCCGGGCCGCCCAGCACGATTCGTCCGTTTTCGAGGATATAGCCGAAATCGGCGATTCCGAGAGCCGCCTGAACGTTCTGCTCCACGACCAGAATCGCCATCCTTTTCTCGACGTTGATCTTCTTGATGATGGCATAGATTTCCTGCACCATGAGCGGGGCAAGGCCGAGCGAGGGCTCGTCGAGGAGCATGAGCTTGGGCCGTGCCATGAGGGCCCGGCCGATCACGAGCATCTGCTGTTCGCCGCCGGAGAGATAGCCGCTCATCCGGCGCCTGAGGCGCTTGACGTGCGGGAAATAGTCGAAGACCATGTCGAGGTCCTGCTTGACCTCGGCGCGGTCCTTGCGCCGCAGCGCCCCCACGAGCAGGTTCTCCTCGACGCTGAGATGCTCCAAAACCCGGCGGCCCTCCATCGCCTGACTGATCCCCGCGCCTGCGATCTGATCGGGCATCAGACGGTCCAGGCGGAGGCCGTCGAATTCGATGCTGCCGTCGGTGACCATGCCCTCCTCGGTCTTGAGCATGCCCGAGATGGATTTCAACGTCGTCGTCTTGCCGCCGCCGTTCGCCCCGAGCAACGCGACGATCCGGCCGTCTTCAACCGAAAGCGACACCCCCCGCAGCACCCGGATGACTTTCTTATAGGCGACCTCGATGTTGTTGATCGTGAGCATGTTAACGCTACTTTTCCCTTCCCAGGTACGCCTTGATGACTTCCGGATTCGTTCTGATCTCGGCCGGCGTGCCTTCGGCGATCTTGCGTCCGAAATCGAGCACGACGATGCGATCGGCGATATCCATCACGACCCCCATGTCGTGCTCGACCAGGATGATGCTGCGGATCCCGTCCCGCAGGACCGGGGTGTCGGGATACGTGGCGCCCTGGCCTTCGAACATATCGAGGATGAACCGCACGATATCCTCCTTCTCCTCGAGGTTCATCCCGGCCATGGGCTCGTCCAGCAAGAGCACCTTCGGCTCCAGCGCGAGCGCCCGTCCCAGCTCGATTCTTTTCTGGATCCCGTAGGGCAGGACGCCGACGATTTTCTTGCGCATCGGCGCCATTTCCAGGAAGTCGATGATCTCCTCGACGGTCCGGCGGTGCTCGATCTCCTCCCGGCGCGCTCGGCCGAAATAAAGCGCCCCGCTCAGGAAGCTCTGCCGCATCAGCCCGTGCCGGGCGGCCATGATGTTGTCCTGGGTGCTCAGCCCGGTATAGAGCTCGATGTTCTGGAAGGTGCGCGCGATGCCGAGCTTGGCGAGCTTGTCAGGCCGTACGCGGGTGATCTTTCGGCCCTCGAAGGAGATTTTGCCTTCCTGAGGCTTGTAGAACCCGTTGATGCAGTTGAGCAGCGCGGTTTTGCCGGCGCCGTTCGGCCCGATCACGGCCAGGATCTCGTTCTCGCGCACCTCGAGACTGACGTCGAAAAGGGCGAGGACGCCGCCGAAGCGCAGGGTGAGGTTTTCGATCTTGAGTTTGGCGCGCCGTTCGGTTTCCATCAAGGATCGTATCCCGCGTGATAGGGTTCTCGGCCGCTTCAAGGGCCTGCATTTTCGCAGCAGCGTTCTTATTTCATCCGGGTAGATTCTTCCGGATCTCGCGCTTCAGAATCTTCCCGGCCGGGGATTTCGGCAGTTCCGCTACAAACTGAATTTGCTTGGGCGCCTTGTAGGAGGCGACCTGGTCCTTGCAATGCGCGATCAGTTCGGCTTCGGTGCAAGCCTGCCCCTCCCGGCGTTTGACGAAGGCCGTAACGGCCTCGCCGTATTCGGCATGCGGGATGCCGACCACGGCGCACTCTTCGACTGCCGGGTGGGTGTAGAGGGTTTCTTCCACCTCGGAAGGGTAAACGTTCAAACCGCCGCTGATGATTAGATCCTTGATGCGGTCGACGATGGAAAGATACCCCTCATCGTCCAGGAGACCGATATCCCCGGAGCGCAGCCACCCGTTTTGCAGCACCCGGGCCGTTTCTTTCGGCTTGCCGAAATACCCTTTCATGACGTTCGGGCCGCGGATAAGGATCTCGCCGGATTCCCCCGGGGCCGCTTCGCGGCCGTCGGCAGCGGCGATCTTCACTTCGACGATGCCCGCCGGCGTACCCACGGATCCAATCTTATGCCGATACAGGTGGTTGAAGGTAACGAGCGAGGCCGTCTCGGTCATGCCGTAGGCTTCGTGGATTACGAGGTTGAACTGCTCGCGCCACCTGCGGACGATTTCCGAGGCCATGCTGGCGGCGGCGGAGAAGCAGTAGCGGACCGAGCTTAGGTATTTCCCGATGCCGGCGGTGTTTAAAAGTCGGATAAAGACGGTTGGGACCGAGTACAGGCGCGTGATCTTCTCGGTCTGGACAGCGGCGAGCATCCGGTCCATGTCGAAGCTTTTCTGCAGCACTAGAGTCCCGCAGCTGTACAGCAGGGAGTTCATGATGTGATTGCCGCCGAAGACATGGTGCAGCGGCAGGAAGCCGAGTACTTTATCTTCCGGCGCCGCCCGTTCGTGATAGCAGACGTTTTGCGCAGTGAAGAGAATGTTGCGGTGGGTCAGCATGGCGCCCTTGGGCGCGCCGGTCGTGCCGCCGGTAAAAAGGATCACGCATGCGTCATCGGGGTCGCAGTCGACCGGCGGGAAGGCTTTGGGGGTCGTCGCTGAACGAGAGCGGAAAACGGATTCAAGACCGGATTCGTTTTCCCAGACGATCGTGTCTTCAAGGCTGGGGAGGATGCTGTGCTTGGGAACTTGCGCGGCAAGCTCATCGCAGGTGACAATCCGGCCGGTCGCGGACTCGTTCAGCAGCTGCTCGATTTCTTTTTTTTTGTAGGCTGCGCCGATGCACACGGCGACAGCCCCCAAGCGGATGATCCCGTAGTAGGCGGCCAACCACTCCGGCCGGTTGGGCATATAAACGGCGATTCGATCCCCATGCCGGACCCCCCGCTCCCTAAGATAAAAAGCGACGCGGTCGGTAGCCGACTTGAGATCCTTGTAGGTGAAGCGGTCCGAGCCGAAGGCCAGGGCGGTTTTCTCCGGAAAGTATAAAGCTCCCCGATCGATGATGCTGGAAAGGTTCAAGGCTTTTCCTTTCGCGGGGGTTCAAATCGGCGCATCGGAATCGGATCTGGATCAAGAAGCGCGGATTCGGCGATCTTTTTGAATTTGCATAAACGACTTGATTGGTCTTACATTAAATGTTAATCATTTTATTTGTCAAGTTTAATTTTTTGCTTCTGGCCGGATTTCTGATTTTTGGGATAGACCGCGCTGCAGCTTGAACTGTCACGGCAGTCGTGCTAACTTGTCATTATTCTGAGCAATTACGGGGAATCCACATGGGTCGATTCAGGCCGATTAGGCAGTTCCGGGTATCGGAAGAAGTTCTGAGCCAGCTTAAAGAATCGATACTGCTTGGAAAGTTCAAGTCCGGCGAAAAGCTGCCGTCCGAAAGGGAACTTACCGAAGAATTCCAGGTCAGCCGCAGCGTGGTCCGGGAGGCCATACGGGCGCTGGAAATCACGGGTTTTGTCATATTGCGTCAAGGTGCCACCGGCGGCGCCTATGTAACGGATCTGTCCTTTGATCGCGTCGGCGATGCCTTTCTCGATCTTTTTCTGTCCAATAAGCTTTCGATCCCCGAGCTGGCCGATGTCCGCTATTTTATTGAGCCTGAGGCCGCGCGCCTTGCGGCCCTCAACGCGAGTGCGGAGGACAAGAAGCGCCTGGTGGAGGCCCAGGAGGCAGAATTGCTACCGGTCAAAGAAACCTCGGCCCGGATTACCCAGTTTCAGAAGGTTCATCACATCATTGCCGAAGCCTGCCAAAATCATTTCTACGAGGCGATTGCCAAATCCATGCTGCGGTTGACCTTCAAGGTCGTTGAAGCCGTGGACCCGGATCACGAAGCGCTGCACCTGCCGGGCGAACACCATAAAATCGTAGCAGCCGTAATCGGCGCCGACCCGAAAGCGGCCGAAGTGGAAATGCAGACCCATCTTAAGAAATTCTGCAAAAGCCTGATTGCGATGGAGACGGCGTATCGCCAAAAAAGTGTCGGGAGCAGAACCTGATTCGGGTGGTAGGCGAGCTGGGGCTTGCATCTTGATGGTCAAAACACGGATATGATTAACTGCCAGTAATTGCAATTTCTTCCATGTCAACATCTGCATGGATTCTTGTCTGATCGAGCAACTCTAAAATGCCCGTTTGTGGATGGACTAACCGGATAGCATTCGGAGCGCCTTGAATCCCATCTGGAGGGCCATCAGGATCATTATCACTCCGGAGAAAATGTCGGATTGCTTGCGATAGCGGCCGAAGATGGCGGATGCGCCGGTACCCAGCAGGATCAGGCCGGGCATCGTGCCCCCGCCAAACGCCAGAACCATTAGAGCGCCTTGCATGGCGTGGCCGGTGCCGAGAGCTTGAGCGAATGCACCATATGAAAGCCCGCAGGGTAGGAAGCCGAGCAGCACGCCCAGGAAGAAGAAAACTGTCTGCCTCCCGTTCTCGGTGGCACCCTGCAGCGCGTTCTGGAAGCCGGGGATTCGCGCGGGGGAGAGTGCGACCAGCCAGCCCGGCTCACCCAAGAGCCCCAGCCGCGTTAGCCCGAAGATCAGGAGCAGGACAGCCGCAAGCAACCACAACGCCACTTTGATCGCAGCCACGCTGCCCGAGGCTGCAGTCAGCAGCTGGCCGATTCCTCCCAGGATCCCCCCAAGAGCGGTGTAAGTCGTCACCCGGCCGAGATGATACCAGATGTGAGGCATGAATCTTTCCGTTCGCCCGGGAAATGCCAAGATGAGCGGCCCGCACATGCCGATGCAGTGCCCCGTACCGAGCAGCCCCAGCATGAACATTCCGATCAGATCTGTCTGCTCCATACCTGCCTGCCTGCAGCGGAGGCGAATTCAGCCTCCCAATCAGCTGCCGATTCGATACGTCGGGAACATGCCTCTGACGGTGGGGCGGCTTCCGTAGCAGCAGGGGGTGCTCTTGAAAGCGCACCCCCCAGCACCCTGCGATCAGGCGCAACGCCTTGACGCCGGCGCAACGCCCATGTTAGACAAACCTCACTTCTTTGGAAGTCTATAAAATCCTCCCGCCTCATTTGTCAAAGGGAAAACGAAGGGAAAAGAGCCTATCAGTGGGCGAACCGACCATACCGTGCGAATTTAATGGCCTTCAGCGTTTGAAGCTGTTTTGGGCGCTGTCCCGAACCCCCCACGGCCTTCTGGACATGTGTACGCCCGCTTTTGCGGCGCTGTTGTGGCTCGGGGCTTTCCCACCGATAGAAACCACCCTGGTCGGTCTTATCACCACGTTCGCCGGTTACACGGCAGTTTACGCCCTGAATGACATCGTTGACTACCGCGTGGATCAGGAAAAAGTCTCCAGCGGAATCCTGGCGGCCCCCGAATGCGACCTTGACGGCGTCATCGTGCGCCATCCCATGGCGCAGGGCCTGCTGAGTTTCTACGATGGCGTGTTGTGGGCGGCCGGGTGGGCAGCCGTCGCCCTCGCGGGGGCCTTCTTTCTGAACCCGGTGTGTGTGGGTATTTTCCTGGGGGGGTGTGCGCTGGATCCGATTTATTGCCGGCTGTGGCGTGTGAGCCCGTTCCGCACGCTGGTGAGCGGCGCGGTCAAGACCTCCGGTGCCATGGCGGCCGTCTTCGCCGTGGACCCGCATCCCTCGGCGGTATTCCTGATGGCTCTTTTTTTTACGCTCTTTTTTTGGGAACTCGGCGGGCAGAACATCCCCAATGACCTATCCGACCTGGATGAAGACCGCCGCCTGCAGGCCCGGACCCTTCCGGTGCGGTGCGGGATCGGGCGGGCGGTAAGCGTCGCCGCGGCGGCCCTGGCAGGGACGTTGGTGCTCAGTGTCATAACCTTTCAAGTCAGCCGGCTGCCGCACGCTTCCTTCTTCGCCTTGCTGACCCTTGCCGCTTCATTTTATCTCTTGATAAAACCCGGCCTGCGCTTATTTCAAACGAGAGACCGCTCGTCAGCCATGCAGTTGTTCAACCGGGCCAGTTATTATCCGGCGGCCATGCTGGCGGTGGTATTGGTGAGTCTTTTGATCTGAGAACGGCCTGTGCGAATCGTTCACACCCAGCGAGAGGAACCGCAATGAAGGAATTCACCCGGGAAGACCTGGCTTCGTATAACGGCGAAAACGGCAAGCCGGTCTATATCGCGCATGCCGGCAAGGTGTATGACGTCAGCGCGAGCAAGATGTGGAAAACCGGCACCCACATGAAGCGCCACCGGTCCGGCCAGGATCTCACCACCGATATCCAGGGCGCTCCGCATCAACCCGACGTTCTGGAACGCTATCCGCAAGTGGGCGTGCTGAAAACAGCGGAAGACGCCGCCGACCTGCGCATTCCGGGGCCGCTGGCGGCGCTGCTGAAGCATTTTCCGTTTTTGCGCCGGCACCCGCATCCCATGACCGTCCACTTTCCCATCGTGTTTATGTTCTCCAGCACCGCCTTCAGCATGCTTTATCTGATCACGGGCGAAAAATCTTTTGACGCTACGGCGTTTCACTGCCTGGGCGCGGGGATCTTTTTCAACGTGGTCGGAATCTCGACGGGCTTCTACACCTGGTGGCTGAACTACATGGCCAAGCCCCTGAAAGCGGTTAAAATCAAAATCCCGCTCACGCTCGCCATGCTCGCCACCACCATCGTTCTTTTTGTCTGGCGCATGCGGGTTCCGGACATCCTGGACTCGCTCAGCGGTTTAGGATTGCTGTACATCCTGCTGGTGCTGTCGCTGTCCGTGATGGTGACGATCATCGGCTGGAACGGCGCGTCGATGACCTTCCCGGTGGAAAAAGAATAACCGTCGCGGCTTAATCAGGGATAGATTCCGGATAGCTGAAGGTTTACGGGAATAAGGAAATCTACGTACAGGCTGCCAGTACCACCCAATCGGGGATGGTCATTTTATATCCCGCAGGCGCAATCCATAAGGATACCAGCAATTTAGAACCTCATAAATTCTACCATTTGTACCGGGCCATCATAATCACTGAAGGGGTTGAGAGGAAAGATGGGACCCGGCAGCTCAGCTTCCAGGCTTTTCTTAATTTCCGCATTGGCTGATTTGGCAATCGGCAAGTAGTAGAAGGATATTTTCATTTTGCCAGACGTTTCATAGTGCTTGAACTTGATTTGCGTCTGGTTGAGTCGCCAGGTATAGGTGATCAAGTCGTTCTGAGATTCGCGGCTCGTCTTGTTGGGCATGCCGTACTTGTGCTGGATGTAGCGTTTGATTTGACTGAACATATCGATGCCCACGATATCGACATAGACTGCGAAAAACTTGTCGTTGTAAAATCCGAAAACTACATTATTCGGGACTTCATTGCCGAAGAAGGTATACTTCCGCTGGGAGTTCACGTAATAGGCGATCTTTTCGTTTCCTCCCAGCTTGGAAAAACCTTTCAGGTCCTTAGTCGGTGTGGACCATTTCGTTTCTAAAAAGGCAAAATCGACCTCGGCTGCTTTCACCGGTGCGAACCACACAAACAGAAATGTCACGACCATGATTGTCCTTACCGCAAATTTCATAAAACTCCTTTCCAGTATTATCTTCGATGCCAGCAAGACGCAGGGGCAAAATCACTGAGTGCACGCGGCATTCACATCTTGGCCTTTTCTCAATTGCCCCGTTCGTGTCACACCCAAACCAATGGCCTCTTATTGATTGATAACAGTGGCCCCCTGCGGGACGGTTTCAGAAAGCGCTCAGAAAATGTTACTGAATCCAGCCCTCCTCTTGGAAACGGATCTGGAGCTGGTCGGCAATTTCCTTGGCGGTCTGCTTGGCCCGGCCCTGGATCTTGGCACTCCCGGAATATTCCCCGTAGCCCTGCACCCCGGCCTGCACGGCGAGCCCGACAGGGTTGTGGGTCACCAAAAGGGCGGCAACGCCAAGCGCACCGCCGGGCACCTTTCCTCCCCCGGCATCGATCGACCCCTGGCCGAGTTTGCGGGGGCCGCTGGCCGTCATTTGGTAGCCTTCGACCAGGGTTTTAAGCTCGGAGGCACCGGAGCCAAAGCCAAGGGTCACGCGTTTCAGCTGGCTTCCCTCGTCAACCGACAATAGATAGCCGCGAATCATGATATCGTTTATCTGGGAAACCGTCTGGGAGGTCGCCCGGACGGCAGAGAGGCCCATTGCCTGAATGTTGGCGGCAAGCTCCTCGGCTATCTGCATTCCAAGCTGCTTTTCCAGCTCGACCTGTTCGGCAGTCGGCGGTGTGGCCGGCGCCGCAGTCTGCCCGGCAAGGGCCGAGTCGGGGGCGACTCCCTCGGGGTTTGTCACAAAATCATACACGATAATCTGGGCGGGCCGCGGAAGCTTCCCGGCCGAGTGCCTCTCGCGGTCAGAAACCTTGGTCGCGGCACAGCCAAACGCTAAGAAGATCACAAGCAGCAACATGGTCAAAAAATACGGTTTTCTCATGTAAACCTCCTAATTGGGTTGGGGCACATCACTCCAAGGAGTGCAGGTGCCGGTCCTATAGTAGAATTGGTGCGGTTGCCAACGAACGCAATAAATCCCCTATACACATCTAGCGCATGTCGCTCAAGTTGTCACCATTGCAGCTGTTGCTACCGATTCCATTGCGGTCGCAGCAGGCCCTCGCGTATCTTGCGCGAAAACTCCGGATCGTCGCCGACGGCCCGGGCTTTGGGGTTGATGTAACTGAGTTCCCGGAGTTCCTCGAAGGGGATGCGCGCATCCAGCGATCCGTTTTCATACGCATACTGCGGGGCGTAGCCGGAAAGCAGCACCTTCCAGTTGTAGCGAGCCTGACCGCCATAGGCGCGGATGAGCCGAACCACATCCGTGGTGCAGTTCGTGGTGAGCGTATTGTACCATTCGGGATCTTCCTTCATGAAGTTGATCTGGCGGATATACTCCAAGAAGAACTTCCGGGAGTTCTCCACCGTCATGCGACCGCGATAGAGGTACACGTCCTCCGGCGGTTTGCGGTAGTCGGTGCGCACTCGAATCAGGTCCCGCTCGTCACCGGCGACGATGATCAACTCGTACTGTTTAAAAAAGCCCTTGAGGGTCGAGTATCCCTCGCCCTGCTCCTTGCGGGTTTCGATCGAGAAGGTCACGAAGTCCTGCTCCTGGAACCCGAAACTGAGCATGATGTGGGCGATCGCATCCCCCATCCAGTAGACCGCGATCAGGTCAACCGAATCCAGCCGGTTGAGGTCGAACGTCTTGTCGTAGTAGCGCACGTCGTAGTCCGTCTCGGTCCGGTAGTTCAGGTTGCGAATGTTGTAGATCGTGACCTGCTCGCCTTTAATTACTGCGTAGGGCAGCACGGCCACATCCGGCTGCCAGTTGCGGTCGTTCGAAGCCGGGATGCTTAACCACCAAACCACTATGCCGGCAAAGACCACGAGAAATCCGGCCAAGGTTCGCCGCCGTCTGGGAAGAAAGACGAACGCCAGAAGGGTGGCCAGCGCATACAGGCCGGCCAAGCCGGTGCGCACATAGCTCTCCGAAAGGTTCGAATACCAGATCGCCAAAGCCCCCCAAGCCGTCATGAGGAGGACGACTGCAGCGCAGATGAATACCCCGGCGCACCTTAAAACTCGCATCATCGTTTGCCTCCTCAGTTCTTGAGATTCTCAACGAGGATCCGGCGCACCTCCTCGATGGCCAGAGGCGATTCCTGCGCGGAGTGGCCGGAGTGGACGATGAACTCGGAGGTGACGCCGTCGATGTGGGCGCTGTTGTAAGCCACTACCCCGTCATCCCACTCCTCCTTCGGGTCTTCGGGGTTATCCACGGCAATGATGGAGTGGGCGACGATGCCGGGTGAGATAGGGATCGACGAAAAGGTTTTGATGAACTCGCTGTCGGGGTTCATGTTGTCGGTGCTGCGCGGGATTTCAGCCGTCATCGCACGTGCCGTGACGGCTTCGGGGCTCCTTTGGAAAACCTCCTGCAGCGGGCTTAACAGCGTGAAAGGCAACGAAATCAGGCGCCTCAACAAATCGGTGATATACCCCTTAGATAAATGGCTGCCGCGGTGCGGCGTGGAGATGAAGACGACTCGGTGGACAAAGGGCAGGGGTTCGTAAAAAAAACTTCGCCGGAGCAGCTCGCGCGTATCGGATGAAACGTCGACCTGATCGATAGGGACGGTGAAAGCGCGATCCCAGAAACGATTGCCGCTGTCGATGGCGGTCAGCTTTGTGAGCAGCCCCCCCTGGCTATGGCCGATGACCACCATTTTCCGCAGGGCGTCATCCTTGCCGTCGGGGTCGAGTTCCTTAACCACGCTGCGGAGTCCTTGCGTGAGGATCCCGCCGGAGTACAGAACGGGGTTGCCGGTGTTGTAGGTGAACAGCCAGACCTGGTAACGGTTCCACAGTTCCCGGTCGTTGAGGATTTCGTTTAGCATTTGCGCCCAGCGCGCCGGGCTGGAAGCCGTTCCGTGAACGAGCACCAGCGGAATCCGACCGGGACGGTGAGGCGCCATGAGAAACACGTTGTCCTTGAAACGGGCGGTATTTTTAAACAGTTGGAGGTCGCCCGAAAGCAGTCCCTTGAGCTCCAGTGCGTAGGCCTGCGACCCTTCCAGGGTGTAGGCCAGAGCAGAGGTCAACCCGAACTCCAGGGGAACCGTGCGGCCACCGACGCTGACCGATGTGCTTTCCTGGTTGGTGTAGAGCGCAAGCTTTCCTTCCAACCGGCCGTCGCGGAGCCCTGCTTCGACGTTTTCCAGCTGCAGGAAGGCAGTAACCGCCATTTTCAGCGTCGGGGGGACTCGGGTGAAGGCCGCTTCCTGCTCGCCTGGGACGTGTTTCAGGCTGACAACCATAGCCGACCCGATTCCAGGCCAGCGGTAATCATTGTGAAGGCCGCGCACACCGAGATGAGAGGCGGCCACGAAATTACCCATGCGGAACGGGCCCCACCGGAATTCGTTCGGGTCGATGCGAACGACGAGTTCTCCGAAGGGGAGTTTGTAAGTGCCTGCCTCCAGCACCACTTCTTTGGATTCTTTATCGGTGAACCCTTCCGCAATCCCCTGATTGTAAATATCAACGGCGGTTCGCAGGCGCCGATCAAACGGGTCGGGAATGCTGCCGGCATCCTTGGGAAAAAGAAATGCATATGCGTACACTGCAGCGGAGAGAAAATAGGACCGATCACCACTTTTCGTCGCATGCAGGAACGAAAGCTCCGCAAGGGCAAAGAGCCGGTCGGTTTCGCGGGCCGTGGGGACGCCCTTGTTTAGTGCGGCAATCGCCTCGCCCGGTTCGCGCTCGAACTTCTTCGCCAGACCGGACCGATTGAGGATCTGCAGCGTCGGAGCGCTCAGTTGATCGTCCGATAAAACGCTTTCGGTCAGTTTGCGGTTGGCCTCCTTTAAATCGAGGTGGCGCACGCCCACCGGCGTGGCGCATCCCTGGAGCAGGATTACGACCGCCAGTAAGAGAACCCATCCCGAGGGCCATGAAGATCTCATAATCTCACCTTTATTTTTCGAGCCGGGTGATTTTTGTACCCTGCAAGCCGAGCCCAGCCATCAGTCCCTTCTGGTCAAAGAAAAACGCATAGATATCGGACTGGGCAGTGGTGCTCGTCAAGGACGTGGCCGCACCAGCGTCCACAACGACGATGCTCGGACCGACGCCGATTTCCCAGCCGTCACTCTTGTCGAGCCACTTCAT
>AMWB02061134.1_pt1 | contig 13419 bp, 16 predicted proteins | sample 200311 | NCBI WGS metagenome assembly AMWB02 (sample SAMN02737377, study PRJNA173069) | bioreactor metagenome | biome: anode biofilm in microbial fuel cells | place: USA: California | collected 2010-12-16 | reverse complement strand
AAGAACGAGTTCAATCTCAACCTTCCACGCTACATAGACAGCCAGCAGGCTGAGGACCTGCAGGATATTGAAGGTCATCTGCATGGTGGTATTCCTGTTGCTGATGTGGATGCATTGCAGCGTTATTGGGATGTCTGTCCGCAGCTTCGACAAACCCTGTTCAAAGAGGATAGAACTGGCTATCTGGACCTTGCTGTTGATAAAGCTGCTATTAAATCCACCATCTATGAGCACCCTGAGTTCTCTGCTTTTATCTCTGGCATGAATGCGCATTTCGCTGTCTGGCGCGAGAGATCTTCCTCTGTGCTTCGGCAATTACAGGCCGACAGCCACCCGAAGGAAGTCATAGCCAGGCTATCCGAAGACCTGCTTGCTCACTATGCAGATAAGCCCCTCATAAGTCAATATGATGTATATCAGCACCTGATGGACTACTGGGAGGCAACGATGCAGGATGACTGTTACCTCATTGCAGATGAAGGATGGAAAGCTAAGACCTATCGTATCATCGAGAAGGACAAGAAGGGTAAGGAGAAGGACAAGGGCTGGACCTGCGACCTTGTGCCAAAGTCCCTCATAGTAGCCCGCTTTTTCCATAAAGAGCAGGAGACTGTGGATAAGCTCACTGCTGAACTGGAAAGTGTCACAGCCCGCATGACAGAGATCGAAGAAGAGAATAGTGGTGATGAAGGTGCTTTCTCGGAACTTGACAAGGTGAACAAGGCAAATGTAACAGCTCGCCTGAAGGAGATAAAAGGCGACAGGGAAGCACAGGAAGAAGCTGCTGTGCTCAATGACTGGCTAAAACTTGCCAACGAGGAAGTTGACCTCAAGAAACGTCTCAAGGATGCCGAAAATGCACTTGATGCCAAAGCCTATGCTCACTACCCAAAGCTTACTGAGAATGATATCAAGACGCTGGTAGTGGATGACAAATGGCTCACTGCTCTGGATACTGCTATCCATGGTGAGATGGACCGTATCAGCCAATCCCTCACCCAGCGTGTGAAGGAACTTGCTGAACGCTATGAAACCCCGATGCCTCAGATGACAGAACGCGTGGCTGAGCTGGAAGCAAGGGTGAATGGGCACTTGGAGAGGATGGGGTTCAGGCTATGAGCGCTGAAACTGTTGTTGAGAGCATTCCACCGGGATATAAGCAAACTGAGATGGGAGTGATACCGGAGGATTGGCAAACTCCTACCCTTGAAAGATTGACAATTCTCATGACCAACGGTTTTGTAGGAACCGCAACGACTCATTATGCAATCAATGAAAATGGAATTCTCTACATACAAGGATACAATGTTGAAGAGAACTCTTTCAACTTCCACGGAATAAAATATGTTACTAAGGAGTTTCACAGTGTTCATATGAAGTCATGCCTTAAGGGCGGTGATTTGCTTACCGTTCAGACAGGTGATGTTGGACTTACAACTATTGTTCCCGAATCATTGGCAGGTTCAAACTGCCACGCACTAATAATTTCAAGGTTTGATCATAAACAAGTTATTTCGGCTTTCATTTCTTATTACCTTAACAGCAAACCCGGTCGTTCACGTCTAAAACTGATTGAGACCGGCACAACAATGAAACATTTGAATGTCGGTGATATGCTTCAGTTTACAGTTCCACTTCCCCCCACCCTCGCCGAACAAGAAGCCATCGCCACCGCACTCTCCGATACGGATGCCCTCATCGAATCACTGGAGCAGCTCATCGCCAAGAAACGCCAGATAAAGCAGGGTGCCATGCAGGAATTGCTGACAGGGAAGAGGAGGTTGCCGGGGTTTGAGATCAAACGAGGCTACAAGCATACTGAAATAGGAATGCTTCCAGAAGATTGGGAACCAAAACCTCTTGAATCTTTTACCGTTGTTACCAGTGGCAAAAGGCTACCTTTAGGTCAATCTTTAATCGATAATGAGACATCTCATCCATACATAAGAGTTACTGATATGCGACCAGGGACTGTGTTTCTTGATGACATCAAATTTGTACCAGTTGAAGTATTTCCAAAAATTAGTCGTTATAGAATTTTTAAAGATGACATTTTTATCTCTGTTGCAGGAACGTTGGGTATAGTCGGTAAAGTTCCACCACAGCTTGATGGAGCTAATTTGACAGAGAACGCAGACCGCATCACAAACATAAACGGTTCTCAGGATTATCTATTACATGTTTTGATGTCACCATTAATTCAGAACGCAATCGATTCATTACAGACAGTTGGTGCGCAACCAAAGCTCGCTCTCACACGAATCCGGAAGTTTGTCATCCCCCTTCCCCCTACCAAAGATGAACAGGAAGCCATCGCCACCATCCTCTCCGATATGGATGCAGAGATCACCTCATTAGAAGAAAAGCTTGCCAAGACCCGCCAAGTCAAGCAAGGTATGATGCAGGAACTGCTCACAGGGAGGATTCGATTGATATGAATGAGATTGGGAAAAGCGAGCGTGAAACCCAGAACCGTATTATCTCTTTATTCCATGATGAACTTGGCTACAACTATCTCGACAACTGGATAGACCGTGAAGGCAACAGCAACATAGAGGAAGTATTACTAACCAACCATCTCACAGAAGAAGGCTATACACCTAAGCAGATCAAAGAAGCACGATACAAACTGCAAATCGAAGCCAACAACCATAGCCGTAATCTTTACAGCAACAATCAGGCTGTCTATGGCCTGCTGCGCTATGGTGTGCCTGTGAAGACCGAGGCTGGCAAGGTCACAGAGAGTGTGCACCTCATTAACTGGCAGGAACCACATAAGAACGACTTTGCCATAGCAGAAGAAGTCACTCTCAGGGGTAACCGCGAGCGCAGACCTGACATTGTGCTCTATGTGAATGGCATCGCCATTGGAGTACTGGAACTTAAGAACAGCAGGATAAGCATAGGCGATGGTATCCGTCAAAATATTTCTAACCAACAGCCTGAGTTCAATGCATGGTTCTTCAGTACCGTGCAGTTAATCTTCGCAGGCAATGATTCCGAGGGCTTGAGATACGGTACAATAGGCACTCAGGAGAAATATTTCCTCACATGGAAAGAGGATGAAGAGGACGACAGCCGCTTCAAGCTCGATAAATACCTGCTCAAGATGTGCAACAAAGAAAGGCTCATCGAGCTCATGCATGACTTCGTGCTCTTTGATGGCGGTATCAAGAAACTGCCAAGAGTGCACCAGTATTTCGCTATCAAGGCAGCACAGGAACATGTCCGGCAACACAAAGGCGGTATCATCTGGCACACTCAGGGCAGCGGCAAAAGCATAGTCATGGTGCTGCTGGCCAAGTGGATACTGGAGAACAATCACAATGCCCGTGTGGCTATAATAACAGACCGTGATGAGCTTGATAAACAGATAAAAGGAGTATTCACCGAAGCCGGAGAAGATATTGTACGCACCGCCAGTGGCCGTGAACTGATGAGTTTGCTAAGTCAGGCCAAACCCCGCCTGCTCTGCTCTCTGGTACACAAGTTCGGCCCCAAAAATGTGGATGATTTTGATGCGTTCATCAGAGACCTGAAAGCACAGCCCAGTAAGACCGTAGGTGAGGTCTTTGTATTCGTGGACGAATGCCACCGTACCCAGAGCGGTAAACTGAATACAGCCATGAAGGCAATTATGCCAAATGCAGTATTCATCGGTTTTACCGGTACTCCACTGCTCAAGAAAGACAAACAGACCAGCCTGGAAGTGTTCGGTGGTTACATTCACACCTACAAGTTCAGCGAGGCCGTAGAGGACAAAGTGGTGCTTGACCTGGTCTATGAAGCCCGTGATATTGACCAGCGTCTTGGTTCCGAAGCAAAGATCGATGCTTGGTTCGAGGCCAAGACCAGAGGTCTCAATGACTGGCAGAAAGACGAACTTAAGAAACATTGGGGTACCATGCAGATGGTACTCAGTTCCCGTTCCCGTATGGATAAAGTAGTAAACGACATAGTCTTTGATTTTAGTGTAAAGCCCCGCCTGTCCAGTGATCGCGGTAATGCCATCCTGGTAGCATCCAGTATCTACGAAGCCTGCAAGTACTTCACCCTGTTCCTGAATACGCCATTAAAAGGCAAATGCGCTGTAGTGACATCCTATAATCCGCAGTCTCAGGATGTGACCAAAGAAGATACAGGTGCCAACACCGAAACAGATAAAGAGTTCATCTATCACACATACACTGAACTGCTCAGGGATATCGAATCCAATCCGGGTATGACAAAGACCGAGACCTATGAAGAACATGCCAAGACACTGTTCGTCAAACAGCCTGCTAACATGCAGCTGCTCATCGTGGTGGACAAGCTGCTGACAGGCTTTGATGCACCACCCTGTACCTATCTTTACATCGATAAGTCCATGCAGGACCACGGTCTGTTCCAGGCGATCTGTCGCACCAACCGGCTGGACGGTGAGGACAAGGACTTCGGCTATATTGTAGACTACAAAGACCTTTTTAAGAACCTTGTAAATGATAAAGGAACAGGAGCATTGCAAGTATATTCCTCTGAACTGGACACAAGTTCCGGCGGAGCCGATCCACAGGTGCTCATGCAGGACCGCCTGAAAAAAGGTAAGCAACGTCTTGATGATGCACTGGAAGCTCTGGACCTGTTATGCGAACCTGTAGAACCCCCAAAGGGCGAGCTGGAGTATATCCACTATTTCTGTGGCAATACAGAGATCCCCACTGACCTGCAAACACGTGAAACTCAGCGTGCTGCACTCTACAAGGCTACTGCTTCTCTGATTCGTGCTTATGCCAATATTTCTGACGAACTGGAAGCTGCAGGCTACAGCAGTCCATCAATAGCCCGTATTAAACAGCAACTGGAACATTACCTGAACATTCGAGAAATAATCCGCAGGGCCAGCGGTGAAACCCTTGACCTGAAAGCCTATGAAGCCGATATGAGACACCTCATCGACACGTATATAGAAGCATCAGAACCCAGAAAGATCTCTCCTTTTGATGATATGCCATTGCTGGACCTGATAGTAAAAACAGGTATCGACAAGGCCATTGCAGCCCATCTTGGCAATTTGAAAGGGAACACAACTGCTGTGGCAGAGACTATCGAGAACAATGTCCGTAGCAAGATAATCAAGGAGCATCTGAACGATCCGGCTTATTATGAGAAAATGTCAACTCTGCTGGATGAGATCATAGCTGCCAGAAAGCAGAAAGCCATAGAGTATGAAGAATACCTGAAACGTATAGCAGACCTGGTGAAGCAGGTGGAAGCTGGCCATGCAGAAGATACCCTTGAGGTATTGAAGACAAGTCCTGCACTACGTGCTCTTTACAACAATCTGCAAAGTAACACAATCAGTACTGAGGCTATAGCAGAGAATAATAGCGAATATATGGCTTCCAGTGACCCGGTACTGAACCTGGCAGTGAAGATCGATGAAACAGTGAGACAAGTGCGTGCTGATGACTGGCGGGGTGTGGAGCCTCGCGAACGGGTTATCAAGCAGGCTCTGTTCGGTATCCTGAAAGATGTAGCCGAGGTAGAGCGTATCTTCCTTATAATCAAAGCACAGAAGGAATACTGATGGTCACTCAGATTGAACTTGGTGATATCACGGTAGATGTGGTGCTCAAGGACATCAAGAACGTTCATCTGAGCGTGTATCCTCCTGCCGGGAAGGTTCGGATCTCTGCGCCACTAAGAATGGATATTGATACAATTCGCGTCTTTGCTATTTCCAAGCTAGACTGGATCAAGCAGCAGCAAAGAAAACTTCAGGAGCAGGAACGTGAAACTCCCCGTGAGTATCTTGACCTTGAAAGTCATTATGTATGGGGAAAACGATACTTGCTGAAGGTGATTGAAGTAGATGAAGCACCTTCAGTTAAATTGAAACATAGTAAGATGATACTGCAGGTACGTCCTGGAACTGATGAAAAAAAGAAGCAGGAAATAATTGATGCATGGTATCGTGAGCAGCTGAAAAAAGCAGTGCCTCCACTTATTGCAAAATGGGAAACACTGATGGGTGTGAAGGTGGAACGTTTCTTTGTGCGAAAAATGAAAACAAAGTGGGGGAGCTGTAACCATCGTGCATTTAGCATCCGTCTTAACACTGACCTTGCAAAGAAACCGAAGGATTGTCTTGAATACATCATTGTGCATGAAATGGCACATTTATTAGAACCGACACACAACGCCAGATTCATAGCACTAATGGACCAGTTCATGCCTAAATGGCAGTTCTACAGGGATAAGTTGAACAGGTTGCCTGTCAGCCACGAGAATTGGATTTATTGACACATGGTTGAATTGCAAATCTTTTAGCAACTATGATTGAAGTTCTCACGGTTTATTTGGCTGCTTACATGGGTATCATACAGCACATGTACATAAAAAGGGCCAGGGATATGATGTGTTCAGGGATTGATCGGGAAGGGTACTTTTCTCCTCTCCTGATAAACTCCTATCCTCCGCCAGCTCACATGGTGGCACGATCTGGGCTATAGCCAGGTGTTACTATGGATCAGGGAATAACAGAGCTCAAAACGAGGCTAAACTGACCAATATAAGCATAAAAAACAATAAAATAGTATCCGAAGACTGGCAAAAGTCGAATGGTTCAGGTTAATAGGAACAAAATACGCAAACTACCATATGTTTGGTTACGTTTGTTAGTTGCGAGTTTGTGGGCGATCTTCACTCCTTCGGCATTCAGTGCATAATTATCATTCCGATAGTATCTCAAAAGCCCTTTGCTATGTAATCCCTTGATACCATCATTAAAATCAGATTGATATTTCTGAGGCAGTTTTTTTCTCACAGTCTTTTCATTAACATTTTTACTTTGTGATATGTGCAGCGCCCCCAATACTTCAAGAATTTTTATTTCGATATCTGATAGGGTAGCCTCAATGTCACACATGATAAACAAGTATCACGTATATTCTTATATAGTTTTGCCAGTGAGGCAAAAGGTTAATTTGGATTGCATATGTATAGTAATTATACGTAATGGGATAGATTCTATACCACGGAGGAGCAGCATGTCGGTATTGTCCGAGTTATTTGGAGAAGGCGCGCAACTAAAAGTATTGGAGACATTTGTAGAAAACTACAATGATAAGTTATATGCCGCGGATATAATTCGCATGACTGATGTCTCCAAGGTAACAGTCGCCAAACATATACGCAAACTATTGGATGAAGGTATAATCGATAAAAAAGAAAAGGCGGGAGTAATACAATTTTATCAACTCAATCTGAATAATCCTAAGGCTAAGATCATTTTGTTACTTGAACAATATATCGTATCCGAACGTCTTAAAAAGGCGGTTGAGGAAGAAGTAGGAGAAGAGGACACAAAAAGGCCTTGGAGGATCGAAAGTTCCTGTTCAGTATCTCCAAACGAATACTTGAATCGACCACTTTTCGCTAAAAGCGAGAGTGAAAGTGAACCCATCGGATTCAACCCGATGCTAAAGACCCAGTACTTGATAGGGCAGGCAGTCACCGATGCTTCCCTGTACGCCATACTCGAAAGGGGGGTAACAAATTATGAGTGAATCAAATGAATTGCTAGCTAATATAAAAACTAGAATTGACTATAAGTTTTATTCAAATGTATTGAATGTGATTACATCAAACCAGGACGCATACATTGATTTTATGCAATTCCCAGAAGAGAATGGGGAGGTAGCCACCGTAAGGATCTTTATGACTCACGCCCACCTGAAACAGTTTTGCGAAGTATTGCAGGGGCTGCCATTAATAAAAGGAGAAGAATCTAAAGAACAGTAACGGATAGAGAATACGCCTCTATCGGCATACTTTTTTTATTAAATGATAAGCTGTCTTTCTACGGGTCTTTTGGATGCCTAAAGAGATTAGTCTTTATTATACTGAACCAAAGTATCAGTGTATGGTTTTTTATAACATGTCGAAGCATACTTAATTTCATGGTACGTATGAATCGTGAATCTTATATCGGCATTGGGGTTGCCATAGCTATTTTTCTACTTGTACTTCCGCTAGTCATCAACAATGGATTGTCACACCAATACGTTTCAAATTCAAGTCTAGATAAGTTCAATAACTACACCGGTGTCACCTTGTCCTACTACGCCGCAATATTCGGTGGGTTTGTAGGTGGTGTTTTCACATATGCGGGCGTCAAATTATCTTTGGATAATCAGGACTATTTGATAAAACGCGAGGCTGAGGCACATAAAAACTTGCTGCGGTTGCAATTGAAATATAGTCATAGTAGGCTTTCTAAATGGTATATAAATAGTACCGACTCCGAAAGAATGCCCGCAATAGCTACCGTTTTTGATAAAAACTGGTATACACATTTGCCATATATCCAATGCTTGGATCAAAACGATTTAGAAAATATCGTGGACTGGTTCAGCGCACTTAAGGATATAGACGACATGGCACGGGGTTCAGGTGATGGAAAAGTTTCTATCAGATTGGCCGTGCAATACACAGACCAGTCTATAGAACATATTGAGGCAATAATTGATAAGCTAGAGTCAGACACCTCATGTTAGACGTGTACCCCACCCCCTCATTTAAGAAGCCTCTAGGAGAGTTCTAGGGGTATATAAGCCTGGTCCAAGAGGAGATCGTTCAACGTGGCGAAGCTACGGGGCCAGATTACCACAAATCTAGACGGTTTTTACCGGACTTCAAAACTTAATACTAGCTAAGTTCTCATTTTATATTATGTTCATTTTTTCGTTCAATCATTCTAATACTGCTTTCATTAATGTATAAAATCTTATCACTATCACGTACCTCTACAAATTTGCCCCACTTCCATAATTGGCCGCTTACTGTCGTTTTATCATCCAATTGAACTACAACATCAAGATTACTATCAGCAGCTTTATCGATCATTCGTGCTGCGGTGAAGGATATAAATGTTATCACGATAGAAGATAGCACATAAGTCCCCATTCCATAGTCCGCAGGCAAATCTAGGCCCAATAGAATCACATGCTTGGAAGCGTATGCTCGTAGAAAAATATAAAGTATGATTATGTCAACGGTTATAACAATGTGGCGCAAATAAGGTTTCTTGAATATGGCATATGTGAACTTAGCAAGCAACATACCAGTTTTCGTATTAAGGGATAAAAAATAACGGGATACACTCCCCGTTTTCAATAGCACAGTAAGAATGATAAGCCCTAGAAGAAATTGAATGAACAAGGGCGTCGATAATGCTAGGGTAACATTTCGATTGCTTACGGTATCCTGCATAGATATTTCAGCGACAGTTATCAGTATCAATGATGCGATGATGTGGCGAAAAATAAAGTAGAGACCTTCGATAGTATGAGTATCCCGATCTTTATCTTCTATTTCATTAATAGAAGTAAGTTTCCCGAAATAAAAAGCAGCGACAAACAAGAATAATAGAAGCGATGTTAATATGGATACTAAACTGGTATAATCATTCATAACAAAAAATAGAAGGATGTGTTATAAATACCAAATGCCCTGCTTTTTGGACATCACTCACCATTCGGAGCCATCAAGACGATTTTGGTGTTTATCCCCGCAGGGAAGCGATCTATTCATCATGAGGCTTCGTGTGGCTGCATGAGCCTAAGAATGTTAGCTTTTGGTGTGTCACTAAGAGAATGCAACCCCAGCACACCAAGAGGTCCATAATGGATCATTTAGCAAAATTATTATATGATGTATACTGAAAGACTAATATGGCAAAACCGTATGTGGCACCCGCTTACAAATTAGATGCATTTTATTGTCCAGTATGCGAAGCCTACTCTCAGCAGAGGTGGTATCAGATTTACATTGATCCCGATTGCATGAGCTCTTTCCTAAAAGATTACCCAAAAAAAGAACCCGATAAGCCTTTGTATCCGGCATCTGTAGTAGGAGCAGCGTATGGCAGTGACCCATCGGAAAGGCAAGCGGGGCCGGAATATACAAGGATAGATGAGATTTCAATATCTCAATGCCAACTATGTGAAGCAAAAGCCATATGGATAGAAGGCAAAATGGTACACCCCGCACAATCCGCTGCTCCATATCCTAACGATGATATGCCCGATGACGTGAAAAGGGAGTTCATGGAGGCAAGAGAGATTGTTGAGAGATCACCGAGAGCAGCAGCAGCACTTCTAAGATTGGCTACAGAACGATTGGTAATACAGCTTGGGGGAAATCCGAAATCCAATATAAACGACAACATTCAATTCTTAGTGAATAATGGGGGCTGCCTGTTAGAATTCAAAAAGCACTTGATGTACTGAGAGTTGTTGGGAACGAAGCTGTCCACCCTGGAACAATTGATGTAGACGATAAAGCCGTTACTATTAGTCTATTCAACTGGATAAATGATATCGTCACAATGATGATAACCAACGAGAAACTTATCGATGAGCATTATAATAGTCTCCCTCCAGATAAGTTAAAAGGAATAGAAGATAGAATGGATCATGTGCAAGCCGCTTCAAAGAAATCAGTGAACTTCAACAAAACAAACTAGATCAGCGTGCTTCTCCCACAATACTGTAATATTTGATATTGTGGGACTTGATAAAACATTTGATTTTTATCACCTATTGTGCTAGAAACACCACATATTCTTTTCTTCATATGCAAGATGAAGAAAAATCAGTACCGAGTTGTAAAGACTGGAATTAAAGGCAATTTATGTTCTTGGCTATCCTTCTGGAGTCTCTATGACGATTTCAGAGGTATACACCTAACCCACTGTCCAATCTCTTCAACACGAACACCAGAAGGGCACAAATAAGCTAAAAAGAGTAGTTTCTGCTGAATCTTACCCAATAAAATATACTATAATTATGTATAGCCCTAATAATAGAACATGGTACCTGCTTCTTCATTTGCATCATAACCAATGGAAAATCAAGAGGAAATGTTTATATACACAACCTGCTTAGAATAATTAACAGTAGTTAATAGAAATTATAAATTAATATTAACTACTTTAGGAGTGTTAATATGAAATCCAATACAATAGATATATCTGATGCAGCAAATACGAATAATAAAACACTCACTGTTCAGAAAGACATGAACTTTTCAGGAGCTATTGAAGACCTTGCCAAGCTGATTCCAAATCCATCAGCGTACACTGATAAAATAGATGCCCGGCTATCAAGTATACAAATGCAAGCATTCAACATTCTGGAATACACACAGAAGGTGAAAATGTCTGATTATCGTCCTAATATAGTTGATTATGAATATATAACATGCTCTCTTGGAGTAATAGAAGATTATCTCGAGGAAATAGGTAGTCTGGTGGATGACGTAGATACCCAGGCATAAAACCTTTCTCTCTTTTATTTAAACTTTTTAGAAATAATGCAGATTCCCGGGTCCGACATGGATGAATGCTATTATCTAGTGTTCACGTAAATTTACGCTTCCGCTTCGGGAGCATGAACTCATAGAATCCCACTTCACCCTTAAGCATCCTTAGCATGATACTGCGTGCCCTTCTTTGATTATCCAAGTTCAATGGTACAAACTTTTTCCCAGTCTTATTTTTAGTATTTATGGTGAACCCACTTTTCCATCTTCTAGTATACGTCTCCATCCTTTTGACCAGATTAGCACTTAATTTGTATGTGTTTAGTGGTTTACAGACTCCAGGTATCTTCCTTTTACCTACTATCAGTAAATAACCGGTTTTAGCTTTCTTTCTCTGTAGATAATACTTAGAGTACCTACGTAACGATTTCTTCACTGCATCATATTGCACAGGCTCAGCACCTATGCTTTCTCTCAACTTGTTCACTAAGTCCATCGCTTCGTTGATTGTGACAGGAACATTCCCATTGTCAAGCATAGCTTTGAACAAAAGATATTTTGAGACACCCCAATGTGAACGAAACAAGCAATAGAAACACAATTCTGTATCATCTAACTGCACCAGGTGTCCACAGCACTTACACACTCCTTTCTCATTAGTCATGTTTTTCCTCGTAGCAAAAGTAAAAGGACTTCTCTTTGTAAGCAGAGGCAGGCAATGCTCCTTCTGCAAAGGAGGCTTGCCGGGCGAAGCGAAAGTGCTGCACTTAAGTGCAAACGGGTCGAGTTGTGCATCGATATCATTGATGCCTTCGACGTATTACATATTTGTATTTTGCATTCTGGAGATGTAGTTCCTGATAACGAAATACTGAACTATCGACCCGTTAATCAGCAGGTTCTGTAATATGTCACGGTCAACAGGAGTGAGCATGTAAGATGCAAGGAGGTTCAAAGCATCTATGTCCATGGTTCTTATGGCTTGCAGGCAGGTATGTGTGTCGGGAACTGGCTTGTCATTGAAGAGTTTTCTTTCTCTGCATTCCAAGAAGGAGTTGATAGCAGTCATTGTCTGCATCATGTTGGCACACGTAGCATCATCAATTTTTTCCAGCAATGCCTTTACTTCCGGGTCATTAGACTCTGGGTCAAGTGGTTGTGCTATTGCGTGCAGGATTATCTCTCGGTCTACCCAATTAAGGTCGTACCAGTAGTGCTCAAGTGCTAAAAATTCAATTTCAGTCGCGTCAAAATCTGATTCATTTGTAGACATAATATTAAAACAATTGTAGATAATATAAACTTTATCACTATCGGCAGAAGGTTTCAACGTATGCAAGTTTCAGAAAGATGCCTATGAGGTCGGTTAGAATTTAGGGAATTTGAATACGTAGGGCAGTGTCGATAGTTATGGATTTATGACAAACTTCACTACGTAAAGGCTTAGCAATGTTTATATGTGCTGCGATAATAGTTGTAGTGCGGGAAAGAGCTTCCATTTGGAGAATGGCAGATGTTTTTTTCTTTGTTGCCATATTTCACTGCTATTCTCCTTACCACTTAATTTTGTATCTGATTTTTTCCATTACGTTGAGATCATCAACTGATAAGCAGTGACAAGAGCCCTGTGATATATGGTGAATGGAAAAGTGCATGATAATGCATACAGGAACGAAACCATACACATCAAGGCGATGAATCAATCGGTTGATCGATTGGGTATATGAAAGCTGAGTGCTCTATCGTGCTTGGTTGCGGTTTAAAACTTAACCACCATGAAGCTATCATGCAAGTGAGTTTTCAGCAGCAAGGTACTTAGTTAAGAGAAGGTCCGAAGCTCAGATGCATAGCTGGGATTGAATTGGAGGCTCACTATTGAGAGTTTGGGGCTTGGGTCAGGTGTGTGTATGGGTAGACGGGAAATCGTGTTCTAAGGGGTTACTACAAAGGAATTATGAAAAGTCAATGATGTCACCGATTAGTTAGGCTTTGCTGGGGATATTCGGCATTCAGATCTATCCATTCACCGTTTCGATATTCATATCCCATCTGCATTAGCCGTGTAGTAATGGTGGAAGCACTGACATCAAAGAATTTACCGCAGGCGTTGGCAGA
>AMWB02154238.1_pt1 | contig 13436 bp, 11 predicted proteins | sample 200311 | NCBI WGS metagenome assembly AMWB02 (sample SAMN02737377, study PRJNA173069) | bioreactor metagenome | biome: anode biofilm in microbial fuel cells | place: USA: California | collected 2010-12-16 | reverse complement strand
GTTATTTTAATAAAATTAACTAATTTTTGGGCAACGGGCATCGTAATAGCCATGTTTTTGTTGAGCGTCGTTTTATTCTGGAAACTGATTAAAATAGATACGCATGAATAAGAAGAAAATAGTTATTTTGGGGGCCGGTCTTGCGGGCTTAAGCGCGGCCTGGCATCTCCAGAAGAATAAAATAGAGTGTTTTGTATTTGAAAAAGAGCCTTCCGTAGGCGGCCTATGCCGCTCTAAAAATATAAAAGGTTTTGTTTTTGATTATGACGGCCACCTTTTGCACTTTAGGAATAAATATACCCTGCAGCTGGTAAAAAGATTATTAAAAGGCAATCTGGCTTTTCACGCAAGGAGCGCCTGGATCAATAGCCTCGGTATTTTTATCCGCTATCCTTTTCAGGCGAATCTTTATGCCTTGCCCAGGCCGATAGCAAGAGAGTGCCTGTTTGAATTCTTAAGGGCCAGCCAATCCCTGCAAGACAATGCTCCCGTAAATTTTCTTAAATGGTTGAATACCTCTTTCGGCAGGGGGATATCCAGGCATTTTATGATCCCTTATAATGAGAAATTCTGGACAGTCCCTTTAAACGAAATGACTTCTGCCTGGGCAGATAACTTTATACCCCAGCCCAAGCCATCCGAGGTGGTTGAAGGTTTCCTCACGGAAAACAAACATCGTTTTGGCTATAATGCCACTTTTTGGTATCCCCGGAAGAAAGGCATAGGGCAGCTTCCTCAGGCGTTTGAGCGGCAGATATGTAATATTTCCAAGAATTGCAGTATTAGCGCGATTGACCTTAAGAAAAAAGAATTAAATGTCAGGGGAAAGGGAAAGGTTAAGTTTGATACCCTGATTTCAACAATGCCCTTGCCTGAACTGGCAAAAATAATCCGGCCTTTGCCCGGGAATATCCGGGCCATGTTTAGGAAATTGCGCTGGAACTCAATATTCAATCTTAACCTCGGGATAGAAGGAGGCTGCCAGGAAGGCAGGCACTGGATATATTTCCCGCACAAGGAGGCAGTTTTCTTCAGGGCGGGTTTTTTCCATAATTTTTCTGACAACATTGTTCCTGCCGGCAAGAGTGCCATATACACTGAGGTAGCGTATTCTAAAAACAGGCCGATTGACAAAAAAAAGATTATCCCGAGGGTAATAAACGATCTTAAGGCCTGCGGGATATTGGACAAGAAGAATAAGGTGTCTGTCCTGGATATAAATGATATAAAATACGGCTACCCGATTTACGACAAATATTATTTTCAGGCTACCCAGGCTATAAAAAAATTTCTATCAGCCAATAACATAATTGCCTGTGGCCGCTATGGAAGCTGGCAATACATGTCCATGGAAGACGCGATACTTGACGGTAAGCAGGCGGCAGATACGGTTGAAAGATGAAAAAATTAATTGAATTCTTATTACTTCTGGCAGCCCTGGCTGTATTTTTATATTTGGCTCGGGGAAAGCTTGAGGCGTTCTTTTATAATCAAGGCAATGATTATTTTGAGCGCTCTCTATATAAAGAAGCAATAAAATCCTATGGCAATGCCCTTAAAATAAATCCGCAATCCTGGCTGGCCCATCTGGGATCAGCAGAGGCATATAGGGATGGCAAGGATGATGACAGGGCCGCGGATGAATATAATAAAACCTTGGAAATAAACCCTCTTTACGTAAAGGCGTATCAGTCTTTAGCGGAAATGTATTCTCAGAAAGGCAGATATGCCGAAGCCTTTAGCGTCATCAACCGGGCGCGGGGTAAGCTCCCGGATAATCCGGATATCAGCCAGGCCTGGCAGGAGTGCTGTTATGCATTTGTGGTATCCACATTGAATAAGAGTACAGAGTTGTTCCTGATGAATAAGAGCTCGGAAGCGATATCGCTTTTAAAGGATACACTCAAGTCATGCCCTGATTTTGCCGTAGGCCAGTACACGCTGGGTTATTATTATTTTTCCATCAAAGATTACGCTAATGCCGAAGATAGCCTGAAGAAAGCTGTCTTGTTAGATCCGCAATTTCATTACGCGCATAAATTACTCAGCCAGATACATTTTAAGAAAGGAAATTTTGAAAAAGAATTATCTTCCGCCAGGGATGCGCTGGCAGTGAATAATAATGACGCCTCTGTTTACAATGACCTCGGACTGGCGTTGATGCATCTTGAGCGATACGCAGAAGCGATTACTTATTTAAAAAAGGCGGTCAGCCTTGACCCGGATAACACGGATTATATCTACAGCCTGGGGAGCGTCTATAGGGATAATAAAATGTTTAATCAGGCAATCTCAGAATACAATAAGCTGATTGTGCTAAAGAATGATTATCCCAACCTGCATAACGACCTGGCGGATATTTATAATATTTTAGGTAATCGCGACCAGGCTGTTTTAGAGTATCAGAAGGAAGCCCGGTTTTGCCAGCGGGAGCTTGAAAATAACCCTGATAACCCCGCGCTTCTTAATAATTATGCGCATGCTTTAAATGGCCTTGGAGAATCCGAAAAGGCCAGGGAAATTATAGAAAAAGTAATAAATTCCTACCCCCGTTACCGGCAGGCTTATCTGACCTTGTCTAAAATAAATGAGAAGATGCAGAATGCGGACTTGGCTTTAAAGGCACTGGAAAAAGCAAAACAACTTTCGGAAGGGGAGGGTTTTATAGATAATGAAATATCCAGGCTGAATAAGGAGTTTTTGCCCAAGGCAAAAACACAAGCGGAGCAGAAAGACAGGATTTATTTGAAAAACGGCCGTCAATTACAGGCCAGGATAATAAAAGAATATCCGGATAAAGTAGTGCTGGAGATGTGGCTGGGCTCTTCCCGGGGAGAGGTGGTCTTTTACCGGGATGCAATTGAGCGCATAGAAAAACACCAGGATTAGTTGTGAAGAACAGTGCAAATATATCAGTCAGTATCATCATTGTAACCATCGGCTCCAAGGATTATTTGAGCCGATGCCTTGATTCTGTAAAGGCGCAGAGCTACCCTGATTTAGAGGTTATTGTTATTGACAATTCACTCAAACCCGGATTTTTCGCCAATATTCAGGAATCCTTCCCTTCCATAAGATTGTATTCAAATCCGCAGAACCTGTATTATGGCGTATCCTTGAACAAAGGCATTGGGCTAAGCCACGGTGAATTCATCCTTTGTATTAATGACGACGTGGTTTTAAGCCAGGATTATATCCGTCAGGCGCTTAAAGGTTTCTCGGTAAAAGATAATATAGGCATGGTAAGCGGCAAAATCTTGCGTATGGATGGTTTGACTTTAGATAGCACCGGATTATTTTTAAGCCTTTGGTATTCAGCCAAAGAAAGAGGGTATGGCCGGATGGACTCGGGTAAATTTGAAAAACCCGGTTTTATCTTTGGAGTAAGCGGCTCAGCGGCTTTTTATAGCAGGAAAATGCTGGAAGATATTAAACGGGGCCAGGATTACTTCGACCCTGATTTTCGTATGTTTTATGAAGACCTGGATATATCCTGGAGGGCTCATAATCGCGGGTGGAAGGCTTATTACGTCCCCGCGGCAAAGGCCTTCCATGTACGCGGAGGTTCTTTCCGTCCTGATTCCGGATTAGGCGCAGCCATTGCCCGTAGATACCTTAACCCCGAATTACACAGCGAGTTGATCAAGAACCGTTATCTTACTATGCTCAAGAATGCCGGCCCCGCCTCTTTTCTTACGCATCTTATCCCGATAATATTATATGATTTTTTCGCCTGGGGGTATGTATTATTTTTTCGGCCCAAAGTCATAAAGATATTTTGGCGTAATTTAAAAGCTATTTTAAGATTTAGGTTTAGACAGTAAGCCTAAGATTGCCCACCATATCAAGCTTACCTCCGGAAGGAAGAAACTAAAATCCCATAAATTGTGAAAGGCAAATGCCGCCAGGCAGGTAACCAAAACCAGCGCCTCTTTGTCATCTGCAAAGTTTTTTATCTTGTTAACGCTATTTCTTAAGACCGCATAAACCAGCCAAAGCAATGAAGCTATCCCGAACAATCCGGCCTCTGCCCAGAATTGCAGGAGGCAATTATGTGTGTAACGCGAATAGGCGAGGTTAAAGTTCCCCAGTCCTACTCCCAGGAACGGATGCATTTTAATTACTTCAATGGTGTCCTGCCAGTAATTAATGCGCATGAACATGGAAAACAACGGGCTGAGGTGCCCTTTTCCGGAAACAATCCTGATTATGAATATCAGGGGGATGAATAAGGCTAACCCCAGGAGAAAAATGCCTCTTGTTTTCCTGGAGTCATTTTTTAATAATACGTAAATTAAAGCCGCAAGGAATAAGCTGATGAAGGCGCCCAGGGATTGAGTGAGGAATAAGGCGCATAGCAAGGGGATGGCCAGCCAGGCCCTCCTTTTGTATAACAGTATGAGCGGGGCGACCATGACTAGATATCCTGCAAGCGTACCCGGAGTGATAAAGGGAAAGAAGACCCTTTTTTGCCGCAGGTAATCTAAGACAAAAGGGGTAGTTATGTTGTGCGTATTTATAAAATTACGCAAATGCGCAAAACCAAAGAAATACTGGTAAATCGCCAGGATGCTGATCACTATCCCGCAGGTTAATATCCCCGCAATATAGCGCTTCCTGTTTTCTTCCGTTAATCCTGGCATGGCCAGGATAAGCAATATAGCGCTTAAATATTTATATAATTCCGCGGCGCTTCTAATCCTGTTTAGCGAAAAATACGATGATATGGTTAAGGCCAGGCCAAAGCAGATAATCGGCAGGGATAACTTTTTAAATCTTCCGTGCGCGGCGTTATTTCTTATCAGCCAGAATAAAAGTGAGGCAATGAGGGCAAGAGAATATATCAAGTTCGCCCAGGGGTAAGCCAGGGACGGAATAAAGGGCCGGATAAATATTAAAGCTAACAATAAAAACTGCATTATGGAGTAATTCTATTTTAAAATGGCATAGAAGTCAAACAAATAATTAATGATCAGCATTACAGTTTTCTTAAAAACAATTTTCAGGCAGGAACAGGCTTAAAACAGCGTAAAATTACCGGCTATGGGAAAATGGGGGGCCATAAAATTAAATCCGGGCCGGCATACCGGGCAGTCATTTCTCGTGCTTGGGTTAAGGGGCAAACATGCTGGTTGCGAAGGCATAAAAATTAAAATTGCGAATTTACTATAAATATTATTTTATCGTCGGAAAACAGGCACAAAAAATACTTGACAATAAGATGATATTATGATAAAAAATAATATAAATATGATGTTGTAGCAGTTTATTTGGGAGGTTGGATAAACTAAGTTGGGAAAAATTAGATAGATGTTTAAAGGGCTCATTACCGAGAAGCAAACTGGGCCCTTATTTTTTTAATGAGCACATAACTTACGAGCACGACAGTGTGAGTAAGTTATTGTGCGAATTAATCCCGCGAATGCGCAGAAAATTTCCAAGAAATTTTCGAGCGTTTAAGAGCGGGATAGGGTAATAATTAGGAAAATATAATGAAAACCGTAGGCCTAACTTACGATTTAAAAACAGATTATAAGTTTAAAGAAGGCGACCCGCTGGATGCCAACGCGGAGTTTGATCATCCTTCAACTATAGATGTTATTGGTAAGGCCATTTCCGCAAATGGTTTTAAGGTAAAGAAAATAGGCAATGCCGCTAATCTGCTGGAGAAGATCGACAACCTTGGTGTGGATATCGTTTTCAATATTTCCGAAGGGCTTACCGGCAGAAACCGAGAATCCCAGGTGCCTATTTTACTTGAAATGGCCGGAGTACCTTTTGTCGGGGCCGACGCTTTAACTTTAGGGCTTACTTTGGATAAAGTTATGGCCAAGAAGATTTTTATCGCCGAAGGGATTCCCACTCCGAGATTCTTTGAAGTCAGCTCTTCGGAAACCCTGCTTAACCATGACCACTGTAAATTTCCGTTAATTGTCAAACCTCGTTTTGAAGGCTCGTCAAAAGGCTTAAGCGAGAGTTCGCGCGTGGAAAACAGCGATGAACTTAAGAAGCAGGTTGATTTTATTACCAAGACTTACAAACAGCCGGCTTTAGTTGAAGAATTCATATCCGGACAAGAGTTTACCGTTGCCATTGTGGGAAATGAAAATCCCGAGATCATGCCTGTCGTCCAGATTAAAATCGACGGAAAGCTGAAATTAAACGATAAATTCTATACCTTTGCGCGGATTACCTCCGATAGGCTGGAGTATATCTGCCCGGCAAAAATAAACCAGGAGCTTAAAAAGAAATTGGATGATTTGGCGCTGAGGGTTTACCGCAGCGTAGAATGCCGGGATTTTGGCAGGGTAGATTTTCGGGTTGATAATGACGGCAAACCGTATGTCCTGGAAATAAATCCGTTGCCCTCTTTATCTACGGAAGATGTCTTTATGCTTATTGCCCAGAATATCGGCATTACCTATGAACAGATGGTGGGAAAGATTTTAAATAGCGCCCTCATCAGGAACGGCCTGATCTAAATGAAAGTCGCCTTGACCTATAACCTGAAGAAGAAAGACCCTTTAAAGCCGGCGGATTATTTTTCTGAATATGATTCCGAGGAAACGATTAATTCCGTGATCGCCGCGCTTAAGAATAAGGGGCATTCTGTTGAGGCGATCGATGTGGAATACCCCGCGCTGTTTTCATATTTTAAGAAGAACCGCGTGGATATGGTCTTTAATATTGCCGAAGGCAAGCATGGCCGTTTTCGCGAGTCCGAGGTCCCGGCGGTACTGGATTATTTGAATATACCTTACACCGGATCAGAAACCTTTTCTTTGGCTTTAGCGTTAAATAAGGCCTTAACCAAAAAGATATTAAAGGCGGAGAATATACCAACCCCCAATTTTCAGCTTTTTGTAAAAGGGGACGAAGAATTATCCGCTGATTTGGTTTTTCCGCTGATCGTCAAGCCTAATTGCGAAGGGTCCGCTAAGGGGATAAATAAGACAAATGTGGTTAATAATAAGGATGAGCTTTTTAAGAAGGTCAGGGAGTGTATAAACATATACCGTCAGGAGGCCCTGGTCGAGGAATTTATTGAAGGCAAGGAATTGACGGTGGGTATACTTGAAAATGGGAAGACCCGCGTGTTGCCTATCCTGGAGATCGATTTTTCTAATTGTAAAAAAAGCGGAGAATATTTCTATTCCTGGAAAATGAAGGAATTCCAGGGCAATACCGAATTAGGCTTAGTGCCTGAATTTTATTGCCCCGCGCGGCTGGATAAAGATGTTGAGGAGAAGGTAAAGGATGCCGCCTTGCGCACGCACCGCGCCGTGGGATGCCTGGATATTTCGCGCACCGATATCCGTTTAGATAAATCTAATACGCCTTATGTGTTGGAGATTAACCCTCTGCCCGGGTTAGACCCTAAAGAATCCAACTTTCCGATAATGGCTTATGCCGCAGGGATGGCATATGATGATCTTATTGAGGCCATATTAATAAGCGCCTCAGAAAGGAAAAGGCTAAATTGAGCAATCCTTCAGGTTTAGAGAGCCAAAAAACGCAAATTGAGATACCGGCTATTCCGAGGCCGCCAAAACGTTCAAGAGATTATCAGCAGATTCCTCTTTATAAAGATGTTAACCCCTTGGACTGGGAAGACTGGCATTGGCAGCTCAAACACAGGATTTGCACCAAGGAAGAGTTAACCCAGATTATTAAGCTTACGCCCCAGGAAGAAAAGGGTATTGATAAGGCCAGGGGAAGATTGGCTATGGCGATCACTCCTTATTGGGCAAGCTTGATTGATGTTGAAGACCCGAATTGCCCTATAAGAAGGCAGTCTGTGCCGGTGAGCGATGAATTCGCTGTTTCTCCGCATGAGATGGCTGACCCTTGCGCTGAAGACCGTGATTCTCCGGTGCCGCATTTGGTGCACCGATATCCGGACAGGGTCTTGTTATTGGCTACGGATCATTGCGCGATGTATTGCCGGCATTGTACCCGTCGCCGCCTGGTCGGGGATCATGAAACAAAAGAGGTAAATCCTGAAACCAAGTTTGATGCCGCTATAGAGTATATAAAAACTAACCGCAAGGTAAGGGATGTGTTAATTTCCGGGGGGGACCCGCTTATTTTAGAGGATGAGGTTCTGGAGTCTTTGATTTCCAGGATCCGCGATATATCGCATGTTGAGTTACTGAGGATAGGCACGCGCATCCCGGTAACCCTGCCGCAACGCATTACCGATAAACTGGTGAATACGCTGAAAAAATACTCATCTATATGGATGAGTATTCATTTTAACCATCCCAAGGAGATTACCAAGCGCTGTAAAAATGCCTGTGACATGCTTTCAGAATCCGGTGTTCCCTTAGGCAGCCAGTCAGTGCTTCTCAAGGGGATTAATGACCGGCCTTATATCATGAAGCGGCTGGTGCATGATCTCTTGCAGATAAGGGTAAGGCCATATTATATTTATCAATGTGACCCGGTCAGAGGCACGCAGCACTTCCGCACTCCTGTAGCTACCGGGATAAATATTATTGAAAAATTGCGCGGGCATACTTCAGGTTATGCCGTACCGACATATGTGATTGACGGCCCGGGCGGCGGCGGAAAGATCCCTGTAGGGCCGAATTATATTCTTTCCCAGGCCAAGGGTAAATATGTGCTGCGCAATTATAAGGGTAAGATTTATACCTACCTGGAATAGCCGTTAGGTTGCCAAAACCTGCTTCCTAAAAAGAGGCGCGATATGGATGCTAAGAATAAAAGAAATTTTATCCTCTTAGGGCATGCCCAGTCAGGCAAGACCACGCTCGCCGAAAGCCTGCTTTATTTTACTAAAGCTGTTAATCGCAAGGGGAAAATTGAAGACGGTTCTACGGTAAGTGATTACAGCTTTGATGAAATTGAAAGAAAAAATTCTATAAATTTAAGTTTGCTCTTTTGTGAATACGAAGGCTGCCGTATTCAGTTTATTGATACCCCGGGCTACGCGGATTTCTTTGGCGAGGTAGTCTCGGGGGTGCGCGCAGTAGACGGCGGGATTATTGTCGTGGACGCTACAAGCGGTATACAGGTAGGTGCTGAACGCGCCTGGCAGATGCTTGAAACAACGGGGCTGCCCTGTATGATATTTATCAATAAGATTGATAAGGAAGGCGCCGATATTAACAGGGTGCTGGCGGATTTAAAATCAAATTTTTCTAAAAACTGCGTAATTATTGAGTCGTTGGAAGATCCGCTTTTGATGGAGGCAATCGCGGAAAGTGATGACAGCCTCCTGGAAAAATATCTTTCCGTATTAAGGCTTTCAATAGACGAGATTAAGAGCGGATTAGCCGCAGCGGTTTATAAGCGTAAACTTTTTCCGGTTATTGCTGGTTCGGCGCTGACGGATAAAGGAATCAAGGATTTGCTGGATGATATATTGCAGTATTTTCCCAGCCCTTTAAACAGGGTCCCTGTGATTGCTGCCAATCCCTTAAAAGAAGATGAAATAAAAGAGGTGGTTTTAAAGGAGGAGGCGCCTTTTTCAGCCTTTGTTTTTAAAAATATCTCCGACCCTTATGTAGGGCAGCTTTCGCTGTTGCGTATTTTTTCCGGCACGCTTGCATCCAACTCCAGTTTTTATAATGTGAACAAAAAGATCAAGGAAAGGATCGGCCAGATTAATATTTTGCAGGGCAGGGAGCAGAGGGGGTTGGATGGGGCTTCCTGCGGGGATATCATAGCCATCCCGAAACTGAAAGAAACCAGCGTTTCCGATTCTTTGAGCCAAGAGAAGGAGCAGTTTTTGTTTGAGGCTTTAGTTTTTCCTGTTCCGGCGATCTCGGCGTCAGTAAAGCTTAAGTCCCGCGAGGATGAGGAAAAGATTGCCGTGGCCTTGCATAAGCTGACTACGGATGATCCGACATTTAAGGTCTCACACGATACGCAGACTAAAGAGCTGATTATTTCCGGCCTGGGAGACCTGCATCTTGATGTGATGGTTGCCAGAATGAAAAAAAGGTTCAATGTCGCCGTTGAATTGGGTATACCCAAGGTTTCATACAAAGAGACGATTACAAAGAGCGCAAGGGTGCAGGGTAAATTTAAAAGGCAATCCGGCGGCCGCGGACAATATGGAGATTGCACCATTGAAATACAGCCTTTGGAAAGAGGCAAGGGCTTAGAGTTTGTGGATAAAATATTCGGGGGGGCAATCCCGCGTAATTTTATCCCATCGGTTGAAAAAGGCGTTCGCCAGGCAGCCAGCGAAGGGGCAGTTGCAGGTTACCCCATAGAAGACGTACGGGTTACCCTGGTAGATGGTTCATACCATGAAGTTGATTCTTCGGACATGGCCTTCCAGATCGCAGGGGCAATGGCTTTAAGAAAGGCGGTAAGCGAAGCCGGCCCGGCTTTATTAGAGCCGATTATGGAAGTGGAGGTTACTATTCCGGAGGAATGCTTGGGCGCCATCACCGGGGACATCAATTCCAGGCGCGGACGGATTATAGGAATGGAGATTAAAGGAAAAACTCAAATCGTAAAAGCCCAGGTGCCTTTGTCGGAGATGTTTAAGTATACCAATGACCTGCGTTCAATCACCGCCGGCCGCGGTTCATACCTGATGCATCTATCTCACTACGAAAACCTGCCGCACAAAATAGCCTTGCCAATTATCAACCAATATCAGTCCACCAAAAAACACGAGGAAGTTAGTCACTAACTTGATTGTTATGAAAATAAGCGCATTTGCAATACCGGAGATTACTTTAGGTAAACATAATATTAAAGACGAAAAGCTCGACCAGGCGGATAAGCTGGTAAAGGCCAAAAAGAAAACCTATGCTCAGGTAGAGGTAGCCGGCGAGGATACGGCTTTAGAGTCAGATGTTATTATTGCCCCGAAGGACGCAAAGACGGATTTAATCTTAAGGGATTTGGATTTTGTGGAAACCCGTTTAAGCAGGCAGCCGGAGGAAAAGGAAAAAATAGTATTAAATAAAATGAAGGAGGCGCTGGAGAAAGAGGAATTTGTTTCTACTGTTGGTTTATCCGGCGAGGATAAGGATATTATCTCTGGTTATGGCCTGTTTACTATTAAGCCAGTGGTATTGGCCAGCAAAGAGGAATTGGAGGATACGGGCTCCCTGTTGATTAAAGCTTTAGCGCAAAGCGGTTTTATCTGTTTTCTTACTGTAGGGGATAAAGAGAACCGCGCCTGGCTAATTAAGAAAGGAACTACTGCCTGGGAAGCTGCGGGAGCAATCCATTCCGATATCCAGCAGGGCTTTATCCGCGCTGAAATTATAAGTTTTGCTGATTTTATCCAATCAGGGGGAGAAACCCAGGCTAAGCAGGCGGGTAAGATGCGGCTTGAACAAAAAGAATATATTATGCAGGATGGGGATTTAGTTAATTTCCGTTTTAATAAGTAGTTTATCCTTAGAGAGTAAGTTGCTATCAAACAGGAGAAAAACAATGGTTAAGATAAGGCGGGCGCTTATCAGTTTGTCAGATAAGACCGGTATCCTGGATTTGGCCAGGGCGCTGCAAAGATTTGAGATTGAGATTATTTCTACCGGAGGGACGGCGAAGCTGCTGCGTGAAAATAATATCCAGGTTAAGGACGTTTCTGCCTATACCGGGTTCCCCGAAATGCTTGATGGCAGGGTAAAGACATTGCACCCTAAAATACATGGAGGCCTGCTTGCTTTACGCGGGAGCCTTGAGCATATGCGGACATTAGAAGAGCAGGGTATCGGGTTGATTGATCTGGTTGTGGTTAACTTGTATCCTTTCGAAAAAACCATTAAAAAGCCAGGCGTAAGTATTGATGAGGTTATTGAAAATATAGATATCGGCGGGCCGGCTATGCTGCGTTCAGCGGCAAAAAATCATCAGTCTGTGGCGGTAATTTGTAACCCGGAGCGCTATACCCGGGTAATTGCTGAACTAAAAAAGAACAATGGTTTTCTGCCTGAAGAGTTGATGCGCGAATTAGGTATTGAGGCTTATGCTCATACCAGTAAATATGACGCTGCCATATATAATTATTTGAGCGGCTATTTTAAAATCAATAAAACCAAAGATACCTTTCCTGCTGAATTAGAGTTGTCCTTTGAGAAGATCCAGGGTTTACGCTATGGTGAAAATCCCCATCAGCAGGCCGCCTTTTACAAGGAAAAAGGCAGGACAAAAGGCCTGGTCAATGCCCGGCAGCTGCAAGGCAAGGAACTCTCATTCAATAATATCCTGGATTTAAATTCCGCGCTCGAATTAGTGAAAGAATTCAAGAATCCGGCGGCGGTTATTGTTAAACACAATAATCCCTGCGGGGTTGCCGAAGATAAATCTTTGAGCAGGGCCTATTTAAATGCCTGGAAATGCGATCGGCTTTCCGCCTTTGGCGGTATTGTGGCATTAAACAGAAAAATGGATTTATCCACCGCCAGGGTTGTGGCTAAGAGCGGTTTTCTTGAGTGCATTATTGCTCCTGATTATGATAAAGAAGCCCTGGTTTTATTTAAAGATAAGAAAAATCTGCGTTTGCTGGAATTGGACGACCTAAGTATTATTGACGAACCTGAGTTTAAGCGTGTCAGCGGCGGCATGCTTTTGCAGGGGAAGGACATGCTCACCCTTGATTTAAATAACCTTAAAGCGGTCACCAAGAAAAAACCAACCAAGGCCCAAATGGAAAGCTTAATCTTTGGCTGGAAGGTAGCCAAGCATGTTAAATCCAACGCCATTGTTTTTACTAAAGGGACCAGGACCGTGGGTATTGGCGCCGGCCAAATGTCCCGCGTAGATTCGGTGATGATCGCCAAAAAGAAATCCGCTGACTTAAGCAAGGGTTGTTGCCTGGCTTCGGACGCGTTTTTCCCGAAAGAGGATGCGATTTCCTGGGCGCATAAAGCAGGCGCTCAGGCGATAATCCAGCCAGGAGGCTCTATCGCTGACCAGAAGATTATCGCTGCCTGCGATAAGTATAAAATTGCCATGGTTACCACAGGCATAAGGCACTTCAGGCATTAATGAATGGTTATCCCGCAGCTGTCAAATACCTGGAATCCCTTGTCAACTACGAAAGAATAAGCCACTACTCCTATAAGAAATCCCTTGGCCTTAAAAGAATAAAAAGTTTCTTACGGCTCATCGGCAATCCTCAGGATGAACTTAAAGTTATTCACATCGCAGGCTCCAAGGGCAAGGGCTCTGCATGCGCTTTTGCCGCCTATATTTTAAGGCAGGCAGGTTTTTCCGTTGGTTTATATACCTCTCCGCATTTATCGGATTTCAGGGAACGCATCCGCATTCTTAATCCCCGTCAATCAGGAGGGCATTTGCCTTTTGAAGGCAAGATAGAAAAAAAAGAGCTCATTAGGCTGGTTGAGTTTCTAAAGCCAGCCATAAAAAGATCCGGAGGGCTTTCTTTTTTTGAGGTTTATACCGCGCTGGCATTTTTATATTTTAAAGAAAAGAAGGTG
>AMWB02149309.1_pt1 | contig 13458 bp, 13 predicted proteins | sample 200311 | NCBI WGS metagenome assembly AMWB02 (sample SAMN02737377, study PRJNA173069) | bioreactor metagenome | biome: anode biofilm in microbial fuel cells | place: USA: California | collected 2010-12-16 | reverse complement strand
ATGTTACCTTCAAGAGTGGTTATGTTCCCCATGCTAACAACGTCCTCAGCCATGTACTTGCCTGATGCCACATGATAGGTAAGTACTTTTGTCAGTTCGGTTTTGTTAGCCAGCAAGCCATTCAAAGTTTCTTCAGGGACTGCTGCAAAAGCATCATCTGTAGGCGCAAAGACCGTGAAAGGCCCTTCTCCGCTAAGAGTTTCTACAAGATCCGCTGTTTGTACAGCCGTAACGAGAGTATTGAACGAACCTGCATCTATAGCTGTCTGAACGATGTCCTTTTGTTCAGTTACTGTACTCTCATTTTCTGCGACTGGTTGTTCTTCTGGCTGTTCCTCGGCCTGTTCCGTACATCCTGATAGCATTAAGCTGAAAGCTATCAGTAAAATTACAATAACCCATTTTTTCATTTTATACCTCCCTATTTAAACGAGTAAGTATCTATCTTAAAAGATTTAAGACTATCTTTACTAAAGTCTTCCAAAAGATGTTTGTTGAAAATCCAGCACTATAGAAACCTACTATCTTGAAGCGAGGAGCAAATTTTTCAAAATGGTTCTGTACTTCGTGCAGATAATGGTATTTTTGTGCCTGCAAGATCATTTTATTGAATGCCCTGCAGAACTGGAATTTAGAGATGTACCATAAGCAAATATTATATAGTTGTAGTATTAAAATGAAGTTGGGTAAGGGTTTAAAAAGTATTACATTAGCAGCATAAATTCTCTTGGCGGTTAGTTGAGAGCCACGATCAGACATCGGCAGAGTAAGCTGTGGAATTTAGATAAATTTCTGATATGAGAATCAGTTCTTTATTATGTCCAAAAATAATTCCTGTTTCAGGACAGGACTAGAACTCAGAAAAATAGCGTTTTGTTGTCAATAAGGAAGTAAAGATGTATTTCAATGTTTACTCAATCCCTTTGTTCATATCATGTATCATAGTCTGTATTCTTCTCTATTACATTAAAGACTACAAAAAAACCCCCGGTTCAAAATACATACCGTTGCTTCTGAGTTCCATAGCATTTTATTCTTTTTTTTATGCACTTGAGATATCGTCTACCGATCTTCAAACACTTATGCTATTTTACAAGCTGGAATACATAGGTATCTCCTTTGTTCCTTTATTCTTCCTGTTATTTATAATGAGCTACAGTGGGAAAAAGAACATATTACCGATGCCCTTAATGGCTTTTTTTTTGGGAATTTCGATCACAACCATTCTGGTTGTTTTCACCACGGAACACCACACATTGTTCCACAGGATATACTATATAAATTATGATGGCTTGTTCCCGGTATTGGACTATGGTCCTGGTATATGGTACTGGGTGCATTTTTCATACACCATCCTCTGCACCATTCTGGGTCTTATTCTTCTTTTCAGTATGCTTCCAGGAACACTTCCCGTTTTCCGCAAACAGATCGCTATTGTAATACTCGGTTCCTCCATACCGCTTTCAACCCTTCTGATCCATCTGGCTGGAATGGCTCCATGGGGTATTGATCCTTCTCCCTTTTCCCTCACATTGAGTGCTATAATTATATTCATAGGATTTACACGATATAAATTGTTCAATCTGACTCCTCTGGCTCGGAGCCTGCTTTTTGAGAATCTCCCTGAAAGTGTCATAGTTTTTGATACGAAACAGAGAATTCTGGATTATAATAATTCTGCTATAAATGATCGGTACATAAAACCAAAGGACGTAGGAATGCATGTATCGGAATTGCCTGAACCATGGTGTGATCTTTTAAAAAGAAAAACTGATGCCACTGAAAAAAAGAATATCGAGATCGGGGAGGAAATTGAAGGTTTCCCATTCTGGTTCAATGTTACATTCCTGCCCTTGCATGACAAACGTGGGAATATTATGGGACAGATGGTGATCATAAGAGATATCACTAGCATTAAGAATCTGGAAGAATCCTTGCTTCAGGCAAAAGTTGTTGCTGAAACTGCAAGCCGCACAAAGAGCGAGTTCCTTGCCAACATGAGCCATGAACTACGTACTCCTCTGAATTCAATAATTGGTTTTTCGGACGCCATGCTGGAAGGATATTCTGGAGAACTTAGCCCTAAACAGGATCACTATCTTCAGCACATCTCAAACAGTGGCAAACAACTGCTCAACCTTATCAATGGAATACTGGACATCGCAAAAATAGAAGCCGGTAAGATGGAGCTTTCTCTTGAAACGATCTATATTGAGCCCCTTCTGACAGAGATATTGTCTACACTAAAGCCTCTTTCAATTAAGAAACAAATAAAGATAAGTATACAGAGAGAAAAAGACACAAATGCTGTAGTAGCTGATGAGGCAAAACTGAAACAGATCATATACAACTTGCTCGGAAATGCTATCAAGTTCACACCTGAAGGAGAGGCGATCAGCATTTGTATAGGGATGGTAGAGAAAATGGTACGCATCTCAGTTATTGACAGTGGCATCGGCATATCTCCGGAGGATCAGAAAAAACTGTTCAGGCCATTCACACAACTGGATTCGACTTACAGTCGCAGGTATCAGGGTACTGGTCTTGGACTTGCACTAACAAAAGAACTAGTTGAATTACATGGTGGCAGGATATGGGTGGAGAGCGAAGTAGGTAAAGGCTCTAAATTCTTTTTTGAAATACCAGCTGCTTAACTCAGTATATCTTCTATCCTTTGATCTGCAGGTATTGGTTGAAAAGATCATATTTTTCACATAACAAGCATCTATGGTTGCAGAAAGAGCATCTTTTCATGAAGATATGATGGAATTGCAACAGCTTGGGATCTGTTGTTTTGAAGCCTTTTAGAAGAATACAGATTCGCTACAAGGAAACCACAGCAACATTTATTTACACTGTTCATATAGAACAGCTTAATCAACATATTTTTATATTACTATTGTATAACTACCATTACTATAAAATTAAAAATATAGATTAGCACTATTAAAACCATAGTAAGCTATCGGTGAGGGAACATGGCAAAAGTAATGATTGTGGATGACGCGGCTTTTATGCGCATGGTCATCAAGGATATTCTTACAAAGAACGGACATGAAGTTGTTGCAGAGGCTGTAGATGGTCTGGATGCAGTAAAGAAGTACCCACAGGTCAAACCGGAACTTGTATTCATGGACATAGTCATGCCTAATATGGAAGGTATCGATGCGCTCAAGAATATCATGGCTTCGAACCCGGATGCAAAAATAGTGATGTGCTCCTCTATTGGACAGCAGTCTGTAGTGACCGAGGCTCTGAAGATAGGGGCAAAGGACTTTATTGTAAAGCCATTCGATGCAAAGAAAGTACTTGAAGTAGTCAAAAAAGTAATGTAAATATGACCATACGTGTACTTGTTGTTGATGATTCTGCCCTGATGCGTAAGATAATTTCGGATATACTAAACAGTGATCCGGACATAAAAGTTATCGATACCGCTCGCAATGGTCAGGTAGCAGTGGAAAAGGTCGAGCAGCTCAGACCTGACGTGGTTACACTTGACCACGAGATGCCTGTGTTAGACGGCCTTCATGCTCTTGGATATATAATGAGCGAATGCCCCACACCCGTTATCATGCTTTCGGCCGCAGATGAAAAAGGAGCAGAATTGACATTGAATGCTTTTGAATATGGAGCAGTTGATTTTATTCAAAAGCCTTCCGGAACTATAAGCCGTGATATAGAACAGATCGCACAAGAGATCAGATCGAAAGTCAAGGCTGCTGCAAAGGCACAGCTCAAAAACCTGCATTTCATGGAAGAGCATGTGATAAGTTCCGATACGAGAAAAACACATCCTGATAGACAAAAACCAATATCTAATCCCTTAAGATCCAACCCCAGGCGTGTAATGACGAAGAAGATACTTGCAATAGGTTCATCAACCGGAGGGCCAAGAGCCCTTGAACAGGTGATCCCCAAGCTGCCTCAGGATCTGAGAGCTGCAGTGTTGGTGGTCCAGCATATGCCGGCGGGATTTACTGCATCGCTGGCACAACGGCTTAACTCCCAATCAGCATTGGAAGTAAGGGAAGCAAAAGATGGCGACCTGATACGGGAAGGTGTTGTACTCATAGCACCCGGTGACTATCACATGGAAGTAATTCAGAAGATGATAGATGGAAAGACAGTAGAAGTGATCTCACTTAACAAAGAACCCAGGGAATTGGGTGTCAGACCCTGCGTCAATGTGCTCTTCCGAACATTGGCCCCCATATATGGATCTAACATTCTTTCAGTTATCCTGACGGGTATGGGTATGGACGGAGCTGAAGGTGTGGAAATAATTAAGAACGCCGGAGGGAAGGCCATAGCGGAAGATGAGAGATCATGTGTTGTCTATGGGATGCCTAAGGCCATAGTTGATCGTGGGCTGGCAGATCGTATAGTACCTCTTGAGATGATAGCCACAACAATTCAGCAGCTCATATGAAGAGCATCATTAGATGATTGAAGGTCACTGTTGGTGGAAATTATGGAAATGTCGGAATACAAGGAAATATTCAAAGTTGAATCTGAAGAGCATCTTCAGCAACTTAATGAGGCGTTGCTAGGATTGGAACAAAACCCAAATGAGATGGAATATATCAATAATATGTTCCGTTCTGCTCATACCTTAAAGGGTATGTCTGCAACTATGGGATTCAATACGATCGCAGAACTCACTCATGAGATGGAAAACATCATGGATATGATCAGGAAGTCTCAGATAAACCTGACAGAAAAAATAATCGAGATCCAATTTGAGTGCCTGGACACCCTGGAAATACTTGTTGAGAATATTGATAATCCTGATGCTGTGGACGTGTCCACACTGCAATGTAAACTCCATAGTATAATTATTCCACCTTCAAATGCACAGGATACAATGGCAGTTCCAGCACCTGTTACTAAACAGATAGATCCTGCTCCTGAAAAGAACATCGATACGGAAATTCCTCTAATTCCTGCTACCCAGAGTAGCAATATTACAGAACCATTGCCCTGCAAAGAAGTGATGAGCAAAGAAATTGAGTTCACTCAAGAAGAACTGGCTGAGATCCAGCATGCAAGATCAAGTGATCAAGAAGTATTTACCATTAAAGTGCTTCTTGACGAATCATGTGTACTTAAGGCAGCCCGTTCAAGCATGGTACTTATGAACCTGAATAAGGTAGGAAAAGTCATTAAAACCAAACCTTCAGAAAAAGAGCTTGAAGAAGAAAAATTCGATTTCAGCTTTGTGGTGGTTGTTGCAACTTCTGAAAGCATGGGATCGATACAACAAAAGATAGAGAACATTTCAGAAGTAAAAAAAGTTGAACTAATGACCCTGTATTCTCAAGAAGAAACTACTGATACACATACAGAAGATATTACGAAAGGGAAGGATGTAGATCCAACAAACAAAAATATTATACAACAGAAGAAAAACGAGTCCGTAAAGACCGGGCAGAGCATCAGGGTCAACATTGAAAGACTGGATAACCTCATGAACCTGGTCGGAGAACTCATCATCAATAAGATCAGACTGAACCAACTAGCCACAGGTATAAAATCAAAGGATCTTGAGGAGGCTCTTGGTACCCTGGACAGGCTTACCAATGAGATACAAACAGAGGTAATGGAATCAAGGATGGTTCCCATCGATCAGATATTTAGCCGTTTTCCAAGGATGATACGGGATCTGGCAAAGTCTGAAGGCAAACAGATCAATCTTATGATAGAAGGTAAGGAGATCGAGCTTGACAGAACAGTCCTTGACGAGATAGGCGATCCATTGGTACATTTGTTGAGAAATGCTGTGGATCATGGTATTGAATCACCTCAAGATCGTGCAAAAGCAGGCAAATCACCTGAAGGACTTGTACGCCTTGCAGCATCCCGACAAAGAAATACCGTGCTTATTGAAGTGCAGGATGACGGAAAAGGTATGGATCCTGCAAAATTAAGGGATGCTGCCGTAAAGAAAGGTTTGATGAGCAAAGAAGAAGTTTCCAAGCTCTCTGATGAAGAAGCATTTAATCTGATATTCCTCCCCGGTTTTAGCACCAACAGCGTCATTACAGACGTATCTGGCCGAGGTGTGGGAATGGATGTTGCCAAGACAAAGATCGAATCGCTGGGAGGGAATGTATCAGTAAGATCAGTGCTTGGAGAAGGAAGTATTGTCACACTTCAATTACCTCTTACTATTGCGATCATCCAATCACTGATGATAAAAACAGCGGGTGAAACGTACGCTATACCCCTCAACAATGTGGTAAGGGATGTAGGTATAAAATCACAGGACATTAAGACAATAGAAGGACAGGAGGTTATCCTTCTACGCGGAGAGGTCTTACCGCTTTTAAGACTTAACAGTATTCTGGATTGTCCTGTTGAAGTCGACGACAAAGAGAACCTCATTGTAGTAGTTGTAGAAAAGATGGGGAGCCACTTTGGTTTTGTTGTTGATGAACTTCTGGGGCAGCAAGAAGTGATAATCAAATCTCTTGACAGCAAAGTGTTACGTAGCTTGAAGGGATTTGCAGGTGCCACGATCCTAGGAGACGGTACCGTTTGCTTGATACTTGACATTGGAACATTGGTCTGATACTTAAGGAGACATAATCATGCCTGAACTCGATGAAATGACAAAGGGTGCCTTTCAGGAAGCTGGGAATATAGGAATGGGGCATTTAGCTACATCCCTGTCAAAAATGGTTGATCGCGAGGTCAAGATAGACATTCCAAAGGTGGATATATATCCACTGCAAAGGATCATAGACGAAGCTTCAGAGGGTACTCAGAAAAGTGTTGTAGGAGTACACTTAAAGATAAATGGTGATGTGACAGGAGGGACACTTATATTACTACCAAAATATTCAGCTCTCTCCTTTGTCGATCTGCTCAGAAAAAAACCAATTGGCACTACTCATGCGATCCAGGAAGAAGAAATAAAAAAACTCAGGGAGATGGGAATGCGACTATGTGCTGCATATATGCGGGTAGTGAATGAGTTCCTGGGGATCAACCTACAGATAGGTGAACCTGAGATATGTGTGGACATGGAAGGCGTCGGGAAATTTATAAAAGATACAGTAGGGTCTATGGCAGATGAATTCATTGTAGTGAAAGGAATAGGCTATGTACCTTCTACAAATTCCCGCAATGAGTTCAATATGCTCTTTGAACCGGGAGCTTCAGATGTGATCGTTGCAGCCATTATGAAAAAAATGATGGGGTAATAGATTTTAGCTAGCGGGTGGCCTAAAAGGGTAGAATGTTCTAAAAAGAGAGCCTATATTAAAGGAGTTGGTTAAATGTTAAAAATTGAGTCATCTGAAGATCAGGAATACATGAAATTGAAAGGACTCATTAAAAAGAATCTGGGATTCAATAGTGAACAATACAAAGATTCACACTTCAAAAGAAGAATTGACGTGAGAATGAGGGCAACCGGCTCAAAGAACTTCGGAGAGTATGTGCAATATCTCAATGCTCACAAAGATGAGTATCAACAGCTAATGGATACGCTCACAGTGAATGTCACTAACTTCTTCAGGAACTCTGAAACATACGAAGTCGTGGAAAAGGAAGTGCTACCCGCTATAATAAAGTCTAAAAGCACAGGGCTTCGGAATATACGAATATGGAGTGCTGGATGCTCTATAGGTGTTGAAGCCTATTCCATAGCAATATTGCTGCATAAAATACTTGGCAATAATTTTTCCCGATATAACATCCAGATCACTGGAACTGATATTGACAAAGATATTATCAAAAGAGCTGAAGATGCTATGTATTCAGAAGTGGAGATGAAAGAAGTTCCTGCTGACATACGCAGCAAATATTTTGATTATGATGGAGAAAGCTATCATTTAAAAGCTGAGATCAAAAAAGTTGCAAAATTCCGCAGGAATGATCTCATTTCCGGAGAAAAGCTCACAGGTTTTGATGCCATATTTTGTCGTAATGTCACCATCTATTTTGAAAAACATCTCCAGGAAACCCTATACATGGATTTTTACAATGGTCTTAACAAAGGCGGGTTTTTTGTAATGGGAAAAACCGAAACATTGATAGGCCCTTCCAAAGATCTTTTCAAAGCTTTTAATCCTAGAGAACGAATATATCAAAAGTGAAAATGCTGGTGGCTCAACTAAAAGAGATGATCCTATGGTTTATGATGTTTCCAAACTTACGGACTTCCATTACAGCGCTTTAAAAGAGATAAGCAATATAGGAATAGGTAATGCAGTCACTTCTCTGGCAACGATGCTGGGAAGTGAAGTAAAGATAATGACCCCTGATCTTAAGGTTGCCAAGATAGAAGAAGTGGCAGAGTTTTCCGGGGGTGCGGATAAACTGGTTTCGGGGGTCCTTATGAAGCTATCCGGAGGTGTAAAAGGGTACATGGTCATGCTTTTACCACCGGAAAGTGCAAAACTTATCTGCAATACAATAACCAAAGAACAAAACTCAGATATAAAGAACCCAATGAACGAGTCCCTTATATCAGAAGTGGGCCACATCCTTGGAAGTACTTATATGACCGCATTTTCTGATTTTCTCAAAGTGGATGTTTTTGCATCAGCACCGTTCCATACATATGATATGATTGGTGCCATTATGGACAATATACTCATTCAAATGAGCCAGGAAGTGGAACATGCTATCATTCTGGATACTCTGTTCACACTAAAAGGTAATGATATGCATGGGAAACTACTCACTCTGTTCGATCCGATATCCCTTGAATTGATTTTGGAGCAAGTGAATGCACTGTTCCGTTGATCCATTAATCGACTGATACTATGATAGTGATAGGAATGGCAGATTATGCTGTGACTCGCAGCCCAGAGAAATTGACAACTCTGGGCCTAGGATCCTGTGTAGGCATTGCCCTCTATGACCCGGTGACAAAAATAGGGGGATTGTTACACATAATGCTGCCAACTATTGAAAATGCACGTTTTACAGATAACTGTGCCAAATTTGCAGATAGCGGCATACCTTGCCTCGTTGAAGAAATGATACGTATCGGGGCAGTGCGCAGAAGACTGGTAGCTAAAATAGCTGGTGGAGCAAAGATGTTCTCTTTTAACAGCGATGCCAACCTGAACATTGGTGAACGAAATATACAGGCTACAAAAATTGTGCTCTCAGAAATGAAGGTACCTATAATATCGGAAGACGTGGGAAAAAATTATGGACGCACTGTAGTGCTGGACACGGATACAGGAGTATATTACATTAAAAGTGCAATCAAGGGAGAGAATGTAATTTGATGGTAAAAGTATTATATTTACTAAAAGAGATATATTCCTGTGGAGGTAAGAATGCTTAGTTCAGACCTTACAATATCGCATATTGTATTCATATCTATCTCCCTTTTGGGAGGAATGGCTGCTATTTATTTCTGGATAAAGGTATATGAAGACACAAGAAGAGGCTCTGTTGCTTGGCTTCTTCTTGCCCTGACAGCAATATTCCTCATCACTACCTCAATCTTCCCTGCTCTGGCAGTTGGTAATCCAAATCAGAACGTAGTTGAGACCATATTATTGTTCCTTAGTTTCTGGAGTGCTGTATACACAAGTATATTTGCAGCAGCTGGCTTTTTGATGTTCCGGGCTTTTAAGACCATTCCCCGCCAGAACCTGGGTGATTTTCTCATAGAGGGAATGGTATTCAGAAAAGCCGAGCAAAAGACATCTGAGTATGACCCGATTGATGATGAGAACATTGCCAGGCTGTTACAATGGTCAACATTGATCGAGTATACTCCCAAAACCCGGTACGAAGATTCGGTAATAGAAATGTGCCTCCGCTTTTACGGGGAAACAATGAATGTAGTACTGGTTTCCACCGAGCCTCGTACTTCTATATATAAGGACAGGCTGGGGGAACTAGTGGATATAGGAGCCATGAAATTCATTGAACTATCCGGTATTGAGGAAAAACTGGTGGAAAAAGATGGCGTGATCATGTTGCCAATGAGCGAGCTTGGTAGTTTCTTTGATCTAACGAGCAAACTTCCTGCAGGCTGCGCCCTTATATTTGAACCACTCTCTCATATGCTACTGACAAAAGGGGAGGATCTTACCTATACCTTTGTATCAAGAATGGTAGAGGATTTTGCATCCAAAGGGATCTTACTGGTTGGCATGATCAATAGCCTTGCACACCAAAAAGAAGTTATTGGCAAGTTCGAAGGACTATTTGTGAACATTGGAGAGGAGTCAGAGGATAGTATCAAGATAGTAAAAGGTGGCAAAGAAGAATTCGTTCGCTTTTATGCAGGCAAGCGTTTCTTCCTTGAAAATGAAACTGGGAAATAAGGCTTGACCGAGGAACTTATCTTATGATGCAGCTTTCAGGTTTTCATTCAGATGCCCTGAGAGAGATAGGGAGCATTGGTATGGGCAATGCCACAACAGCTCTCTCGCAGCTTTTGAATTGCAAGGTTCAGCTGAACCTGTCAAATTCACAGGTTATAGACATCGCATCAATGTCGTCAATGATGCCGTCATCTATAACCCTGGCGGCTATAATGATGGACCTTGCAGGAGATCTTAATGGCATCATGATGGTGCTTTTTGATTCAAACAGTGCTGTTACCCTTAGTTCCCTTCTGGTGAGCAAAAACACACTGGAAGAAGATCCCGGAATGTATGAGTCTGCCCTCAATGAAATAGGCAATATCCTGGCAGGATCCTATCTTAAGAACATATATGATCTCCTGGGAGCAAAAGTGCTCCAATCAACTCCTGAAATAGTGATAGGAGATGCGCAAAAGCTGTTCGCTGAGATCGCAGCCAGGCTAAGCGGAGGGTCTACTGATATACTCAACATAGAAACGATGTTCCAGGTACAAGTTTTATCCAGTCCTCAAGGTAATTCTACTCTTTATGGCGATATGTTCGTTTTTCTTGACAAGGACTCTTTAAGTTCCTTGTTCATTCTAATTGAAAAGTTGCTGAATGGGCAATAAGGTGGGTCGAGATGGAAAACAAATGGATCCGCCATTTTCAACATTCTAAAAATATAGAGCTACAACCCTGGCCGTTGTTAATGAAGAAGATCCACAAAACGGAAGATGGCAACAGGCAACACAAGCATAAATCACAAACCGATAGGATTGAGGTCAAATATCCTTTGAAAGTTGCATCCTGGTCATGTGTCGCTCCGAATTCAGACAATGCAAAGAATGATACAGAAGATGTAACGCTGTTCTGGTCAGACGAATGCACCTTATTCCTTGAATACAATCTTTCTGGAGAAGAGAACTTCAAACTGGAAGTATCTTCGGTGAAAGAGGCACTTGCGTTGATCGAACAAGATAACTTTACAACAGAGAAACTGTACCCAGATGCTCCGCAATTCAAATGGAAGCGTATATCGTAAACACATCACCCATAAAATATATATTCATAAAAATAATAATAAGCTTATAGAATATTGCGAACGCATCTGTGACAACAAAATATAATATAACTGTAGAGCTTCGGGAATTATGAATGGAGAACATTGATCATGATGGATATAGCATTATATTCACTTGTTGACGACATGGTTAGCAAGGCCGGCACCGAGGGTGTAGTAGAATACTGGCTTCGGGTCGGAGAGAGTTACGCAGAAAGAATGGGAAAAGAAGCATATGTGGGCTGGCCGGCTTTCAACGTAGCAATGAAAGAAGGCAGAACTTCCCTTACCATTGAGGGTGAAGTAAATGTACTTACAGATCTTGCGATCACAGATAAGGACGGAGATGTGATAGGATATGTGTATGCATTAAAAACATGCCCAATGGCCCCTACAATGATCAGGTTCATCCAGAAGATCGGGCCAATCCCTGACTCTGATGAAGATGTTGCCGATAGCTATAATAATCGCATCCGTGACTCAGCGGTTTCGAATTATTGTATAACTCACCAGCGATTCAGGGAAGTTGCTGCCAACAATATTACCGTTGCAAAGCAACCTCTTGAATGCTTGCACCTTGCAAACAAAGGACGTATGGGAGAAGTAAAGATGTTGCAAGAAAATCTTGCCAGGATCAATGTTGACGATAGGCATATAAAAAGCATCCTTAGAAGTGCTTCCTGTGTCTTTGCATTGATCGTGAAAGGTAAATCTGCAGGTGAGGAAATAGCGGAGTAAGGTGAAGTACATGGCAGAAACAATAGCCTCTAATCCTTTTGTTGATGTATCTGTTTTCCTCTTCTTTGAGGATATCTCTGATAAACAGGGTGTTGAAGGTTTCACTAACTATATAGTGGGACAGGCAAAATCTCTTGCAAAATCTGTGCCAGAGGAAGAATACGATACCTGGGAAGACTTCACTAATGCGGTGGTCAACGGGGAATCGGTACTTTCATCCTTTGAGAATATAAAACAGATCAGCAGCAATGGCTTTGTTACAAATGTGTGTCCTTTTTCAAAGGCCATAAGAGAATATATCAAACGTCTTGGTAATTTCAATCCAGTGCATATGGAAGCTACTGATCATTACAACCATACTATACAGCCTTCTGCTGCACACAGTGCTTGTATGATGCACCAGACATACCGTAACGAGGTTGCAAAGAGGATCAAAATAGGCGGTAAACCCTTACAGTACGCCCAGATAGCTGCAAAAGCATATACAGGTAAGATCGCATTGCCCCCCGAATCCTGGAAGAAGGTATTGCTGGAAAAGGCCGGCATTTCCGAAACACAGGGTTTTATGGAAATGCGGGAAAACTCATGCCTGTATGTACTCTACATTCAGGATTGATAAAACTTTTTTGAAGATTTTTTTTTTGATAAGATCTTCTCCTCTGTTTCTTTTTAGCATCAAAAAAGTATCCTTCCTTAAAAAGAAATTAAAAAATCTGATGCAGAGGGGTCATTTTTATTTCCATCTCCACAATGCGATCCCTTGAAAACACATTTTATTAAACTTAAAAATATGAGTAGAGCGAAATTATATTCGCTCTCGATCGCTTTCATCCTCAGCAGCTGGTTACGGTCAATTTCGGTCTCTGATCAGCATTGGACCAATCCGAACTGTAGAAGGCAATGTAATTACCGCTCTCTGTCCTGGACTTGAGGAAGAAACCGGTATTGCCATATTCACCACTTACATATTCCTGCACAAGTTCGGTCACGTCAAATTCGTAGTACTTGTTTCCAGGCACTGTGCTGGCTGGGAATGTAAGAGATGCGTATGGGCTGCTGCCCTGAGATATGCCGTTCTTATCATACCAGTTTCCTCCGGCTGTGCTCCATGGGGTGCCAGAGGCACGGTCATTCCAGCTAACATACTTCGGATCCCATTCCTGTGGCCTGTATATCTCCACCACAGTGTCAGAATTCCGGGTAGTGGCTGCGGGATAATACCAGTACAATGAAAGCTTCGCCTCGGATATTGTGTCCGTTGTATCGTACCCGCTAAGATCGAACATCAGCACATCCCTGCAAGCACTAGTACTTTTCCCGATGTCAAGATAG
>AMWB02013452.1_pt1 | contig 13466 bp, 13 predicted proteins | sample 200311 | NCBI WGS metagenome assembly AMWB02 (sample SAMN02737377, study PRJNA173069) | bioreactor metagenome | biome: anode biofilm in microbial fuel cells | place: USA: California | collected 2010-12-16 | reverse complement strand
GGATAAAATTATGAAAATACACAGGATAACATGATTTCCCAGCGCTGATTTCACTGAATTTCATTCCTCAACCTCAACCTCATTTTCCCCTTTACAGAGAAGTTCAATTTTGATATCTTAAACATTTCAATAATATTGCATCTTCCCCCTGCCGCAATAAATTTTCAATGAATCTTACTACGTATATTTTTTTGATGGTATTTTTGAGCATTGATTGTAACGGCAACTTCTTAAGCCAATATTCTTAAATTCGCTGATCCAGCGACAGGATGCCAATAGGTTCGATTATGAAAAAAAAAGAGCTTGATTTTTTTAAGGAACAGTTGAACAACCTGCTCGAAGAACTGCTCAGTCAGGCAGATGAAACCGTATCCGGAATGACTTCTCCCAAAGAGAATTTCCCGGACCCCACAGACCGGGCATCTTTGGAGGCAGACCGTAATTTTATGCTGCGAATTCGGGACAGGGAGAGCAAGCTCATCCTCAAGGTTAAGAAAGCGTTGGCGAGGATTGAAACCGGTACCTTCGGTATCTGTGAAACCTGCGGAGAAGATATCTCTTTTGAACGTCTGAAGGCAAGGCCCGTAACCACCCAGTGTATTGACTGTAAAACCAAAGAGGAGACTTTGGAAAAAGCCCTTGGATTGTAAGCAGTCAGGCATCGACCTGCACATTCATTCAACTGCATCCGATGGGACGCTGTCTTCTGTTGAAATACTTCGACTGGCCGAAAAGCTCAATCTCGGGGCGATTGCGATAACTGATCATGACACGCTGAAAGGATCCAGGGAGCTTCTTGTAGCAGCCGGTTCATCGGATGTTCGCGTGCTTACCGGTATTGAAATCAGTGCCACCCCGCCCGCTTCATACGTGGTTGCCGTGAGCTTTCATATTCTGGGCTATGGCATCCGGCTGAATGATTCGGAGTTGAACCAAACTCTGGAAACGCTTCAGTACGCCAGAGAAAATCGTAACCCGCGCATCATCAGCCGCCTGAATGCCATGGGGCTGGATATTTCACTGGAGGAAGTGATCCGGGTATCCGGAGAAGCTCAAATCGGCAGGCCGCATATCGCACAGCTGATGGTAAAAAAAGGTTTTGTCCGGACATTTGATGAAGCGTTTGATATCTACCTGGGATTCAATAAGTCCGCATATGTGGACAAATTTCGACTGGACTGCCAAAAAGCGATCCGCATGATAATAAACGCAGGCGGCATTCCGGTTCTCGCGCATCCTTTTCTTCTTCAAATACCGGATAAGGCCCGCCTGAAATCCCTGGTGACCACCCTGAAGGAAGTGGGCCTGCAGGGGATTGAAGTGTATTATCCGGAACATTCTTCAGAGGATGTAACATTTTATAAACAACTTGCCTTGAGCCTTGACCTGGCGATTAGCGGCGGAACCGATTTTCATGGTGCCATCAAACCGGATATCCGGATGGGATGCGGGAAAGGAGATTTTTTCGTCCCGTATTCTGTTTATGATGATCTTTTGAAACGTCAACAGTCGATGGTTTGATTTTTTATGTCCCATCCTTGCCTGTCAGAATTGGAAAAAAAACTCGGTTATTCTTTTACCGATCCGGCCCTTCTTGAAGAATCTCTTCGGCACAGTTCATTTGTCAATGAAATGCAGGGAAAAAGCCTGCCGGACAACGAGCGCCTGGAATTTTTAGGCGATGCCGTGGTAAATCTGATCACCGGCCATTTGCTGATGACATATTATCCGGATTTTAACGAAGGTCACTTATCCCGGATGCGCGCGAACCTGGTCAATGAGTTCCAGCTGTCCAATATTGCCGGCGAGCTCAGTCTTGGAGAATACGTCCAACTGGGTAAGGGTGAGAGTATGACCCAGGGCCGCAAAAAGCCATCCATACTGGCCAACACCTTCGAAGCGCTGATGGCTGCCATTTATCTGGATGGCGGCTATCCCTGCGTGTTCCAGATCGTTTCCCGCTATATGAAGCCTCTAATGGAGGAGAATGCGCCTTCGGTTTCGGTTCAGGATTACAAAAGCAAATTTCAGGAATTGATTCAAAGCGCCCAGGGGCCCCTGCCGAACTATACCGTCATGGCTGAAAACGGTCCGGATCATGATAAGACGTTTATCATTCAACTGACTTGTGGAGACATCCAGGCAACGGGGTTTGGCAAAAGTAAAAAAAATGCGGAACAGGATGCGGCTCGAAAAGGCGTCGAGATCTTTATGAAACATGCCCCCATCTGAAAAACCATTTGTCATCCCGGTATTCCTTCCGCATGCCGGTTGCCCCCATCAATGCGTTTTCTGCAATCAGAAAGCAATCACCCAATCATCAATTCAGGCACCCACCACTGCGCAAATCGAAACTTCCATCAGATCGTATCTCCGTTATCTGACGCCCCGCAGGAAACCGGTTCAGATCGCTTTTTTCGGCGGAAATTTCCTAGGTATCGACCACCGGGAAATTCTCAGGCTTTTGAATGTTGCAACCACCTTTGTCCATGAGGGAATCGTAGACGGTATTCGATTTTCGACGCGGCCGGATACGCTCACAAAAGACCGGCTTGAAATCCTGCGGAAATTTCCCGTCTCGACGATCGAAATTGGGGCACAGTCCATGAATGATGCGGTTCTGACGCTTTGCCGAAGGGGACATGCGGCGTGTGATACGGTCGGTGCGGCGTTTCTGGCAAAAGCTGCCGGTTATGAAGTAGGGATACAGATGATGGTGGGGCTTCCCGGCGAAGATGATGACGGTGCCATTTCGACAGGTCGTCAAATCGCCGGTTTGGGTCCGGATTTTGTTCGGATTTACCCGACGGTGGTTCTGGAGCACAGCCCGCTTGCAAACTGGTACCGCAATGGGCAGTATACTCCGTTATCCATTTCAGCCGGAGTTTCCCTGGTAAAGCGATTGTATCTGATGTTTCAGGACCGCAACATTGCGGTTATTCGAATGGGGCTTCAGGCATCAACCGAGCTGGAAAACGGGTCCATTCTTCTGGCAGGACCGTTCCATCCGGCTTTCGGCCACTTGGTGATTGCGGAGATCTATCGTGACAGGGTTGTTGAACTGCTGAAGGCCAGCGGTAGCGCCTTAAAATCGGTCACGCTTAGGGTTAATCCGAAACGCATTTCAACCATGAGGGGGCTGAAAAATGAAAACATCAGTTATCTCAAAAACAAATTTTCTATCCGGCACATCGATGTTACGGGGGACCCTTTGCTGCCTGATCATCACATCTGTCTGGCGGAGGATTCCGGGGGTATTGCGCTATGGCGGAATGATCAGGAAGGAGCGGAAAATAAAAAAGGCATTCGTGTTTTCACATGAATGCCTTTAACTGCTAATTAGTTTTGACTAATTATAAGCGGGTGACGTTTGCTGCGGCAGGGCCTTTGGGGCCTTGTACCACATCAAATGTGACGCGATCGCCTTCAGAAAGTGATTTGAATCCGGTCGAATTAATGGCGGAATGATGTACGAATACATCCTTTCCGTTTTCCTGCTCAATAAAACCGAAACCTTTGCTGTCATTAAACCATTTTACAATTCCATTTGCCATAGTGTTTTCCTCCTTTCATAAAATATCATCAAGGTCCCAGACTTCAGGTCGTCACTGTGGCAACATGGAACAATCCTTCTGCTCGAACCGATATGCAGTAATTTGCAATATCTTTACTGATTTGTCATATTCTACGTCTATGAAACGTCATTGTCAACAAAAATAATCATCTTGTTATAGAAAGACAAAACCGAATGCCGGAAGCGTTATGATGAAACAGAGAAAGTTGCGGATAACGTGTATGTGGCCAGAAAGCTGTCTTTCCAGTATGTATTTTCCGGATTTGAAAAAAAAGATTTAAACAGAAGCAGGCTTTTATCGCGAAGAATACGGGAAATCAGATTTATCGGTCGACTGCCGTACAATGGGGGCATTCGGCTTAAATCGCATCGGGTGCCGCCGCCCATCACATCTTCATAAGCATACACGATATTCCGAATGCCGCTGATCAGAATCGCGCCATAGCACATCAGGCAGGGTTCCAAAGTGCAGTAGATGGTCACCAGGTTGCGATCGACAGGTCCGGACCGTTCCAGTTGCTTCAATGCCAGAATCTCTGCATGGTCGGTTTCACTGATCTGATCTCCGGCAGTTCCATGACGGCACCCGCTCGCAATAATCTTACCATCGTGAACGATCACGCATCCGACTGGGAATTCTCCCCGTGAAAGGGCAATTTCTGCCTCAACCAGCGCTTTTTCCATGAAGAATGAGTGGTTCATTGAAGCGATATCCTCCAGTTCCAGTTTCCAGGCCGGTCTTTCATCCGGATGGACGGTGGGACGGGTTCCGTCAAATGGACGAACCGATGGAAGCCTGCCTGTTCCAGTTCCTTGCGGTAACCCGTGAAATTGAGCACCCAGTTGGGATAAATCCAGTAATTTGAATCCGACAAGCTTGCCCATGCCATTTCTCCCCTTGGGCTCTGGAAAGGGGTATCCGGTTTCAGACTATCCGACAGAACCCGGGAAATACTTAACGGCCAATTGGCGGAAAGAACGATCCCCAGGGGCAGGGAACTCTGTGCGGGAAGCGGAAGGTACTCCGTCCGTCCCAGTTCCGGACTGACGATGGCTCCTGAAAAACCGTAGGATTTGATCTCTTTGAAGGACAAGGCATTGCTCAGGTTGCAGAAAGGGCCAGCCCAGAGGGACAGTTTGTGGGGATTTTGAAAAAAAGCGATTTGCCAGGGGGCGTTCAGAACAAACTGTCCGAATCCTTTTTGCAGCAATTGATCAATCAGATACTTGATCCTGGTTTCATCTATCGGCCAAATCGCAGGGCTAAGCCACCACCAGATGCTTTGACCGGTACTTGGTGTGGCGGTAATGGCTTGAAAGGTCTCATGAGACAGCCAGATCCCGATTTCTTCACGTGTTTTGCCAAAATTGCGGGGAATTCTGTAAACCCTTTGATCGATGGCTTTTGTCCGAGGCAGACGATTGCGGGGAATGCCTGGCTGAAAACGGGAAGACGGCAGATCGGTATTGACGGAGGGGATCTGAGTTTCAAGCTGGGATATCTTTGCAATCAATTCCGGCTCACGGCGGTCCGTCAAGAAAACCGGAGAGCCGTTCTGCAAAGGCACTTTCCCGCCGGTCGGCAGATAAAAACGGGTACCTTCTGAAACCAAACGACTGATTTTGAGGCTGATATGCCAGGGCTCGTCTTCATAACCGACGCGCAGAACATCACCGGGAAAGAGCCCGTGCTGAAGCGCGACACAAGGGTGCCCCTTTTCTCCCGAAACATGACCCACACAAAGTCCGGAGCCGGTCTGCCGCTCTGTTTGAATGGGATTCAGGGGCCGTTGGGACAGAAATCCGTAATGGGTTCCGGTCCGGCCCAGAGCCCGGGAGAGCAGGGCAAGCGCCTCTTTTCGATGATGCGCATCCTGAACATGATCCCGGAGCAGTTGATATGCCAGTACAGTGTAGTATACATAATGGGGGTTTTTTTTTCGGCCTTCGATTTTCCAGGCCCGAACCGCCGGAACGGACCGTAGGACTTTGACCAGGATATCCAGACTGAGATCCTGACAGGAAAAAAAACGTTTTGATATATGCCCCTGAGTATATAGCCGCCTGCAGGGTTGAACGCATCTTCCCCTCAGTCCGCTTTTCCCCCCAAAGAAACTGCTCCAGTAGCATCTGCCGGAGATTCCGTAACACAGGGCTCCATGAACAAAAATTTCCAGGCCGATGTTTTCAGGACAAACCCCGGCGACTTGCTTGATTTCGTCAACGCTGAGTTCGCGGGGAAGTACGACCCGGCTGACTCCTGGGATATGTTGGATCATTTTCAGCGCTTCGCCAAAGCTGACATTGGCCAGGGTGGACAGATGAATTTTGCCGGAAAAACCGGTCTGCCGGGCCAACTCGATCACGGCCAAGTCCTGAATGATCAGGGCATCCGGATGCACATGGCGGTTCAGGTCATCCAGGAGTTTTCCAGCCTGATCCAGTTCTTCCGGCTTGATCAGCGTATTCAGTGTGACGTAAACCCGGGCACCCCTGCCATGTGCCAGATCCGTCAGTCCGGCAAGTTCTTTGAGTGTAAAGTTCTTGGCTTCCATGCGGGCGGAGAGCTGCTTCAGGCCGCAGTATATGGCATCAGCACCGGCTGCCAGGGCCGCCAAGAAGCTGGCCTTATTGCCTGCCGGTGCCAGAATCTGCGGAGGTGAGAAAATTTCGTTCATGGCGAGGGTATCTATAATTTGAATTTCTTGGGTTCAGACTTTTTGATAAAGATGATATTTGAAAAAAACGCGCTGACTGCTGAAATTCAATATTAGGAAAAATAAAAAAGGGATTAGATTTTATCTAACCCCTTTTGAATTTGATTGGTAGCGGGGGCTGGATTTGAACCAACGACCTTCGGGTTATGAGCCCGACGAGCTACCAGGCTGCTCCACCCCGCATCGAATGGAAGTATAATAGATTGAAACCAGCCCGTAAGTCAAGCTGTTTTTTTACGGTTACGGGGGGATGCAGCAGCAGGGTCCGGAAATGAGAGCAATTCTTTTTTGCAGCGTTCAGCCTGTTCAGGGAATGAGGCGCCGGGGGCAAGTTTCAGCAGTATCCGTTTCATTCTGCTGGTGTGGCCGCCGATAATTTCAATGGCTGAACGGGGCAGATTCAGAAATTTGGATAAAAAATCGATGCACATGCGGTTGGCTGCATCATCGACCGGAGGGGCCTGAATCGCAATCTTGAGGGCGTCACCGTGAAGTCCGATGACCCGGTTTCGGGATGCCCGGGGTTGAACATAAATTTTGATTACGATGCCCTGATGCGTTTCCTGAAAAAAGTTCGGTATTGAGTCCACAGGGCAACCTATCCGGTGAAAACGGAATGCTTTCTAATGAGGTCTGTGAAAAACTCCGGCGGACGGACCACCTTGCCAGCCTTGTCCATGAATGCATGCCGCGTGTAGCCCCTGGCCAGAGGGCGGGAGCCATTTTCATCAAAAGCCGTATAGTCGAATTTGATGCCGGCCCGAATGCCGCCGTCAAGCGATGTTTCAATCATCAGCAGATCATCATACTGAACCGGATAAAGAAATTTGCAGTGCAATTCGGATACGGGAAGAAAAAAACCGCGAGCTTCAATTTCCTTGTAAGGAAGGCCGATATAACGAAACATTTCCGCACGCGCAGTTTCAAACCAGCGGAAATAATTGGCGTGATAGCCGAAACCCATTTTGTCAGTGTCGCCATAGATAACGCGGTAAGGTGTACGATGAATTAGCATGGGTGCCCGGTATGGAAAACAGTTATTCGTTGATAATGGCCTTGATCAGTTTTTTCAGGCTGCCGTAGTCGTAGGTTACCGGGAATTCGGGGAATTCGCGAATTACGTTTTCAGGTGGTCTGAACAAGAGTCCCCTATCGGCAGCTTTCAACATGGCAATGTCGTTATAGGAGTCGCCCATGGCAATAACCTGATAATTCAGGCTTTTCATCGCCTGTGTTGTTTTTTCCTTGGCCCGTGGCTGACGCAGATCGTAACTGACGATCATGCCGCTGGCGTCAACTGTCAGGGAATGGCAAAAAAGGGTGGGCATGCCCAGTTTTTTCATCATGGGGCCGGCAAACTCCTTGAATGTATCGGATACCACGATCACCTGAGTGATCGAGCGAAGCCAGTCCAGGAATTCCAATGCCCCCTCAAGCGGGTCCATGGTGTCGATGACCGCCTGAATATCCGAAAGCTTCAAGTGGTTTTCCTTAAGGATTTGAAGACGTTTTTTCATCAGAACATCATAATCGGAAATGTCGCGGGTAGTGAGACGAAGTTCGGGAATGCCGGTCTTTTCGGCAACATTAATCCAGATTTCAGGAATAAAAACGCCTTCCAGGTCAGAACAAACGATAAACATATTGCCTCACGATGGTTGAAGTGTCGCGAACGTGGATTCACCTTCGCCGCTTCGGGAATTAATCGGAACCGTTGGAGTCTTCCACACGGATCAATGCCGGCATGTCGCTGACAACCTCCAGATGAACAATCTCGGAAAGGGCGAGCTGTACATTGGATTCCTTGGCCAGGTGCGTCATCATGACCAGCGGGACCGAGCCTTCGGACTTGCGGCCTTTTTGGTGTACGGATTTCAGGCTGATGCCGTGTTTTCCCAAAATCCCCGATATCTTTGACAGTACGCCGGGCTGGTCAAGGGCGGCGAACCGGAAATAATAGTGAGAGATGATTTCATCAACCGGCATCACCGGAATCCGGTGAATATGATCCTTTTGATAGGAAAGCAGCGGTACTCTGTCGACAGAGCCGGTCAGCAGGTTTCTGGCAATGTCTACCACATCACTGACGATGGCGCTGGCGGTCGGCATCATGCCCGCGCCTTTGCCATAGAGCAGAATATCTCCCACAGCATCGCCGGTGATGGTGATGGCATTGAGCGATCCATTGACACTGGATAAAATATTGTCAAAGGGAATCATGGTCGGATGTACGCGGGCCTCCACGGCATTTCCTCTGTTTTTACTGATTGCCAGCAGCTTGATTTTATAACCGAACTGACCGGCGAATTCAATGTCCAGAGGGGTGATTTTGGATATGCCCTCGACATAAATATCATCCAGGCAAAGATCGGCCCCATAGGCCAGAGAAGTCAGGATTGCCAGTTTGTGGGCCGTGTCAAAGCCCTCGATATCCAGCGTGGGATCAGCTTCCGCAAATCCCTTGCTCTGAGCCTTGGCCAGAGCCATTTCAAAGGTGTCGCCGTCATCGGTGATTTTGGATAGAATGTAATTGCAGGTTCCATTGAGGATTCCGGACATGGCCTGAATCTGATTTCCAACAAGTGATTCCCGAAGCGTTTTGATCACCGGCATACATCCGCCGACGCTGGCTTCAAAAGCCAGATCCACCCCTTTTTCCGCGGCAATTCGAAAAAGGCTGTTCCCCTCGCTGGCCAGAAGGGCCTTATTGGCTGTAATCACCTGTTTTCCATTGGAAATAGCTTTCAAAATCAAAGATTTTGCAATGTCCAACCCGCCGATGGTTTCAATGACAATATCAATATCCGGATCGGTGACGATCGCATCCGCGTCGGTTGTCAGCACACCTTTTTGAAATAAAATTCCCCGGTCGCGGACAATGTCGATATCGGCGATGCGTTTCAGATTGAGCACAGCGCCCAATCTGGAACGGAGAATTTCTTGATTCTGAATCAAAATTCTGGCAACTCCGGTCCCGACCGTGCCGCAACCCAGAAGTCCGATGTTGATCGTTTTCATGCTACATAACCTTTCGAATGCCCCGGACCGCCTGATTGATCCGCATGGGATTTTCAATCAGGGCGAACCGGACGTATTCATCGCCATATTCGCCAAAGCCCAGACCGGGGGAAACCGCCACCTGGGTTTCATTGATTAAATATTTTGAAAATTCCACGGATCCCATTTTGACGAATCTGTCGGGAATTTTGGCCCATACGAACATGGTCCCTTTGGGGCTTTTAATCTCCCATCCGATTCGGTTCAGGCCGGAAATCAGCGCATCCCTCCTTTCCATATACGTGTCCCGCATCTCCTGAACGCATTCCTGGGGGCCGTTTAAGGCGATAATGGAGGCGATCTGAATGGGTTGAAAAACCCCGTAATCGAGATAACTTTTGATGCGCTTTAGGGCGCCGACAGTTTCTGCGTTTCCCACACAGAATCCCATGCGCCACCCCGCCATGCTGTAGCTTTTGGACAAGGAAAAAAATTCCACACCTACATCCTTGGCGCCTTTGGCCTGAAGAAAGCTGGGCGCCTTATAGCCGTCAAAAGTCAGATCGGCATAAGCAAAATCATGAATGATAAGCATGTCATGCTCTTTGGCGTAGTCAACGATTTTCTGGAAAAAATCCAGATCAACGACTTCCGTGGTCGGGTTGTGGGGATAGGAAATGATGAGCACTTTGGGTCGCGGCCAGGTCTGCTTGGTGGCGTTGATCAGGTTTTCGAAAAAATCACAGCCGGGACCCACGGGAATTCCCCGGACATCCCCCCCGGCAATGATGGCGGAATACGGGTGAATCGGATAGGTGGGGTTGGGGGTAAAGACCACATCTCCCGGTCGGATGGTAACCAGAACCAGGTGCGAGAGGCCTTCCTTGATGCCGATGGTCACAATCGCTTCTGAATCCGGATCGATATCCACATCAAAGCGCCGTTTGTACCAGTCGGATATGGCCAGACGCAGCCGGGTGATCCCCATTGAAGCGGAATAGCGATGATTATGGGGTTTTTGCGCCGCTTCAATCAATTTGTCGACAATATGACGGGGTGTCCCCAGGTCCGGGTTGCCCATTCCCAGGTCAATGATATCTTTTCCCGCATGTCTGGCTTCCATTTTGATCTTGTTGACAGTGGCAAAAACATAGGGCGGAAGTCGGTCCAGTCTGGCAAATTTTGTCACGATACACCTCAAATTATGGGAATGCAAACCGTCTGGATTTGATAAAAGAAAAACCCTTATCCGGCTTAATCCATTCTTCTTGTTGAAAAATCTAACCTGTTCCATACAATACAACGCGCCTAAATGTCAAAAAATGTTTTGACATTTAGGCCAAAACTGTTTAGATTCCCGAATAAATTCAAGTTTTTCGTCCATTCTCAAGGAGATAATCATGGCCAATTCTTTAACCTATGCGGATGCCGGTGTAAACATCGATAGAGCAAACGCGTTGATACATACAATCAAATCCATTGCCAGCCACACTCCCCGAACCGGTGTGATGGGGGAAATCGGTGGATTTGGCGGTCTGTTTTCGCTCAACCTGACCAATATTGAAAAACCGGTTCTGGTCAGTTCTACAGACGGTGTGGGTACCAAACTCAAGATCGCGTTTATGATGGATAAACACGATACCATCGGCATTGATCTGGTGGCCATGAGTGTCAATGATGTCGTGGTTCAGGGCGCCAAGCCGCTTTTTTTTCTGGATTATCTGGCTGTGGGGTGTCTGAGAACCGAAGTGGCTGCAGATATCATTCAGGGGATTGGTGAAGGATGCCGTCAGGCCAATTGTGCGCTGATCGGCGGAGAAACCGCGGAAATGCCTGGTATTTATAGTGACAATGAGTATGATCTGGCTGGTTTTGCCGTCGGGCTTGTGGATAACAGCAGAATTATCGACGGCTCCGAAATCCGGGTGGGTCACAAACTGATCGGCATTGCATCCAGCGGGCTTCACAGCAACGGGTATTCCCTGGTTCGAAAAATCTGTTTTGATGTGTTAAAACTCTCGATAGATGCCTATGTTCCAGACCTGGGGAAACCCATCGGTGAAGAGCTGCTGACGCCTACCCGGATATATTCGGAAATCATTCTGATGTTGATTCGGGACCTTCCCATTCACGGTCTTGCCCACATTACAGGCGGCGGTATTTCCGAAAATGTCGTCAGAATCCTTCCCCGGTCCTGCAAAGCGCTGGTCAGAAAAGGTAGCTGGACGATTCCCCCGGTCTTTCAATTTCTTCAGGATGCAGGAAATGTTACGGATTCGGAAATGATGCGCACCTTTAATAACGGTATTGGAATGATTGCAGTGGTTCCCGATCTGGCCGCTCAGGATGTGCTGGAGAGATTAAATGGTACGGAAGTGCAGGCGTTTTTAATCGGCGAAGTTGTCGAAAGAAAAGAGTCAGAGGAAAGAATCGCCTGGATATGACCCGGGAAAAACAATTTTTTCGTGACATCGGTAATTTATTCCTTTTCCAGCATTTTCGCAGATTTCTGCTCAGCCTGATGGCATGGACCGGCAAAGGATATTCGGCAGTGGCATCCTGCAGGTCCTGAACCACAAAACCAGGGACCCGGTCGGGGTCATTCAAGGATCACCACAAATAAACCACCTTTTTTCTTCACGATCGGCTGATGATTTTTTATGACCACCCTTTTGCTTCCAGGTATATCCTTTGCCATTTGCCTGATTCTGACCCCGATTGTTCGATATTTTGCCCTGAAAAAGGGTTGGATGGCCCGCCCCACCAAAGACCGTTGGCATAATAAGCCAACGGCACTGTTCGGAGGGATTGCCATATACCTGGCATCAGCCATTCCCCTGTTTCTCATCTTTGACTTCAGCGCCATCCTGCTTCCCCTGACTGATCCGCCGAAAACCGCGGGTCTTTCTGCTTTTACACCTGTTTTGAGCATTGGTATCACCCTCATGTTTTTGCTGGGATTTATGGATGATGTGATTCGGTTAAAACCACAGAGCAAGTTGCTGGGCCAGATTCTGGTTGCATCCTTGATTGCGTTTCTGGGGTTCAGGCTTCAATGGGTGACGTCGCTGACATTGGACACCCTGTTGACCATTTTCTGGATTATTGGAATCACCAACGCCTTTAACCTGCTGGACAACATGGATGGTCTTTGCGCCGGGACCGGCATGATTGCCTCCGCATTTCTGGCTGTTATTTTATCGGGATGCAGCCCTGAATATTCGCAAGGCGCCGCCATCCTGGCGGGTGCTTGCGGAGCGTTTCTGGTGTATAATTTTAACCCGGCTTCTATCTTCATGGGCGACTGCGGCAGCCTGATGATCGGATTTGGCATTTCACTGCTCAGCCTGGGCATGTCCGGAATGAACCCCGGCAATTCCATGGCTTCCATCACGGTTCCGGTGATGATTGCCATGGTTCCCATACTCGATACCACAATGGTGACGCTGGTAAGGCTTCTCAGCGGGAGAAAGGCTTCAACCGGCGGCAAGGATCACACGTCCCATCGCCTGGTCCTGATGGGATTCAGTGAAAAAAAAGCCGTGCTGTTTTTATACGGAGTCGGGCTGGTTTCGGGTACGGCGGCTCTTTTTGTCAGCAGAAGTGATACCTTTACATCTCCGTCCGTCATTATTCCGGTGATGTTGTCGATTCTGCTCATGGGGATTTACCTGTCCCAGCTTCGCGTTTATCCGGAAAAAGAGTTCTCCGTGCTTCGAGGCCGCACGTTTACCCCGATACTCGTTGAACTGACCTATAAAAAACAGATTGTTCTGGTTGTGCTCGATTTTTGTCTCATTGCTTTTTCCTATTATCTTTCCTATCGCCTCAGATTTGATACGGTTAATTTTCCATATTATTTCAAGGTGTTCTTGAAGTCACTTCCGGCGGTGATCGCCTGCAAACTCACTGCGTTTTTCTTGATGGGGGTGTATCGAAGTCTCTGGGGATATCTGAGTTCCAATGATGTTGCGGTTTATCTGAAAGCCTCCACGCTGGCCACTTTTCTCTCGATTACGGCTGTGACTTTTGCGTACCGGTTCGAAGATTTTTCAAAAGGTATTTTCATTGTCGACTGGTTTATCACCACAGGAGCCATACTGGGGACCCGTGGATTTTTCAGGCTGACCGGGGATGCCATAAAACGAAAGGCGCTTTCCGGTGAACAGATTCTGATC
>AMWB02052830.1_pt2 | contig 13469 bp, 18 predicted proteins | sample 200311 | NCBI WGS metagenome assembly AMWB02 (sample SAMN02737377, study PRJNA173069) | bioreactor metagenome | biome: anode biofilm in microbial fuel cells | place: USA: California | collected 2010-12-16 | reverse complement strand
TGTACGGGTATAAGTTCCGCCCGGTGATGCAGGGGTAAAAACAGAACCGAAAGTTGAAGCGCCTTCCAAAGTTGGAAAGCGCTTTTTTGATTGCTATGTAAGTGAACGAGTATAAGGAGTCTATCGAATAAATGAAGAAAGAAAATTCTTAAATCCACAAATTCACACCATCTAACGCGCAAGTAACATATTCTGTTAGTGTGTCCTAAGGAATTCTATGCCATAATTAAAAACTATGATTGATTCAGAAATTTGGAAAGAGAAATTAGAGCAAGATGTCGCTGTATTAAGAAAAAGATTGAATCAGCGCCGTTGGTCTGGAAAGTCAATTACTTTGTTTGAAGGCGAATTAATGTTGATCTTTTTCAGCATTCGAGTGTTGATTGAAGCAGACAAACTTACTGACCGAACTAGCCAAAAAGAATATACGCTTACGATGCACCCAAACAAAGGGAAGGTCATAGATGACTTATCAAAATACGATATTGACAAAGCGTTCGACATAGACTCAAGAATAGAAAACAAACTTACTTTAAAACTACTAACTCAACAGTTTATTCATGCCTATGTGATTTGTGCATATTCTTCTGAGAATGGAAGTGTTGCCGGGGTATTACTATGCTCTGATTGGGGGAAAAGGAATTACTTGATCAGACTCCCAATTGATTTAGCGATTGAAATAATTGAAGATGTGATTGCAGATGAGATCCATGAAATGCATTCTGTAAGAGATAAAAAATCAGGTGAATTAAGAAAAATAAAAATTCTTTAAAACTTATCCAGCCTAGAGATCATAAAGGCAAACTAATAGATTCTACACTGACGGAAAGGCATCGTATACCTCTTATGGTTTATTGGGCCTTAAGTTTTACCTGTTTTCAACTATTGTCCCTGCCCACCCACCAGCGGGTAACGTACAACATTAGGGCTTGATCGAATCTATTCACACTCGCAAGGAAAAGGGGATCGAAATCCAATATCGGAAATTCTCCTTAAGTAGGTCTTATAATGAATGTAATGAAACAGGCTGAAAATAAACCTCGCAACCGCACTGATAGGATTTTGAAAGATAACAAAAACCCTCAATTGCCCACACCAGTTTCTAGAGCAGCGCTCCCCCCTCAAAATCCTACTTCGCAGGATTTATCCAGCCTGATAGTAAATGATATTCACCTGAAGCAAATAATAGAAAATATCGATCAGGTTCTTTGGCTGCGTGACATCGATTCCGGACAGATTCTCTACGTCAGTCCAGCATTTGAAACCGTTTGGGGACGCTCTTGTGAAAGCCTTTACGCAAACCCTGCGATCCTGATCGAAAGTGTACATCCAGAGGATCGCGTTCAAGTAATGGTATCCAGCTCCCACGACGACCACAAACCAATTGACCAGGCTTACCGGATTCTGCGTCCGGATGGTAGTTTGCGCTGGATTCTTGCCCGTACCTTCCTGATCAATGATGGAGCAGGTGGACCTTACGGTCAATTCTGCATTGCCCAGGATATTACAAGCCAAAAAAAGGCGGAGATAACACAGCGTAAAACGCTCGACCGCATTCGAGAGCAGTTCGACCTCAGTCACAAGATGAGCCTCGCCCGGAAACCCGAATTGGTACTAAAAACGCTGTTGTCCGCGCATGAATTGCGTACCGCCCGCCGCGCATCTTTACTCTTCTTTGATGCTCCCACATTAGTCCCCGCCCACGGAGTGGAAATAACGGCAACCTGGTCATCCAACCAGAACATGCTCGCCTGGCTCAACGAATCCACTCTCTACGAAGACCCCTCCTTCCTGGCTTTAGCCCACCCGAAGCGCACAATCGTGATAAATGGGATAAACAATTCCTCGCGTCTAACCCCCGCAGTACAGGATGTTCTGCTCGAAGCTCAGATCCAATCCCTGGTGATTTTCCCCCTGATAGCACTGGGAGATTGGCTCGGATCTCTGTTTGTGTATTACGATCACGAAGTACGCTTTGATCACATTGAACTTCAGCAATTAAAAGTGCTTATCGATCAGGCATCGATCACACTTTTCAATCTTAAGTTACTCCAGACTGAGGAAGAATCCCGTCATGAAGCTGAGAGGGCTAACGAGATTAAAACCGAATTTCTTGCCATGATCTCACATGAGTTGCGCACTCCCCTTACTTCAATCATCGGATTCACAACCACGTTATTAGCGAAAGATGTCACATGGGAACCAGACGACCAATACGAATTCATCCAGACGATACAACAGGAAGCTGACCGGCTGCAGGAATTGATCGATCACCTGTTGGACCTCTCCCGGTTGGAAGCGGGCAAGCTGCTAATTTCCTTGAAACCCCACTTCCTTCACGAAATAATCGACGATGCCATGCCTCAGTTGAATATGTTAACCCGGGATTATACGTTAACCATACAGTTGCTCGAAGATTTCTCAGTATTCATAGATGAAAAACGGATTGCTCAGGTACTTGTTAACCTGGTTCGCAATGCGTCCACTTATGCTCCTAAGGGAACCGAGATCAAAATCACGGCCTGTATGCGAGGCGATTATGTCATGGTTAATGTTACAGATCAGGGACCCGGAATTCCAATATCTGACCATAAAAAAGTTTTCAAGGCTTTCTCGCGTGGTAAAAACGAAGAGAACGGGTTTTCAAAAGGAGCGGGTTTAGGATTGGCCATTTGCAAAGGTCTGGTCGAAGCTCATGGTGGTCATATTTGGATCAAGAAAACATCCACACCAGGGACAACCGTTTCTTTTACCATCCCGCGCGATCCAACCCAATTACCTGTCAAGGCTGCACAAGAGGAGTATTAAGGTATGGGAAATATTCTAATTGTCGAAGATGATCCAAACATCCGCAAGCTGGTGCGGGTAAACCTGGTAAAGCGCGGCTACACTGTCAGCGAAGCAGAAGACAGCCATAAAGCATTAGCCATATTTCAAGAAGAACAGGTCGACCTGGTGTTACTGGATTTGGTGCTTCCCGGTTTATCAGGCGTGGATGTGTGCGCCTGGATCAGGGCGCGCTCGGAAGTACCCATTATTGTCTTGAGCGCCCGATTGGAAGAAGACCTGAAAGTAGCCGCCCTGGATGCTGGTGCAGATGACTACGTGACCAAACCATTTAGTTCAGAAGAATTACTGGCACGGGTGCGTGCCTTTCTACGCCGGTCGTATGTCTCCGCAAAAACTGACGGCGCAGTAATTCAAATCGGTGAGCTCCAGATCGATCTATCCGGACGCCGCGTTTTCATTGGTGAGAACGACCTGCACCTCACCCGCACTGAATATGCCTTACTGTCTGAACTTGCTCAACACCTGGACTCAATTATTACCCACGACGAGTTAATTACCCGCATCTGGGGACCGGAATACCGCGGGTCAAATCACTATTTACACACCTATCTCGGCCGTTTGCGAAAAAAGCTGGGGGAATACAGCAACCTCCTTGAAACCGTACCCGGTATGGGGTACAACCTGCATTCAAAGAAAATTTATTAACCAAATCCCAAAATTTTATAGATATTTGTTAGGCTATTTTAGGGACATAGATAGCCCCTTTCAAATAGGATGGTAAGGTACGAAAACCATCTGGTGAATTTTAATTATTTCGCCATACAACCGTTGTATTACATTGACAGGAGGTCAACAAAAATGCAAAAACTAAAGACTCTACCCATCTCGATCATCATGGTGGTAGCTTTGATATTTGGAATGCTATCCTTCAGCGTGTCAGCACGCCCGCTCGCGGCCACCGCGCCTTCGCTGGGTGCGGCAGAGAGTTTCTCAGTCCTGGGTGCTACTGAAGTGAGCAATTCCGGTCCGACCACTCTTTCCGGAAGTCTGGGAGTTTACCCTGGCATCTCAATCACCGGTTTGGCCGATATTACCGTTGGAGGAACTGTACATCAGACAGATGCAGTAGCAGAGCAAGCTCAAGCTGACGCGACTACTGCGGTCGGTAGCCTAACAGGGCAGGCTAATACGGGAGGCAGCCTTGGTGCTCTCGATGGACTGGTCCTCGTCCCTGGTGTTTATGACTTGGGAGCCGGGTCCCTGGGTGGTGGAGTCCTTACCCTTGATGGGGAAGGTGTCTATATTTTCAGGGCGACCAGTAGTCTTACGAGTGCCGGGTCAATTAGCTTGATCAATGGAGCAGCAGCCTGCAATGTGTTCTGGTATGTACCCACCCAGGCAAACCTGGTCAGTGGTTCTTTTGTAGGAACGATCATAGCGGGAACGGGTATTATTTTTGGCACTGGAGTAAGTCTGGACGGAAGAGCTTTGGCAATCGGAGGCAACGTAACATTACTTTCCAATTCGATCAGCGGTCCAAGCTGCACTGCACTCCCACAAACTGAAACACCGGGAACCCCACCGACTGCTACAGCGGATACTCTACCGACTGCCACAGCGGATACTCTACCGACGGCCACGGCGGGAACCCCACCGACAGCCACAGCAGGAACCCCACCGACAGCCACAGCAGGAACCCCACCGACAACCGCAGTGGGAACCTCACCAACTACCACACTTTTACCAGCTGTCGTTGATTTACCCGCCACTGGTGGTGCACCCATCCAGGGCGAAGGATTTCCCTGGAGTCTGTTGATCATCGGCGGATTCAGCACCATTGCTCTGGTTTTAGGAGTTCGAACTTACCGCCGAACCTATCATCCAAAGCAATAACGAAATATTTGTGCGAACAAAGAGTATGCTCATTCGCCGTGGCATGTTTGATTGCCTTCTGACCATTCTGGTCATGGCAGCAGTGCTGACGGGATGTGGAAATAATAGATCGGGGGAGGCTAATCCAGCGCCTCTCCCGACGGTAATGATTATTTCAACTGTTCAAAAAACCGTCCCGCCATCAGAAACGAAAATCGTCACTCCACCAATTCGATCAACACCCACACCCGTTGGCTTTGGACCATTATTTGATCCAAACCTTGACTTGCAGGCTGGACCGATTGAGGTACCACTAGAGCTTCAGATTCCTTCACTTAAGGTCCATGCCCCGGTGCTTGGAGTCGGACTGATTAATGGCAACATGATGGATGCGCCCACCGGTCCGGTTGACGATCCGGTCTGGCACGCAGCCTACTGGTATCGAGGCAGCGGCATCCCAGGTGAATCAGGCACAGCCACGATTGCCGGACATGTAAACGATCCCCTTGGCGTGCCTGAAATCTTTGCAAAGCTAAAAAATCTCGATCCCGGTGACAAGATAATCATTCACTATTCCACATTGAACATTGACGTTCTGTTTATCGTTGACGAGGTTATCGTCTACACACTGGAAGAGTCTTCCGATCCGGCGGTGCTCGCACAGATCTTCGGTGACGGACCGATTACCGGTATAGGTCCTCAACCTGCGAGCGACGGAGGCTCTCACCTGACATTGATTACCTGCGCTGGCTACATCGTCAACGGACAGTTTGACCACCACACTGTCGTTTATGCGACTCGCAGTGAGTAAATCCAAAAACGTTAATTCAATCTCCATGGAAATGCTAAAACACCCCAACGCCTGGACGCAATTATTTTCCATGATGAGTTAATTCCCCGGATTTGTAGACCGGAATACCGCGGTGCAAGCCACTATTTACACACCTATCTCGGCCGTTTGCGAAAAAAGCTGGGGGAATACAGCAACCTCCTTGAAACCGTGCCCGGAATGGGGTACAACCTGCATTCAAAGAAAATAATTAACCTGGATTAAATTTCCAATAGAAATTTATGTTGGATTTTTGGGTCTACCGTGATGGCGCGGAATGCACACCGCGGTAAATGACCATTTTGAAATAACCTTTTTCTTGAGATTCCCATAACTGCAATTATCCTGACAGGTCAGGAAAATTTATAGATTTAATACAGACTCTATTCGGGACATTGTTAGCCCCTATCAGATAAGATGTGATTGTAGGCAAACTATCTACTGAAAGGAGCCTATATGGGACTAAAGAACAATAACGTACGCACCAACGCTCCACAAATCCCGATCCCAACCGGTGTTGGGTTGGATAACGACGGACACAAACTCTCACCTCATGTTCTCATCCAGCCAAACATCGGGTTGGAAAGTGATGTCCGTAATCCGGTTGTTGAAATCCTGAATAACAATCTTGCCAACGAAGCCGTGTTATCTCAAAAAACTCGCAGCGCTCATTGGAATGCTTGCGGAAAAGGATTCTTCGAATTGCACATCCTTTTTGAGACCCAATACAAGCAGCTGGATGAAATTACTGACAAGATCGCAGAACGCACCAGGATGTTGGGCGGAAGAGCCCTGGCAAGTTTCGAAGGATTTCTTGCCCATTCCCGGCTTGATGAAGAATCCGCATTCGTCCCGGATATCCTTCACCTCCTGGCCGACCACGAGACGCTCATCCGGTTCCTGCGTGAGGACATCAGAAAATGCACGGATGAATTTGAGGACGAAGGTACCATCGAGCTGCTGGTTAGTGTGATGAGCCTGCACGAAAAAATGGCCTGGATGCTAAGAGCATACATCGAACAAGAACCGGTACATGGCGAAAGCCAGAAAAGGATATTAAGAGATGAATGACAGACAGTACGAAAGAAAAGTTGAGCAGGATGCGAACAGGGTAAAGAAAAACTTAAGCAACCTGTTTAATAACAGCGTTGATCGTGTTGAATCAAAAGTGGAGGCAATTGCCGATGACGCGAAGGCGACCTACGACGACACTACCACAACAACGAAGAAAGACGTTGTCCAGGGCTTGAGTCAATTTAATACTAAAGCGCAGGAATATGCGGAAATGATCCCCGGCGGACTGGCTGAGAAAGCTGCCAAATACCCCTGGGTGGCAATTTCGATCGGATTGGGAGTCGGTGTACTCCTGGGTGGATTATTGAAACCCTCCCGGCGCTAGTGACCAATCCACAAGAGAATATCCACAAACTTATTAAGGAGATAAAAAAATGAGAAGCGAAGTTTTTGAAGGTAAATGGAAACAGATCCGCGGTCAGGCAAAAATCTGGTGGGGAAAATTAACTGACGACGATTTGGAGCAAGTGGACGGCAAGCTCTATAAATTGATCGGCCTACTCCAGGAAAAGTATGGCTACACACTACAGGAAGCCGAAACCGAATTCGAACTGAGGACAAAATGACCGATTATAAAGAAACAAGTACTACACAACATGTAACTGGACAGGAAGGGCGTGCCACAACTTTTAAAGCCACACAAGTGATCTGGCTTTTATTGGGTCTTCTTGAAGGCGTGCTGGGACTGCGCTTTATATTCAAGCTAATGGGAGTCAATCCCGCTAATGCTTTCGCAAGCTTTCTCTACAATCTGACCGACTTCTTCGTGAGACCTTTTGCCAGCTTGACTGGTGCTCCGGCAGCCGGCGGAATGGTTTTTGAATTTTCGACCATCCTCGCAATGATCATCTACGCTTTGGTTGGTTGGGCGCTTGTTAAGATCGTGTATGTACTGTTCTATCGCCCGCGCGGACCCGTTAGCGTGAGGCAGACAACGGTTGACCAGCATATTCCTGCTGTAAACTCAGCAACCAGTCAGACTACTACAACCACAACCGAAGATACAAGGTATTCAACCATTGACACGCCTTGATCGACATATCTGCACAAAACATGAACCGCTGAAAAGTGTAAGGGTAAAGGAGTAACTCAATGCGTACAAATTTCATCGTGTGGCTCTCTCTGGGTGTTGTGATCGGGTGGATTGTCAGCCGGATGTACGAATTGGACCACAGGCGTTATCAAAAGATATTGGCCGACGAAACCGCGGCATTTGAGTTAAGCCAGGACTAACAAAATCAACTGCGTGCGAGTCCTATCGCGCACTTCACAAAAATTTTCGAAGGAGGAAAGATGAACTTTTTTAATTTCGTGGCATGGTTGACTGCCGGTGCAATCGTTGGCTGGTTTGCCAGGCGGATGATCGAAGCAGAACACAGTCGGATTGTTATACCTGTTTCTGTGTAGGATCCTGAAAAGCACCGGGATTTAATCTGATCTTGATTTACGCCTTACACTTTCACAGTGTGAAATGGGGTAAGGATCGAGAAAACACACGGTACTCCGTGAAAAAAGTACTTTCAAAAGGAGAAAAAAATGAACATCCTCATTTATCTGGTCGTTGCAGCAGTAATCGGTTGGGTCGCATCAATCATCATGAAGGATCGCAAAAGTTTACTGATCAACATCGTTGTGGCCGTCCTGGGTGCATTCCTGGCAGGTTGGTTCATCAGTCCTTTACTGGGCGTTGGAACCATCAACGATGCCATAACCCTCCCAACCATGTTGGTGACACTTTTAGGTGCCATCATCCTCATCGGGATCGTCCGCTTTATTCGTCGAAGATAGAAAAAGCGCACATCACATTTTTTGTTAAGGCTGAGGTGAGCAGGGGTGGGCCATAGCACCCCTGCACCCCCAGCCCATCGATGGGCACCTGTGCTTTACCCAGAAAAATAGACACAAGAAATGGCTTATGAATAATCAAACTCGAACTCAGAAGGAGTTCGATAACCGATAGAAGAGTTCAATCGGTGTGGGTTATAGAACCTCTCGATATATTCAAAAAGACTTGATCTCGCCTCCAATCTTGTTTTGTAGTCATAATGGTGCACCCATTCGGTTTTTAGTGTGGAAAAGAAGGACTCCATGGGTGCATTATCATATGGGTTTCCTGATCGACTCATACTGCAAATGAATCCATAATCTTTGAGTATGGCTTGATATTCAAGGCTTGCATACTGAATACCTCGATCTGAGTGAATTATCTCACCCCACGACCTGGTCTCTGCCTTTTATAAGCCATTTTGAGTGCATCAATGACCAGCTTTCGTGTCATGGTCTTATCCATTGCCCAGCCTACAATCTTCTGGGTAAACATATCCTTGATTACGGCCAAATAGAGCCAACCTTCTCTGGTTGCGATGTAACTAATATCAGAAACCCAGACGGTGTTGGGTCTTGTAGCTAAGAAATTCTGCTTTAAGATATTGCTTGCCACAGGATAGGAATGTTTGGAATTGGTAGTAGTTTTATATTTACGCTGCTTCCGTGATTGGAGATGGTTTATGCGCATCAATCGTGCCATCCGGTTCTTTCCGCATTGAATCCCTTCACGGTGAAGTTGGGCTGTCACTCTTGGACTGCCATATATCGATTTTGATCGATAGTACACAGTTTTGATATGCTCTACCAATTCCATATCCATTCTCTTTTTCACGCTGTCTTTTCTCTTCACCCAGGCATAATACCCGCTCCGAGCTACTTCCAAGGCATCAGCCATCTTCTTTATTTCAAATTGCGGGTAGTATTTTTGCATAAACTCATATTTCTTTTCTATGGTCTGGAGAAGATGGCTATTGCTTTTTTTAGTATCGCTACTTCCTGTTCCAAGTCTGCGATTCTCTTATTAGCTTTTCGTAATTCCGCATCTTCGCTATGTTGATGTCCACTTCCAACAAATGGTTCTTCTGGGTGGTCCTGATAGAGTTGGATCCATTTATAAATTGTGTTTTCGTGTACTCCAATATCTTGCGCTACTTTCCGTGCTTCCTGTCCCAGTTCAGTTACCAACCTGATCGTCTCTTGCTTGAATTCCGGTGAATACCTTTTCTTTACACTCATCTCGTGACTCCTGGTTATTCCTATTTCTACCAGCCTTTTCACGTGTCTACAAGATTAGGGTAAGTTCACACCCACCGTAAAATTCTTTGAGGTTCTGAAAAAAGGTCAAATCATACAAACATAAAGCCACGCTAAACGAAAATGGGAGATTGAATGGACACATTGGAAAAGAAACACAGGTCAGTTTTTAACCAGTCAAAACATTTTTTTGTGGCATTTTCCTTCATCATTGAATTCGTAATTCTTCTGGCTGGGTATCAAATCCTCACAGAAGATGAGCTGACCGAAGCGGGCATCCGCCTTGACAATTATCGGAGCGAAGCGACGCGACAACCTCAAGAACCTCAGGGGTTGGATAATTCTTCAGAGCATCATAAATACCCATTTCGCGCTCGAGATCCACCCTAACCCTAAAACGACTGATCTCCATATTTACTCTTTCATACCTAATCAGCTCCTCCAATAACTCCTCCTTTCGCTTAAATCAAAAATCCCGACCTGGAACGGTCGGGTTTATATGAACACTGATCCGGTCACGGATCAGGGGTGGGAGGAAATCACACCCCCATGTTCACTCTGGTTCTCCCTTTCTACCTAATATAGTCTAGAAAAACCCGAGGGGAAAGTTTTTATGGATTACTTTAGTGAACTCAAACAACTGGTGCGTATTGGTATAACAAAGATGACAATCATAACAATATAAAAATGCTAAAGTATTGAACCCTTCTCTAGCGATAGAGAAAATACAAATAAAATCATCACTAAACAAATTCAAATGATAGATATTAGTTGCTTAATTAATTTACAAGCCAAAACAATTTTAGATATATAATGAACAATATATATCTTTCATTAACCATTAAAAACAATCTAACGGACTGAAAATGAGTATAGGTTTTCAATGGGTATTATCTTATGAAAAACTATATGAATGAAAACATTTTTTCTTTGCCCGTTAAAGAAAATTTTTTGCTTTATGCCCCTCTTGAGGGATATGCAACGTTAGTAAATTCTGCCGCTTTGGTACAAATCCAACATGCATTACTCGGAAAATCAGCCACTGTCGATCAAGAAGTAGTACCAATAATATTGGCTCTTCAAGAACATACACATCAAGTTCCCCGACCCCGGTCAGGTCCATTTGGTATTCCCCAATTTCTCGGCCTGGTAGTTACCCGGGGATGCAACATGGCATGCGCTTATTGTGATTTCGTCGGACTAGATAACCAAAAAGCAAACATGACAACAAGCCTGGTTCGCTGTGCGATCGATGAATACTTTAACATCCTCCATGCAAAAGGAGAGCGAAAAGCTGACATTCATTTCTTTGGGGGTGAACCATTTTTTGTGCCTGAGGTAGTTGAGTTTGCAGTAAATTACGCACGATTGCAGGGTTGTGCACATGATATTGATGTAACCTTTGAGGTGATCACCAATGGACTGTTTAACCAGCGACTGGTTGAGTGGATTGCAGGTTCATTTGACTCTGTGATTCTTTCTCTTGACGGTCCAGCTGAAATTCAAAACCTTCATCGTCCGGTAATGAACGGAAAACCAAGTTTTGAACAGGTGGTTACTAACGCGCGCCACCTTTCAACAAGTGATGTAGAACTTGTCCTTCGCTCTTGTATAACCAGCGAGACTGTTGATCGTATGCCGGAAATCGCTGAGTGGATGGCGCAAGAATTCTGCCCGGCAAGTGTGTGTTTTGAAAGCCTCGTTCCTTCTCCTCGATCTCAAGAATCTCATCTGTTACCACCAGATCCCTGGAGATTTGCTTTAAATTTTCAATTAGCCTCCAGGATCCTTGAGCACCACGGTATCCAAGCAATACTTTCAACAGCCTGTCTGGATACCTGCCAGGTAAGTTTTTGCCCAACTGGTCACGATGCGATGATAGTAACGCCTGATGGCAACATACATTCGTGTTATCGCATTGAAGATGATTGGCGTAGGGCAGGATTGAATCTTACATTTGGTCGACTTACCGCTGTTGATAACCACAAGCCCGGTCTTAACATAGATTCCTCAGCTCTTGAATCCATTCGTCGATTAAACGTCATAGAATATGAGACGTGTTCTGGTTGTTTTTGTCGATTTCACTGTGCTGGCGGCTGTCATGTGAATCGGCGTTTATCCAAATTCCAGGATCGTACCAGTGAGTTATGTATTCAAACCCGATTGGTAACCTTTTCAAAGCTACTTAATCACTTAGGAGAATATGATTTAGGTCTTTCCATGCTTAGAGATCCGCAAACTCTGCAAGAGATGGTTTTGCAGGAAGATGACCATATAGAGGTAGTTTAGTCGTGATGGATCCAATACATATGTATACTTCTCAGGGTTTATATTGGTGTGTCGACAGGGGTCAGACCCTGATTTTTAATGTTCAAAATGGTGTGGTTCACCGGTTAAGCGGTTATCCGGCAATCCTTTGGGAGTGGTTGACCAGTTGCTCTGATTTCCCCCGATTAATGACTCGGACTGCAATACTCATGAATTGTCCTGATGAACAGGCTGGAACTCTTCTTATGAATACTCTTGTGAGTTGGCAATTGGCTGGTTTGTTATTGATGGAGAGTTAAAAAGTGGCGAATATTGTCATTAGCACCGTTTGTAATGCAAGTTGCCAGTTCTGTTTTGCTGGTGATTACATGAGAGTTTCAAAAGCTCAGGGGGAGGTATTCATTCCTCCAACCGTTTTCCGGGAGAGATTGGAGTTTCTAGCACGGTCTGGATGTCACCAGGTACGATTGCTGGGCGGAGAACCTACCCTCCACCCGTATTTTCAAGATTTGGTTACCATGTCAATTGATGCAGGTTTTCAAATAATGGTTTTCTCCCACGGTTGGATCCCTGCAGAAGCATTATCTGTACTATTAAGACTTAATCCCGAGCAGTGTACTGTGCTAATAAACATGAATGCAAGAATCCATACGGACGCATCAAGTGATGATGCTCAGGAAAGGAGGTACGAGATTCTTAAGCGGCTGGGACCATTGGCTCAGGCTGGATTTACAATATATCAACCCACCTTTTCACTTGATCCATTGATCCAGATTGTCGAAAACCTTGGTCTACGGAAAGCGATCCGCTTGGGATTGGCTCATCCGACGTTGAAGCGAGATAACTGTTATGTTCACCCCAAACAGTACCCACACATCGGGGTAAAAATTGCGGCTTTTGCCAGGAAAGCAACGGAGCGAGGTGTGAATCTAGAGTTGGATTGTGGATTTGTCCGATGTATGTTCACTGAGTCTCAGTTCCAAGATTTATCTTTAGCCTGTGATTCACCGGAATCGCATTGCAGCCCAGTATTGGATGTAGATGTGGATGGTTCCGTTTTTTCTTGTTTCCCTTTACGTTCCAGGTTTTCTAATAGGCTATCACTCGAAAGTAATGCGACAATGCTGCGTGATGAGTTTATAAAACAAGAAAGTGTTTTCAGGATTGCTGGGATTTACCGGGAATGTTCTTCCTGTACATATAAAACCATTGGCTCATGTTCCGGCGGTTGTTTAGCAGCCACGATGTTAAGATTTAAGCCTGCCAGTGTAAATTTATCCATTCCCAACGAGTTTATTGAATGGACTAACATAAAAAGGAGTATGTGAGATGAGTAACGCAGATAAAATAAAAAAACCGAAGAGTGAAACACAAGAAGAACCCCAAATCTTTGCGGTATCGAAAGATCTGAAACAAAGAAAATTTACCCGGCGGAAATTCATTGAGGTCGCGACCTTGGCCTCAACAGCGGTGGCGATAACTGCCTGCAGCGATTCCGAAACAAACCAATCTTCTCCAAATAATGTCCAACCCACTGTAACCAGCACTGCCAAAC
>AMWB02024524.1_pt1 | contig 13474 bp, 11 predicted proteins | sample 200311 | NCBI WGS metagenome assembly AMWB02 (sample SAMN02737377, study PRJNA173069) | bioreactor metagenome | biome: anode biofilm in microbial fuel cells | place: USA: California | collected 2010-12-16 | reverse complement strand
GTCATTGGTCACTGGTCATTGGTCACTGGTCACTGGTCACTGGTCATTAGATACTGGTCGTTAAATTCCCTCTTACAATCCTACAATCTTACAGTCCTAAAGTCCTACAGTCTTACAGTCCTACAGTCCTCCCGTCCTATCTTCCTTCCCACTCAGCACCCGGTGTACTTTCAGCACCTGTTCAATTATTCCTTCGCTTTCATCGTTTTTGATCACAAAATCTGACAGTTTTACCTTTCTTTCCTCCGGCCACTGGTTTTCAATACGCCTTTCAACATCCTGCCGTGTAACATGGTCACGGGCCATTACCCGCCTGATGCGCAGTTCTTTCGGAGCAGTCACACAAATCACCCGGTCCATTTCAAGATAATGACCGCTTTCAAACAGAATGGCTGCTTCATATAATGTATAAGCCAATTCCTGATGCTGCAATTTCCAATACTGGTAATTCTGCCTGACTGCCGGGTGAATAATGTTGTTTAGCTTTTCAAGCATGTCCGGAATTGAAAATACGATTTGGGCCAGTGCCGGTTTGATTATTTCCCCGGAAGGTGAAACCACATCTTTTCCGAAAATTTTAATGACTTGCACCTTGATTTCCTCAACTTCATATAATTTCCCGGCTTCAATATCAGCATAGAACACAGGAACGCCCAATTTACTGAAAATCCTGGCGACGACAGATTTACCACTGCCAATATTCCCGGTAAGGCCTACACTGATCATTACTTGATAATAATGAATTCCACCCGGTCGGGCTGCAAACTGTTGATGCGGATGTAAGGGGGATAGCTTTGAATTCCAACCCTGATTTTGCCATCGTCGGAATGATTGATGGTAGTCATGTCGGCCACTGCATCAATCATACCCGGTTCAACTTTCTGATAATCCTTTAAAGCAACCATATAGAGCACCTTGACCTTCTCCGGAAAGATTTTCACCTTTAAATCCCTTGAATTGATCAGTTTTACCGGCACCTCCATCTCAGCTTCCGTGAATTTTTCAACAGGAACATTATAAGAAACGACATTCGGATTGATGGTCAGCAACCGGTTGATACTGTCGGCCGGGAACCTCTGCTCACCGTTATAATTCTTATTTAATTGTTCGAGTTTAATATCCCCCAGGGAAATCGAATCCAACGCTTCGATCAATACCTGCGGCCCTTTTACAGTTACGCTATCGGGGGTGAAACCAATGTTGCCGTAACGCATGTACTGCTTTTCGAAAGTCATATCGAAATTGGCACTGACCGGTAATTTTCGGGATTTTTCGGGTTCAAAAGTGAGATAAATCGTGTCAGGGCTTATGGAAACGATTTTTCCCAGCAAATTATGTTCTCTTTCGATGTCATTGATCAGTGCCGAAGTCGTAATCATCCCGTGATAGGCGCCACCTTTCGGGTAAACCGGAAGGAACCTCAGGCTGATATTGACCGGATCGGGCGTTTCAACATACATCATCCGGATCAGGTCCGATCCCTTTTCCAGAATTTCAACCTGAAGTACTGAATCTGAAATATAAGTCAGTACTTTGTTTTTCGGAATATGGGTGAACGTTAAAGGTATTTCGATAATTGTATCATATTCGTCGGATAGTTTGATGGTAAACCAAATGATGACCGATATGAGCAGACAGATTAAAAAGATAGAAAGCTTTTGCCGGAATTTTTCATCCCTGTTAACAAAAGCAGATTTAATAAAATCTATGAAGCTGATCTTCAAAAGATTAAATTTTTATCTTGAAATTTTACCTTTAAAAAATGACTATTTATCCTGGTTGATTTGTGACGAAGTATCCATGGCAATGGCCGATTTTTCAAAAGTCAGTCTCACCTGGTTTCCGACTTCCAGCGTAACGGTTGTTTCATCCATTTCGGCAATTTTACCGTGCAAACCGCCAATGGTGACTACTTTGTCGCCCTTCTTCAGATTTTCCCTGAATTTTTTCTGGTCTTTGCTTTTCTTCATTTGTGGCCTGATGAAAAACAGGTAAAAAACAAGAATGATAAGGATCAGGGGAAGAAAAGATAAAAGTCCGCTGCTGCCTGATGTTCCTTCCTGGCCTTGCGTAGGGGCGAATAATAAAATGTAATTTAAATTCATCATCATGTGTATTAGTTATGGATTATTTGTTCATTGATTTGTTCCTTACTTTTCCGGGGTGAAAACCATGGCCTGGACGGTCAGTACCGTATTGCTGGGTTGAGTGTTCGTCGCAACTTCCAGGGTTTTACTTTGAAATCCTTCTTTGCCCGCACTATTAAAACTGACCACAATGTAATTTTCTTCACCAGGCTTGACGGGTGTTTTCGGGTATTCACTGGCTGTGCAGCCACATGTCGTGGCAATATTGGCAATGAGCAGGTCTGATTGGCCGGTGTTTTTGAATTTGAATGAAAAAGAGACCACCTCACCTTGAATTACTTTGCCGAAATTATGCTCAAGGGTTGCGAATTCAATGACCGGAAGTTGATTGAGATCAGGCTTACCTGAAGCAGAATTAGGGATGTTGACCACATCTGACGGGATCCTGGATTGCTTTTCCCCGCATGAAACCAATGCAATCAGGAAAACTAGGATATATAGCTGCAAAATTCTCATCATCGTTTAAAAATACATCTTAACTTCTTCAAATCAACTTATTTAAAACCCCAATAACCAGTGACCAGTGACCAACAACTAATACCCAACACCCAACACCCAATGCCCAATACCTTCAATTCAATACCTGCTCCCATAAATAGATACCGATCCCCTGAAAATATCCTCTTCCCAGAAGCCCTTACATTTCAGGATATAAAAATAAACGCCATCGGATAATCGCCCTCCATCCCAGTTTCCAGTGTAATTGTCATCTTTGAAGACCATTTCTCCCCCTCGGTTAAATACGATCAGTTCACAGGAAATGTAACGTTCAAGGTATGGGATCTCATACCGGTCATTAACCCCATCTCCGTTGGGGGTGAATACATTCGGCACTTCAAGCTTAAATTCCCTGACCATGACCGGGACATATATCGTATCGCTGCAATTATCGATTGTTGTATACGTGAATTTAACGATTGAGTCATTCAATGTAAATACATAAGTAGGGGTAAGCTGATTCGTAGAAGTCCCATTGGGAAATATCCAGGTCCACGAGGTCAGTGAAATCGAATCAGCCGATTTGTTATCAAAGGATAATATAGCCTGGGGATTGGTATCGAAAAGGCTGTCGGGCTCCATGGTAACTTCAATTTCAGGCATATCAAAAGGTTTGACATCATACTCCTCGGAAAATACGCAAACCGTGTCCCAGACGAGCATAGTATATGTTTGATCGACACACAGGTTCAACGCCCATGAAGAATCTCCGGGATTAACGATGATCGAATCGCCCCAGTAAAAATGATAGGGAGGATATCCACCGGTAACATTAGCCCTGACCTGGGCTTTGCATATCGTATCCATCTGGTTGGTGTCGGCAGGAGGACAACCAAAAACAAGCTGTTCGAATTCGACGACAATCCGGGGATAAATGCTCAGTGTGACGGTGTCCGTGCAATGAAAGGTGCTGTCATCATTATAAACATGCAGAATATAATCGACTGTATCTGTAACCTTGACTTCAATGATCACACCAGTTTCGCCATTTGGTTCCCACGAATAAAACAATGTATCTGAAAATGATGTATACAGATAAACACTTTGACCGTAGCACACCGTGGTGTCACCCGGATAAATCGTGCAATCGAACTGGGCATGCAGGCTCGATCCGCCAAACACGAACAGGATCACCACCCACTTTCTGAGATGTCGTAAATATTTTTCAGTTACATTCATGCAGGTGGCAAAATTAACGTTTTTTCTGATTCAATTTATGATGATCTTGTCCCTTAACCCTAAGCAGAAATCATGTCATTTAAATAAGGGACAAATCATGAAAATATTGCATTGGAGCCAACAAATATCCCTGAAGGCGGTGACAATTTTTCTGGATTTAGATCATAAGCGACCATGGTATATTAATTGATTATGAATCCGAACTGATATACACAGTATTATGGACATTAATCATGGAAATTCAAGGCCTGAAGATAATTACCAGGCTTTAGGCAGGTTTGGGAGGAACCTGAACGATCTGGCGCGGAAAGGGAAATTGGATCCTGTCATTGGACGGGATGACGAGATCAGGCGTGTACTCAATATCCTGTCTCGGCGAACTAAAAACAACCCGATCCTCATCGGTGAGCCAGGAACAGGTAAAACGGCCATTGCTGAAGGTCTGGCTCACCGGATCGTCAAAGGGGATGTTCCTGAGAACCTGAAATCAAAACAGGTATTTTCACTCGACATGGGTGCCCTTATCGCAGGCGCGAAATACAAAGGCGAGTTTGAAGAACGCCTCAAAAGCGTTGTGAAAGAGGTTGTGGAGTCTGATGGTGAAGTTATACTCTTCATCGATGAAATACATACGCTGGTTGGTGCAGGCGGTGGTGATGGGGCCATGGATGCGGCCAACATTCTAAAACCGGCGCTAGCCAGGGGAGAACTGAGGGCCATCGGTGCAACAACATTGAAAGAGTACCAGCGTTTTTTTGAAAAGGATAAAGCGCTGGAGCGCCGGTTCCAGATCGTGATGGTCGATGAACCGGATACACAGGCGGCTATTTCCATTCTCAGGGGATTAAAGGAAAGATATGAAACGCATCACCAGGTGAGGATCAAAGACGAGGCCATCATTGCAGCCGTTGAACTATCCCAGCGGTACATTTCCGACCGTTTTTTACCCGATAAGGCTATAGACCTGATCGATGAGGCTGCTGCCAGGCTGAGGCTGGAAATCAATTCATTACCTGAAGAACTTGAAGTCGTTGAACGGAAGATCAGGCAATTGGAAATTGAACGGGAGGCCATTAAACGTGAAAAAGACCATGCAAAGTTAAGCCAGCTCTCCGATGAAATCGGTGAACTGAATCAGCAGCGCAACCGGTTGATGGAGCAATGGAAATCTGAAAAAGAGATTGTGGAAAAGATTCAAAAGCGTAAAAAAGACATTGAAGTCTTTAAGTTTGAAGCGGAAAAGGCTGAGCGTGAAGGTAACTTCGGAAAAGTGGCCGAGTTGCGCTATGGGCGCATCAAAGATGCCGAAGATGACCTGGGAAAGCTCAAAGTTAAGCTCGAAGGAATTCAGGGAAGCAATGCCATGATCAACGAGGAAGTTGGTTCTGGTGAGATTGCGGATATCGTTTCAAAGTGGACCGGTATCCCTGTGAGTAAAATGCTTCAGAGTGAACGTGAGAAGTTATTACGGCTCGAAGAAGAGCTTCACCAGCGTGTTGTCGGTCAGGATGAAGCCATCATTGCGCTGGCAGACGCTATTCGCCGCAGCCGTGCCGGCCTGCAGGATGCACGGCGTCCGATCGGATCGTTTATTTTCCTCGGAACCACCGGTGTTGGAAAAACGGAGTTGGCAAAAGCTCTGGCCGAGTATCTTTTCAATGATGAAAATGCCATGATCCGGATCGATATGTCGGAATACCAGGAGCGTCATACGGTTTCCCGCCTTGTAGGCGCTCCTCCGGGTTATGTCGGCTATGAAGAAAGCGGGCAGCTCACAGAAGCCGTTCGCAGAAAGCCCTATTCAGTCATCCTCCTTGATGAGATCGAAAAAGCTCACCAGGATATTTTTAACATTCTTTTACAAGTACTGGATGACGGTCGGCTGACCGATAACAAAGGCCGTATGGTCAATTTTAAGAACACGATCATTATCATGACCTCCAACCTGGGTTCCCAATTGATCCAGGAGCGTTTTGAAATGATCAATGACGAAAATAAAGAAGAAATCTGGCAGAATACACGGGATGAAGTGTTTAACCTACTTAAAATGACCATCAGGCCAGAATTTCTGAACCGGATCGACGATATTATTATGTTCAAGCCTTTGACTAAAAGTGAAATCAAGGATGTCGTACGATTACAGTTTAACCAGTTGCAAAACTTACTGCTTAATAATGGCATTACGGTCCGGATCACCGATGGGGCTGTTGATTGGATTGCGGGGAAGGGATTTGATCCTCAGTTTGGTGCCCGGCCAGTAAAAAGGATCATCCAGCGAAATGTTCTCAACGAACTTTCCAGGATGATCCTTAGTGGTAACATTAATCCGGGTGAACCTGTTGTTATTGACCAGCAGCAGGCTAAGCTGGTCTTCAGGAACGGATGAGGTTTAATGGTTCTTTAATCAGTCCAGTATAACTACAATGCCCAATTGCATCAGGAATTCATTGTAAATGACTTTTTCATAATGATCGCTTCGTGATTCTCCACCATCATCACCTTTATGCTTGTACGATTCATGGTTGAAACCAAGAAATGCATCAAGTCCGACAATATCATTGAAGAAATAAGTGGCACCACCGCCAATCCGGTAAGCGAAAACGGTCTCATTGTATTTGTACCAGTCACCTCCTGAATTGTAGGTGTCCTTATAATTGTCAATTCCGCCACCAATCTGTGCTTCAGCATACGGAACCAGCTTGTCGCATATGTCAAAATAATACCTGGCAAAAGGCCCGAGAATAAATGTGGCTCCTTTCACCTGGTATCCATCATCATCTTTGAATTTGGAGGAGTAAATATCGATATCCATAAAAATACCGGTCGCGAGGTTATTGATGAATGCATAACCGACCCTCGGCTGAAAATCAAAATCAAAATAAGACTGTTTGGAACTTTCATCCACTTCGCCATTATTGTTGTCTTTCTGTCCGCCTATATTCAATTCAAGGCGGTTGGAGCCGGCAACAAACCACTGCCCTTTGTCAAGCTGGGCCAGGGCCGACATACCTGAAATCAAGGCGAAAACAAGGCTTAAAATAATTGCTTTTTTCATGGTTCAAATTTTAAGTTTATAACATTAATCAGTTTAACTACTTCAAAGTAATCTATTTAAATCGAAGAAAATTGATATTTGACCCCAAAAATTTGAACGACAGGTTGTTAATAAAGTGATAGTCTCAAAAAGTCTTAAATAGTTGTTTACCATAGTAATGCAGGTATTGCTCCAACGACTAAAGCCGTTGGTTCCTTGTGTGTTGCAAAAATGGAACCGACGGCTTCAGTCGTCGGACTGCCATAAAAAATGATTGATAAGGCTTTTGAAAAGGTCCCTGAATTAATAAATGAGAAAGATAAAGATCACTTTTTCAGATCCAGGACGACAACAATGCCCAGCTGAAGATTGAATTCGTTATAAATAGATTTGCTGTCACTGCTTCTATCTTCATCGTCAGAATCTTTGTATTTGTAGGCGTCATGAAGAAATCCCATGAACATGTCAAATCCGACAATATTATTGATGAAATATGTGGCTCCAGCCCCCAGCCTGTAAGTGAAAACATTCTCTTTAGTCTTGTACCAGTCGGAAGAGCTTGACGATCTGGAACTGTAATTATCAATACCGAACCCAACCTGAGCTTCAGCAAAAGGAACAATTTGACTGGTAACAGGCACGTAATACCTGGCAAATGGCCCGATAATGAAAGTGGTTCCTTTATAGCCGTAACCGGAGGACTTTGTTTTATTGTTATATAATTCAAGATCAATAAAGATTCCGCCGACCAGGTTGTCGATGAAGAAGTATCCAGCCTTAGGAAGAAAATCAAGGTCGTAATAAGTCGATTTGGAATCATCTACCGTGCTGCCACCGGATTTAGACTTTTCTGATCCTACGCTGATGCCAAACCGGCTGGCTCCGGTCAGAAACAGTTTCCCCTTTTCCGTCGGATCGATAGGGGTAGTCAGGGCTGATACAAAGCCTGATTTGTCTTTTCCGCCGCCACCAGAAATGCCTGATCCTGAATATTTGTACACGCCAAATGTTAAATTATCGAATGCACAGCGGTTAGCAACACCGGTGATCACCACTGATTTTGCGGTACCATTAAACTTGACTTTATTTAATTGCCATTTATTATATATGATACCCTCCGATTCAGGATTCATTGTAAGATTAGGTTGAAAAACTTTAGAGGCAAGTATATTGCCTGTTTCATCCAACCCATCGTAAATACTTACCGTACCCTGATCAAGCGATGAATATAAAAAAGAAAAACCATCCGTGAATCCATTATCAAAGTTCAGGCTGATCTTATTCCCTTCAAGGAAGAACAATACCGTATTGGGCATGGTATCACTTAAAAAGTTTCCCGATCCTCCATGCCGGGCATCAATAACCACCAGGGCACCTTCCCGAAAGTTAACCCTGTAAGGTTTTCCTGAATATCCGTCTTTACTGGTTCCATCATTGTAAAACTGCTGGATATCATCCAGGTTGAACAATCCCTCGAAATCAAGGACTATAGGTTGCCGGTCAATATTTTTAGCGGCTTCACCCATCGCGATGACTTTTTCAGGCGTGATGGTCACCTGAATATTAGGGTTATGAACGGTAACAACCTGTGCATTAAGCAATGTCGCTGTAAGTGTCAGGAAAAAACCGGTGGGTATTGCAAGAAGACTATACCTTGAAGAAGCGAAAGGTAATAATTTGATTATCAATAACAAAAGATAATCAAAATGTTGGCGGGGGGACCACATTTTAACCATTTTATTGAACATGATTTTGGTTCTTCAAATATAATGAAATATTTGAACAAATCAAGTCCAATTCAATTTTAATTAATTTCGGGAAAAAATAATGCTCATGAGAAGTGTCTTAAGCTTCATTTTTATCGCTCTTTTTATTAATAAAATCGCTGTTTCTCAGGTGAATACCGTGACTTACCTGGATGATCCCGGTTTGAAAACTCCGGAAAAAGTCATCGATATCAGTCACATTGAAGCTCATCTGCAAATTAATCCTTATGATACCCTCGTCAGGGGTGATGTAGTATTCACGTTCAGAACCTTGCGGACAATTGTTGATTCGGTAATATTCTGGGCCCCGGATCTTAATTTCAGTCGTGTGATCATTCCGGGTCAGGAAATAAACTATGAAAAGCAAGGCGACAACCTGGTTGTACATCTTGTTTCAAAGATTAAACCTGTTAAAAATCAAGATTATAAAATTTCGTTCCAGTATGAAGCAAAGCCAAAATACGACCTGTTTTTCATTGGATGGAATGAACCGGCGTTAAGAGAAAATAAGCAAATCTGGGCGCACAGGCCTTTTCACTGGTTGCCATATTATGGTGACCGGTTGACAACGGATGTATTTATCAATTTTGACGGGCATTACCAGGTGATGACGAATGGCGTCAGGGAATCGGTTAAAGAGAATCCGGACGGGACGAAGACCTGGCATTATAAAATGTACCGTGAGCATCCCTTTTTCTCGACCTGCCTGGTTATTGGGGACTATAAATTTTTGGAGCTGAAAACTTCGGATGGATTGCCTCTGGAACTTTGGTATTACAGCAACCAGGAAGATCATGCCGAACCTACCTACAGGTATACGGCTCGAATGTTTGATTTTTTCAATGATGAATTTGGCCTGGATTATCCTTATGAACTTTATCGTGAAGCGCCTGTTGAGGATTATCTCTACGGTGCTATGGAAACAACAACTTCCACGGTTTTTGGCGATTACCTTGCTGTCGATGAACGGGCTTTTGACGGGCGAAATTATATCAATGTCAACGCGCATGAACTTGCCCATCAATGGTTCGGGAACTGCCTGTCGCACCAGAAAAATGCCGATGTCTGGCTCACGGAAAGTTTTGCGACTTATTATGCTAAGATGTTCGAGCGCGAAGTTTTTGGTGAGGATTATTACCAGTGGGTAAGAAACCAGGAATTTGAGGAAACGCTGGCTGCTTCAGCAAAGGATCCTTACCCTGTGGGGCATAGCAGGGGTGGAAGGGCCCGGTGGTATCCCAAAGGATCGCTTGTCCTGGATATGCTAAGGGATGTGTTAGGCAATGAAGATTTTAAATCAGCCATCAGTCTTTATACAAACCGCAATGCGTTCAGCGAAGTTGAAACGGCAGAATTCCGTGAAGCGGTGTATGAAGCTACCGGACAATCACTGGATTGGTTTTTCGAAGAATGGATTCTTCGTGGAGGCGAACCTCATTATGAAGTAAGCTGGGATGAAGGAAGATCACTGACCGGTGAGGAGTTGGTCGTCATCAGGGTGATACAATCTCATCAGACGGATGAGTTGACAGGTCTCTTCAGGATGCCCATTAATTTTGAAATATATTATGATGACGGGACTTCGGTCAATCAGACAACATGGATTGGGGAAAAGTATACGGAAGTGTCCATTCCAAAGGTGGCTGGAAAGAATGTAGCCTTTATTTTATTTGATCCCGGGAGAAAAGTCCCGAAAACTGTTTCATTTGACAAATCATTCGCTGAATGGAGTGCTCAGGCTTTAATGGCAAAACTGATGATTGACCGTTATGACGCGCTGATTGCTTTGCGTAACTTCCCGCTTCAGCAGAAGGAAGCCACATTAATTTCGGCCTGGCAAAAAGAGACTTTCCATCTGACCCGGGCAGAAATCCTTAAACAGCTTTTTAATGACAGTGGCCAGTTTAATGAAGATATTTATCTTGAAGCAATCAAGGATCCTGATCCATTGGTAAGACGTGCTATCCTTGAGAATGCCGGCCAGTTGCCGGAAAGTGTGAAAGCACCGACTGAAAATCTGCTCTTTGATTATTCCTATTTCAATGTTGAAAAAGCGCTGGATATACTGAGCCGTTCATTTCCGCATGATATTCCCCGTTATCTTGAATCAACCAAAATTGAAACAGGTTGGAGAGGCCGGAATATACGGATGAAATGGCTGGAGATCGCCCTGAGTGTTGAGCAGCGGGAATATTTACGGGAGATCACTGATTATTCCGGCCCTCAATACGAGTTTGAAACCCGGATCAATGCATTCAATTTGCTGAAGCGGCTTAATTATCTCGATAAAAGGGCCGTTGGCAGCCTGATTGATGGCTATTTATACTGGAATTACAAAGTCAGTAACGCTGCGAAGGATGTACTGATTTATTTTTACCAGCAGGATAAATACAAGATTATGATAAACAATGCGTTGAATGATGCCGAATTAATGGATGCCGATGAGAGAAAAGTCAAGGAAATGTTAATGGGCTCGAAGTGATTGTATGTTAAAAACCGGCTATCCTTTCTTAACTTTGCATAATTCATTGATAAATTCTTATTCCTGAAAATTAACAACCAAATAAATTTAATCACATGAAAAAGAAGATGTTTTTAACCATTAGCCTTGCTTTGATGCTTGGTTTTGGAGCTATTGCCCAGGATTATGTAATATTGGTCCAGCCTGCGGGCGTCAAAGAATGGGGTTATGCTGACCTGAGCGGAAACCTCATTATCGATGCCCAATTTAAGAAATGTATCGGGTTTTCAGCAGATGGGTATGCGGCCATTTATGATGGAAAACTCAAGCAGTTTTATTTTATTAACCTGAAAGGCGAAAAGCTTGATACTGAGGTTAAAGATTTCAAGTTAATTGAGATTTTGCTGTTTGGCATGAAAGGATTCAACGATGGATTTGTGCCTGTCGAATTAGGCGATAAATGGGGATTTCTGAATACCTCAGGCAAACTGGCCATTCCTGCAAAGTATGATAAAGTGACCATTCTGAATGATGGATTTGCATCGGTTCAGCGCGACGGACGATACTTTGTCGTCGATAAGAATGCGGCAGAGTTCCCGGTCGATATCCCGGGCCTAGTCGATGTCAATGACTTTTCAGAACAACTGGCTTCCTTTAAAACCGAATCTGATCTGGTTGGTTTTGTTGATGGTACGGGAAAAGTGGTGATTGAAGCCAAGTACAAGGCAGCCGGTGATTTTCACGGCGGTCTGGCCTGGGCAAAAAATAATGCCGGATTGGTCGGTTACGTAAATACAAAAGGTGAGTGGGTCATTGAACCCAAGTTTGAAGGTGGAAAGAATTTCGATCCGGGAACAGGGCTTGCACGCGTTAAAACCGCAGAAACCTGGGCTTATGTGAATAAAGCCGGGGAAATATTGTACAAGAAAGATTCTGAATCGTGGGATGACTTTAACAGTGGTCTTGCCCGGGGCAAAAAAGGCGGGAAATTTGGATTTTTCAATGCCAGCATGGAATGGGCCATCGAACCCAAATTTGATGGAGCCAGGGATTTTAAAAATGGTTACGCTTCAGTAAAGGAAGGCGAACTTTGGGGCGTTATCGATAAAACCGGCAACTGGGTGATCAAACCGAAATATGAAGATATTAAAGACGTAGAGATGGTTAAACATTAAACCGGATGTGCATAATATCGCCATCTTCTACGATATAGTTCTTTCCCTCAATATGAAATTTGCCGGCTTCTTTCACTGCATGCTCCGATCCATAGTGAATGAAGTCGGCATATTTCATGACTTCAGCCCGGATAAAGCCTCTTTCCAGGTCACTATGAATGGCTCCTGCCGCCTGCTGGGCATTTTCACCTTTATGAATGGTCCATGCCCTGACTTCCTTGGGGCCTGCCGTAAAAAATGATTGCAGGTTAAGCAAATGGTATGCAGTCTGAATCAACCGGTTAACCCCAGGTTCAGTCAATCCGGCATCAGCCAGAAAAGCTTTCCGGTCATCGGGATCATCCAGCTCGGCAATTTCCGCTTCCAGCTTGCCAGCCACGATCAGGATCTCCGCATGTTCATGCTCCATCGAGGCTTTGAACTCATCGGAGTATGCGTTGCCGCCGGCCGCCGACTCATCATCCACGTTACAGACATACAACACCGGTTTGGCAGTCAGGAGATACATGTCGTTGATATGCTTCCGGTCTTCTTCGGCAACAGCGAAGGTCCTTGCATTCTGAAAATTTTCAAGGTGTTCTTTTAGCCGGTTGAGGACCTCAAGGATGTGCTTTGGTTCCCGTTCACCCGATTTGGCCATCTTTTCAACACGCTGTATTTTCCTCTCCACCAGGTCCAGGTCCCTGATCTGCAGTTCAAGATCGACAATCTCGCGGTCCCTGGCCGCATTGACCGAACCTTCGATATGTGGCACGGTATCATCCTCAAAACAGCGTAAAACATGGATAATCGCATCAGTCTGCTGAATGTCGGCCAGGAATTTATTGCCGCCTTCCGCCTGGCTTCCTCCTTTGGTAAGGCCAGGTATATCCACGATCTCAACGGTTGCCGGAACGATTTTAACGCTTTTGATGAATTTGTCAATCTCATGAAGCCGCTGATCCGGCACATGAATCGTCCCGATATTGGCTTTGAGTCCTCCTCCCGACTGTGCACGGGCATTGGAGAAACAGTTGAAAATTGTAGTTTTACCGACGAGCGTCAGTCCGACTATACCGCATTTGAGTGCCATGATTGATTTTTTTATAGCAAATATAATGGAAATTGTGGAGATGTGGTCGGGTGGTCGGGTGGTCGGGTGGTCAGGGGGTCAGGGGGTCAGGATTCCAAATTTCCAATTTCCTCCTACTTGACCACCCGACCACCTGACCACC
>AMWB02161582.1_pt1 | contig 13480 bp, 16 predicted proteins | sample 200311 | NCBI WGS metagenome assembly AMWB02 (sample SAMN02737377, study PRJNA173069) | bioreactor metagenome | biome: anode biofilm in microbial fuel cells | place: USA: California | collected 2010-12-16 | reverse complement strand
CTCATCCAGTATCCCTTCAACAGCCTCTTTTATCTTATTAAGGATAGCATCGATGTTCCTATCTTCAATATCTATAAAGTTCAGTTTAGCCACATTAGGATGCACATACATGTGACCGGCCTTGGCAGGCAGTTTCCCGTACTTTTCCTTCACTGCCAGACAATAAAGTGCTATCTGCACATCTTCTTTAAGCTCTTTCTTGGTGTAAGGTGTCTTGTTTGTCTTGTAATCAATAATAATGTAATCCCCTGCCGGTGTCCTGTCGATCCTGTCTATGAAACCGATGAACTTGGAGCCATTACCATTAACATCAATGTCAAAACGTTCCTCTACTGCAACGGTCTCATTGGGGTTATTCTGCTCGAAATCGAACCAGAACTCCATCATTTTTTCCATCTTGCTGCGTTCCTGTTTCTCCTGAGTTACCGAAGAGAAGGTTGCACTGTCCCAACTATCATCAAGTAATTTCATTGCATCGTCCAGAATTGGTGTTTTACCCTGCATCTTCTGCCTGCTCATCTCTTCGTAAATAGCATGTACTCCAGTGCCTATCTGCAAATGTGTCTTACCTGGTGATGGTATCTGCAGGATAGCGTTATACTTGAACTTGAGAGGACAGTCAATGTACTCTTTGATCTTGGAAGCTGAGAATTGCATGGAAGGGTCCACAAGAGGAGGCAGCTGGTCATTTATTAAGTCCTGCAGTTGTGTGGGGTCTTTCAGAGTTACCTTCATAAACTTATTCAAATCAAAATTAGCAGGATTACCGCTTTGTTCCATCTCCTTTAACTGTGCCAGCACGAGCAGCGATTCAAGGGCTGGTTTCAGCTGTCCTTGTCTTGCATACATGCTGACCAGAGCCTCATACTCGCGTAACTTAAGCTGCAGAGGAGACATTGCAACAAGCCCGGCCTGCTGTGCTGAAGAGTTGGCCTGTATCATTTCTACAAGTGGGTTCTGTTCATAATCAATGTCTTCCAGGAAAGGACTTGGTTTTGAGCTGTTATCATTGTCCAGGTATCTTTCAGGGAATGCCAGATACAAACGCTCTCTTGCTCTTGTCATGGCAACGTATGCAAGTCTCCTTTCTTCTTCCAGATGCAGCACTTTCTCTTCTTCGCTGCGCTGCACCCCCTTAGCAAGCTGAGATGGCACGGTAAATGGCTTTTTCTGATACTGTAATGGCAAGTGCCGTACAGCCATATCGCAGACAAATACAATTCTTGCTTCCTTGCCTTTTGACTGGTGGATAGTCATGACCTTTGCCGTGTTCTCTTCCCCAGGATCACCATCCTCTATGTCCATGTCAAAGACCAGAGCCAGATGTTCCATAACTTCCTCAAACTCAGAACCACCATTGATCAGCTCGAGGTCTTCTACCATCTTGACGAGGTAATTCAGAACTTCTATGTTCTTTCGGGACTGCCTAGTATCCTCATGTAATTGAGAGCTATACAGGTCGGTCTTTTCCATCATCAGATGTTTGAGGGTAAAGGAAGGACGATGGTTCCTTTTGTAATTGATGAGGTCTTGTATCCTGTCTACTATCGATCTGACAAGATCTTCCTGATCGATCTTAATGTAACTGAGATGATGAAGTAATACTTCATAGATCCCATCACCTGTTCTGCTGTTGTTCCTAGCAAGCTTCCTTGCCATAATATTGATAGCCTGCAGGTTATGCTCACTTACACCTTCTCTGGAAAAGACCTTTGCAAAGGCAATACCATTGTTGAAAGGATCTGATACAACTTTCATATAAGCAAGAGCTTCCTGCATTATCGGGAAATCTACAAGCTGCAGGCTGCCCACATCTTCCACAGGTATCATCTGCAGCCTCAAAGCTCTACTGAACTTCTTGCCATCAGCCCGTTTCCTGGTCAGTATGTAGATGTCCCTGGGCTCTACACCTTCTTTCTCAACAAGCCTTTTCACTTCAGTCGCAACCCACTCGGCTTCACTGTCATCATCCGGAGCCTTTACAACCTGTACAAGTTCTCCTGTGCCATTACTGGAAACAAGGTTCTTTTGTTCCCTCTGAGGGTTTACCTCAATAAGCTGCTGTGAAAGGTCTACTATCTGCTCCGTGGACCTGTAGTTCACATCCAGAGGGACTTTTTCGAGGGATGGATAAAAGGTCTTCAATTGGTCGATATTTGAAAGATAAGCACCTCTGAACCTGTAGATACACTGGTCATCATCTGCCACGCAGGTGAGATTCCCGCCATCTGCCATCAAATGGATAAGGTGCAACTGAGCATAGTTCGTATCCTGGAACTCATCCACCAGGATATGATCATAACGGTCAGTGATATTCTCTCTTGCAGCATTGTTGTTTTCCAGGAACTCACAGGAGAGATGGATCATATCGTCATAATCAATGAAATTGTTCTCCCACTTATATTGCTGATAATGCTCGTAGAACTTCGCAAGATCGCCAAGTTTAAGCAACTGCTCGGTCTCATTGGGAGTCAGGTTATTAGAATTTGCAAGAGAAGTAGTAACATAGTTTTCAATCTCTTTTGGAGATATGAGATGGTCGTGGAACTGAGAAACACCTTCTAAGAGGCTAGTGATAAGGTCTATGGGTCTGGGAGGGATTATAATATGGTCAAGACTGAACTTATCAATATTCCTTATACCCCATACATGAGAATGTTCCTTTGATATCAGCTTTGTTCCGCGATTGATACCCAAGTCCAGAGAGAACTCTCTAATGAGATCGTTACAGAAAGAGTGGAAAGTCGAAACGGTGATACCGCTACCAGTGCCAATCTTCTTTTCTATCCTTTCCTGCATCTCTCCCGCAGCTTTTTCGGAGAATGTAAGAGCAAGGATCCTGTCAGGAGATATACCATCATCATCAATGAGCTTTACAACCTTCTCTGTGATAGTCATGGTCTTTCCCGACCCAGGACCTGCAAGAATGAGCAAAGGACCAGAAGTATAGGATACTGCTTTTGATTGACCAGCATTAAGATTGTTCTTTACTTTTTTTGCCATTCAGACCACTGAGTTATTTATGTACGCTATAAATATAATATGTTTGATGGTATTTTGAATTAATACGTGGTTGAAGTTCCATAAAAACCATAATTTTTAGCTAAACTATAAATTAAATAGATTAGTATTGTTGCATGTTTTCATCAAAGACCAGTTAGGCAATCCTTTCTCAAAACAATTTTAGGATTTATATGGCATAAGTGAACCATATAACTCCACTATTTCAGCTGGTAGCAGGCTTTCTCTTTCCCTTACTTCAGGAACACCACCATATCTGTCCCAATTAGGATGTGAGAGGTATTCATCCCGTTCTTTCTTTATGTCTTCAAGAAGTCTTAAAAATGGTTCAACCAATCTCTTGGTTTTCTCAAAAGATGTTTGATCATCATCACATGAAATACATGAGTCATCGGCTATGTGATACATGATGCACATCTCTACCAAGGACAATCTCAGATTAATGTTTTGTAGATATCCTTCTGCCAAGAAACGGAACATAATGATGTGATCATCGGTGTACAACTCTTTCAGGTACTTGATATAATCAACTACATTTAATTTGTTCACGTGCTTCCTTACCATAGTCTTTATCTCCACATCACTTTCTTCATTTGTGGTCTTACCTGAGTAGATATCCTTAGCTTGCTGGTTACATAGTCTGTTGACATATCTGGCAAGCTCTTCGGGAGTCATCTTACCAATCATCTTATCTGTTGCCTTATCAAGTGTTGCTGAACTCATTTTCGTGTCTCTAAGGTTGCCTCTATTAGGGCCATACGTGTCTTGATATCTTCCAGTTCCACATCCCTCAGAATAGAATTATGAGTCTGAACTGCTTGTATGAACACCCTATAATATTGCAGTTTTACAGGATCTGTTTCCTGGACAATGAATCGGGGTTTAGATAGCCTTCCTTGCAGATTATCTACTAACCAGGAAGACATTTTAAGTAATTCGTTACGATCTATCTTTTTGGCGATTTGAGCATTAATATCAGTTATTTGAGTCATTAAAGTCCTTTCCTTGCTTTAATATGGAATCACTTGTACTTTATTTGTAATTTCTAAGTCTGGCATGATTATGTTGTCTCACAACTTTGCGAACAGTATTTACCGAGATGTTCAGATCATCTGCAATCTCTGAATAGCAACATTTAGGAGCGTCAGCTAGTATGTGCTCAATCTCAGTAGCTGAAAGATTGTGAATTGTTCGAACCATCACAACACCTCCATTTCAGGCAATTTCACTGGACTGAGCCTTTGATACTTTTCCCAACAGGATTGACACCTGTATACTATCTCCCTGTTAAGAAGCTCAGATTTATGGAGGACTTTTGGGCTACCACACTCAATGCATTGGTAAGGTGTCCCTAGTACTGTCCCTAGCGCGTCCCCAGTAAATTCACAATGTGAATCGATATCTATCGAGCAATTTTTGTCTCCTGTCCCTGGTAAACATCCCATATTACTCTCTATATCTTTGGAATTGTCTTTTTCGTCATCCTTTTTTCCAGGATTATTTTCATTAAATATAGGTATTTTACTAGGGACAATAGCTTCATTCTCGTCTACAGATATCGTAAAATCAGATTTCTTTACTAGGGACATACTAGGGACACAAGAAGGTTTACTGGGGACAGATGTCCTAGCTTCCTCATATTGATCCAATTGTGCCAAAAGATCTAGTCCAGAATAATCTTTATCCAGTTCTATACCTTTGTATTTGTATATTCTTTCACCAGACACACGAACACGGATACGTTTAATTTCTGGAAACTTTGATACTATTTGTCGGCCAAAGTGTTCCTCTGTTAGTGCTGTCTCATGGTTTTCTCTGCACCATTTCACATACCCTGCATACACTTCAGTTGTTGGTGTACTTTCGTATTCGTTCAGATATGTACAACCGTTTATAAAAGTGCCAATAGGATTGCTTTTTCTTGAAATGTATTCCCTGTTTTCTTCAATGCTCTTGGTTCCGGTGAATTCTCCTCTTTTTAATAGCTCATGTAAAACTTTAATAGCCTCATTAAAAATACCAGAAAGCTCTTCAGGTGTATGTAAAATGTCTTCTTTAAAGTTGGGATCGAGTCCCCGTACTAATCTGTTGAATTCTATTATCACAGGCCGTCTGCAGAAACTGTCTGTGCTATCGTCGAATTCTGGCATGTGGTTCATGCTGAAAACCAGTTTTGCCGAGTTCACAAAGCTGAAAGGCTTACCATATGGCGATCTTGCAGGTATTCGGTCGCCTCCAGTAATGGATTTGACAACTGAAACATCATTAACACTTTTGAAGGACATGTCACCACAAAGGTTGGCACGCTTTCCATAGAGGTAACTAGTTGCATATCTGTCTTCAGCAAGCGATTGTATGCTGTATCCTGAAACATATTCTGCTCCTAGGTATTGTGTCAGTACTCTCATGAGTGTACCCTTTCCGTTTCCTCCGTCTCCTATTAGGAATATCAACTGTTGTATAGGATAGCCACTGACGAGGCAATATGCAAAAATCTCATAGATGATAACAGGGTTTACCCCAGTAGTTTTAATAAATTTGTTGAAGTGTGGGCATCCAGCTTTTGGGTCATATTTAAAAGGCAAAGCAGATGTGAAATACTTGTCTGGCGAATGTGGGAAAAATTCCTGAGTGTAGATGTTATAGTAACCATTCTGCAGGTTTATACATTCATTATCTTTATCAAACTCCGCTCTATCGATCAAGGTATCCAAAGATATAGCATATACTACCTCATCACCACGTTTTTGAATGCTTTCATCTTTCAGAATATCCTGAACCGATTTTCTAATGAAGCTTTCACCATTTGGTCCATAACACCCGGTTTCATCATTATATAACCATATTTGATTAGTATCGGACATCGTAGCAATATAAGCCAACTTCTCAATATCTCCTGCAAGCCGCCCCGGTATGAATTTCCCCTCAGCAGTGAAATAATGTCCAATTCCAGCAGTATCCCTCTCCCTTATTATAAGTCGCTTCAAAATATCATTGACTTCATCTGTTTTGAGTTTGAAGTGTTTTCTTATTTCGTGCCGTATAAGTGCTGAACGATATTCTTTTTTTAAGCGTAATACGTCTTTTGTCACTAAATCCCAAACCATGTCCATTCTATCCGTCGATAGTTCCGGAACATCCATTGACTTAATTTTTCCCAGGATATTATTTTTGACATTATTTGAGATTTTTTCACTAAGTGGACAGTTCCAATAATCACAGTACTTCGAATCAACACTTTCCTTAAACACTCTACACGAAAAATGCCTATCACTATCAAGAATTTTTAACGAGTTAACCAGTCTTATAGTGCACTGTTCCTGAGTAAGGCCCTTGAATCCATGAAGGAGACTAGATACAAACTGCTCTATTTGTTCCTTTGTACATCCACATTTCCTGCCTAAAAGAGTGGCTGAGACTGCTGCATAGTACCGTTTACCTTCCCCCGGATCAATAGATACAAGATTCTTCATACATGGGAATCTCATTAAATCTGTTCCTACAAAGTCAAGGTTATCAAGGTTGTATTCATTGTTTCTTTCTACCCTTTCAATCTCTGCAGCTATTGCTATTTTCACAGATTCAGCATACTCTGTATTCGAAAAGTCCCATAATTGTGGTGCTTCTTCTGGAAATTTGAGAGGCAGGTAATCAGGGATGTTATTATGAACCTCGTCAATTAGTGTTTTGTATTTACCATTGCTCCTTAGTGTTCCACATTCTCTTACCATGGAACCTTGGCTGTGTACATCAAATCTAATCTTTTTCCAATCAATGCCCATCTTTTCGGGGTCAGCTCCAGCACGTTTTAAAATCCCTCTTACAAGTGTTTCCCGAACAATTTTGAAAACATCAACGTCTAGTGCCTTGGCTTTATCAAAATGCTCTTCAATGTTGAGATTGGCACTGAAGAAAATGTGGAAGTGTATACCTTTACCACCACTATAATACATTTCATAAGGAATGTTGTGCTTGTCACAGTATGCTTTAATCTTTTCAATTCCCTCTTTTATATACTGGTAATTATTGGAGTCAGGATCAAGAACTATCTCATTTCTAAGGATTGCCCTTGTATAGATAGGATATTCGAGCTTGTGCCAAACATCACCATAGAACATCCAGTCGTAAAGATCATATTCTCCACCAGCGGGTGTGCTTCCTTCCTTTGCCTTAATCAGAAGGGGTCTTTCTCTTTCGCTTTCTCGTTTTACACTACGTAACCTGTCCAAGCGCTGACGTTGCAGCTTTAAGACTTCTTGAAGAGTCTTCCCATCGATGGTATTCACCAATACACCTCCGCTCTGATGTTCCGTGCAACCTTTGCCAATTTTGCACCAAGCGGGTTATGCACACGCCTGCATTTGAGCGTAGCATCATCACCTCTGCCTATCACATCACGTATGCCCAGTGACCATAAGGCGGATACACTCTTCATGTCCTTAGCCGGGATCTGTGTCTTCCTAGAGGGTCTTGATTTAGCGGCTATCTCAGCAGTTCTCTTGTTCTGCAAACATATACGGTACGTTTCTGGAAGTTCAGAACATTCGATATGGCTTACAGTATGCTCTACCATCACGGTATAATATCCAGCATTCAGCCTGCCTCCTACTGAAATCCTTTCTATCTCCTCCGGAGAACGTGGTACATATGATCCTGCAGCAACCACATATTGCCAGTTAGCCCGGACCTCTCCACAAACCTCAGTTGAAATGTTCTGTTTCGCGGAGTTATCATAGATGGACTTTGCCAAAGGTTGGTCAGTGAAATATAACCCATGCCTGCCTATTCTCTTCCTAGACTGGTTGATGATAGTAGGCTTCAGCTCTCCAACCTCGTCAATGTTGTCCACATCCACAATCACCAGTGAATCTTTGTCAGTTGCAGCTATACCAATGTTGAAACCTTTCTTCATCCGCTCGACTGCTTCACCGAATGTCTTTCTATTTTGTTTCCATGATATACTCTTTAATGGATCCTTACCATTTTTTTCAAGAGGGAAATAGAAAGGTTCGTATTCTGGTACGTCTTTTGTTAGAATCCCATGGAACTTAATAAACTCATCAACTCTCAGCTTCATGTTTACCCCACTGGTATCTGTACTCTGTTTGAACGGTACACTGCCTGCCAGCTGCAGTCGTCGTCTGAGTCTTGTAGAGCACCACCGTCACATGGATAATCCGCATAATCCCCATATTTTAACCCCATCATACCTTAGCCTCCATGATATTCCTAGCTAGGTCTATCATCATTTTTAAAGTGGGGTTTGTAGCCTTGATAAGCTCGTAGACATCCGGTTTCACGTTTGCAAAATCTATAATTATAGGATGTTTTCGTAACCCGGATATCTCGTCTGCATCCGAACAACCAGAGTTAATATGAGATATGTTTTCCATAGTGGAAACAAGCCTCCAGAATTCGGACGGTGGTTATTGGACTGTTCTTATATGCTGGGACAGGCCCAGTCCCGGTACTGTCACTACTTATTGTTCTGTGTTGGGTATTCATTAGATACTCCCGGAAGCCACTGGGCCAAAAACACAGACAAGTCTAATGTAGAGACTGCATGAATGTAGCAAAAGGGGTTACAAAAGGTATATAATGTCATATGACATTCATGTAAAATGAATATATCATACCCATGTAACCTTATGTTACATTCGGTGTTTTCAGCCCCTGGGGATACTGCAATATCACCAGTGGCTCCATATAATTGTTAATTCAGTTGTTCACCTTCTTGCTGAAAGAACTGGTTTACGATGTTATCTGCTAGTGCATAAAGTTTCATACCACGCAAATCAGCTTCAGTCTTCAGTTTTGTGAAGGTCTGCCTATTAAGTGATATTGTTACATAATCATTGCCAAGGGACATTTATTTATCCTCCGTAATCATCTTTGTATTTCAATGTATTTAAATGAAAGATGAGATTGTCACAGTTCAAAACGACTTCATATCCTTTGTGGATAAGATCTCACCCTGCTCCATTAACAAACCACAATGCTCAGTTTTCTGCAATTTTTCAATGGTATCCTTCTCTTCATACAATCTCTCGATATGGGAGCAATAAAGGTCTTTGGTATTTTCAAAGGTCATCTCCCACCTATTCAATGTGTTTTAATATCCTTGTTACATACTTTATTACTGCTTTCCTGTATGCATTGGCAATCTTCTCATAATCCTTATCTGCAATCTTTAGGTCTTCTTCGTATCCAAGTATCATATCATACAATTCAGCTTCAAGCGAGTCCATAATTGTGGCTCTTCCGGTCTCACCGCATAGAGCAATATTAACAGTCAGATTTGCCAATTCATTGGCTATTTTCTCAACACTACTCTCATCAAAAATGAGATATCTCTCAGTGGTACAACCCAAATAGTTTATGCAATCCATCTTATACCATCTCCATTGGTTTACATTGTCCTAGCTTCCCTTCCCATTGTACCAGAAGGAATCTGGAAAGTACCTTTAGAGCCCTTTTCACTTGTTTACACTCGTTCTCACCCATGGTCTGTAAGAACAACAACTTGCGGGAATCTTTATTACTGTACATATTTTCTACTACTGTATGTAGTTCCTTATATTTTTCCATGTCTTTGTCTCCTATTATAAAATCCACAGAAACCAGAACCTGAGAGAACACACTTTTATGTGGCTTGATTCCATAATACTTAGTACGAGTACAGTGCGAATCTCTTGGACTTCTGGCTCACAGGAATCCGCATATACTAATCTTATTTTGTTCACTGCTCCTTGATTGGAGTAATTACGATTCTTCCATTTTCATCTGTCACATCCACAATATTGCCTTTCTTGAAGCCATACTTATCACGAAGGTAAGCAGGAATCGAAAGGAAAGCTCTATTGTGTGTGGTAAGAGTAATTTTTCTTCGTGTCATAGTCCTCCAATATAAACAATTGTATGTTCATATGGTTAACCAAATGGTTGTAGTTATATTTAAATATTACGATAACCATTCTGTTACATATGGTAGAGAGAGAAAAGGTAAGCGGTTTCAGATTACCGGAACATACACTTTCACAGCTTGATGAATTGATTAAAAAAGGAGTGATAAAAAATAGAACAGAAGGGGTAATCGAGGCAATAAACTCCTTTTTCAACGATAACTATTTTCTTCCAGAGGAAGCACCATTTTTGTATGTTTTAAATCAGGTAGTAAAAAGCCCAAATACCATAAAAAAGTGGGATAAACTTGATAAAACTCCTTCTATCCTCATACAACAAAGTAATGGGGAAGAAGTCATACTCAACAGGCATTCACCATATCATGCGAGTGTTCATAGACTGCTTACCGACAAAGATGATGTATTTATTGAGGTATATGATACCGCTAACCATTTTAAAGAATGAATGTGTGTCTCACCATTTCTTATAGTTCTGCCAATAAAGCACTAATGTTAGTTTTCTCTCATTGGAGTATTTTGATACGCGAGTCGTTTCATCCTATTATTAGCGTTTTTTGGTTCGTTATACACTAAACCAATAAAGAATATGTTTTTATCGGTGTGGCAATTGAAATGTTGATTACAATCTTTTTATTCACCTATTAAAACTCCAAAGTATACGATTCATCTGGATATTCCTACAGTGACGATTTCAATGCATAAACTGTACTATCTAGCCCTTCGATGGAAACAATGTTATGCTGGAGAATAAGCGTAGGTAGAAGTGCCTTTTATGGTGCACACTTGATGCATAGGGTCTGTAATTCCAGTTCTAATTTGAAGCATTCGGCATCGATGTTGTAATAATCAATCTTGAATGATGTTGCGGTTAATTTTTCTTCATAAAACTAAACAACATCCTGAAGTGGCATTTAATCATTTCTTTTCTCATTATTATATTATTCCCAAGTACTTTTAATCACCCAGTCACTTATTGTTGCCGCCTTAGTGTATCTACTGCTAGTAAACTCTTCATCCAAGACAGTCTTGAAATTTCTATAAATTTGAATAAGCTCTTTGCTTCTCCTTCTTTTTTCTTCTACATTTTGTTTCTCATGAATTGCAAAGAGCCCATCGCAAATTGACTGCCATTTAGCTGAAGATATGCATTCTTCAACTTGAAGCCTAAGACGCCAATGATCAATCTCTTTTACTACCTGCTCTAGATATTCAATGTATTCGTCTTTATCCAATTTCTGAATATAGGTATTATAAATAGAATATTCAGAATCCTTAAGCTCTTCAATAAGTTTTTGGTTTCCGCTGCAATTATATTTATGTGCATAATCGGACAAGTGAACTACAGCATATCTCGCTAACTCACGCGGAGACATATTAGTAGGTTCTTTTACTGATTTCCTTTTCAAGATACTACCTCCAACATAATAAAATGGAACTTTGCATTCGGATACGAATCATGTAATCAGCGTTTTCAACAAGCTAAGCTTCGATATTTTGCAGAATTAGCACATTGTCCCCCCTATTACCTAGTATTTCATCTAAAATGATTTAAGATTTCGGCGTACTGCAATTATGGATATTACAAAAAGTGCTATTTCTAAACAAAGCGTTTATAGAAAGATATTTGGCAAAAAAGATAGGAGAGGGATGATGCAATTTATTTTTAAATGACTTAATTAAACCTTCTCTACCCCATTTAGTAACATCCTAGCTTTCTCCAATCTCATCACAGGTTGCAAGATTTCCACATATAACAATGTATATACATAGGCAAGACCAATACAGACATGATGCACAAAATAAAACAACCACAGAAAACCCCCCCGAAGGCAAGTTCCCTCAGTACAGAAGACAGACGTATCTTGAGCGAGTCCATAGAGGACAACAAGTCCCTATTGCAGAAGCTTTCTAAGCTCTAACTGTGTTTTTTCTGAACCATTCTTCTACTCCTTTCACATCAACCCTGTAGCTGGCTACTTGCAATAGGAAATCAATGATCTCTTTTTCATCGGCCTGTATCTCGTAACCATGGCTTCTTAGGATAACATCAGCAGTTATGAAGCCTGTTCTCTTGTTGCCATCGAAGAAAGGGTGCATCGTGACTATACCATGTAACGCCACAGCAGCCTTCAGAAAAACATCATTTCTTCTGTTACATTCAAAAGATATGTGTTCCAGAGTGCCTATTATTAGCACTCCTGGAGAACCACCACTATTGGCTATAACTTCATCGTGGATATCCTTGATATTGTCTGCAGTGACTATATACATGTTTTCAGTCCGTGTTCATTCTGGTCAGAAGTTTCCTGGCTTCGTCCGATCTCATCACCAACTGCAAAATTTCAGGTAACTTATCCTCATACTGCTTGATCTCATCCAGTGCTTGCCTATCCAATACAAGGGAACACTGAGAACAGAACTTATCCGTAGGCCTCAGTACGTTACTGCAGCGTGGACACTTCTTGAGGGTCACGTGCCGCTTGTCTTCTGTCTTGAGTCCACATTTCTCATAGATGCGATCATTGATCTCTTGGTCTGTGAAGTTACCGTATATCTTAAACATCCTTGTGGATCCTTTTGACCATCCTGCACGGTGCTTGATTTCCTGCTCGTTGTAGCCGTCAAGAATCCAGTGAGTTACTGCCATGTGCCTGAAACCATGAGGATGGACCCTTTTCTTTATTCCTGCACGTTGTCCCAAATTCTTCACCGTTCGAAGTAGGCTTTGGTAACTCATTGGTGTCCCATCCATAGCCATTGTTATCCACAGTGGAGCTTCAGGATCTTCCCTCAAGGGATGTATGGCTAACCACTGGTTGATATGTCCAGTTGACCAGGTAAGTGGTATTCCTTTGGCTGGAGTGGTCTTATTGGCTTGACCTGTCTTTGAGAGATAGACTGTGGCTCCGTATTGGTTAAATTCTACATTCTTTACCCTGCATGATGCCAGAGCGCCTACACGGATACCGGAATCTGCAAGAACTGCTATCAAAGCCCTATCTCTTGGATGTCTGCAGGCTTCCATGAGGCTGTCAAATTCCTTCTGTGTGAGGAGATCTGAAGGCTGGACAGGCGTATCTATGGTCTTGAGTTGAAGTTTTCGCACCCATTTAGGTGGCTCACCAGATGTTATCACATTGAAGAATTTCTTTGTTACCTTCTTATAGTTCCGGAGGCCAGCCTGTTCAATTCCCTTCTCATTTTGAAGAGTTACAAGAAGAAGATTGAAGTCATCTTCTGTTAGTGTGTCCAGTGGCTTATCTATTCCAAGTTCCTGGAGCCTTTGGGTCATCCGGGTGATGTAATTCAGATATCCTACGAGAGTTCCTTTTGCAAGGCCCTCTATCTGGCACTTTACTATAAAGTTCTCTATAAGGCGCTTGTTTTCCTGAGATATCTCAGAAGCCCTTAGTCTTTTCATTGCCATCAAAAAACCAGTATCAAAAGAGTGTACATCATCAACGCTGCGGGTCATCACATTCTCAAATGTGCTATAGGACTATATACCTTTGCGAAATAGTCCGCCCAGGACTATC
>AMWB02156612.1_pt1 | contig 13480 bp, 12 predicted proteins | sample 200311 | NCBI WGS metagenome assembly AMWB02 (sample SAMN02737377, study PRJNA173069) | bioreactor metagenome | biome: anode biofilm in microbial fuel cells | place: USA: California | collected 2010-12-16 | reverse complement strand
GCCCGCCATTGCGGCGGATCACTGCTACATCGACGCTATGGCATTAAATCTGATTCGCCAGCCGTGGGCTTACGATGTCATCGTGACCGAGAACATGTTCGGCGACATTTTGTCGGACTTGGGTGCCGGCTTGGTCGGCGGCATGGGCATGGCACCCTCCGGCGACATCGGAGATCGGCATGCGCTCTTTCAGCCCGCGCACGGGTCGGCGCCGGACATCGCCGGGACCGGCAAGGCCAATCCCACGGCCATGTTTCTGTCGGCCGTGATGATGCTGGAGTGGTTCGCGGAGCGCCATGGGCAGACCGCCTGCCGCGAAGCCGCCGACGTGCTGGGCCGAGCGATTGAACGGACGTTTCAGCAAGGTCGCGTCAAGCCATTTGAATTCGGCGGGTCGAGCGGCACCGCCGCGATCACCCGGGCGGTCATGGATGCGTTCCGGGTGAATGCCCGAAAGCGTTGAGAGCCGTACGGACGTATCGAGGAACAAGGACATGTTGGCACCAACCCCATCAAACCCCAAGAAGGAGGGAGTCATGAACCGAAAAACGCTGTGGGCCAAGGTTTTCTGCATCCTGGTGGCGGTCATGGTTTTCGGAGCGCTGAATGTCGGCGCCCAGACCGTGCTGAAATTCAGCCACACCGACCAGCAGCAAGGCGCGCGCCAGGCCGCTGCTCTTTTCTTTGCGAAAAAGGTCGAGGAGTACACCAATGGTCGTTACAAGGTGCAGGTGTACTGCTGCAGCCAGCTCGGCAACGACCCCAAGAACATCGAACAGTTGGCCCTGGGCGGTATCGATTTCACCGTTTCGAGCACCGGCTCCTACGCGCCCCATGTGGACACCCTGAACCTCACGATGCTGCCCTTCCTCGTGGAAACCTACGACCAGGGCTGGAAGCTCTACGACGAGTCCAAGTGGCTCCAGGCCCAGTTCGACAAGGCCCCCGCCAAGGGGTTCCGTTTCCTGTCCACCTTTGAGGCAGGGTTCCGCTGCATGACCACTCGCGACTCGTTGAACACCCCGGCCGACGCCAAGGGCAAGAAGCTGCGCACCTTCCCGAACGAGATGATGCGCTGGACGCTCGAGGACATCGGCTTCAGCGTCCAGATCATGCCGCTGCCCGAGGTGTACATGGCGATCCAGCAGGGGGTCGTCAGCGGCCAGGAAAACCCGATCGACACCATCTACTCCAACAAGTTCTACGAAGTGGCGCCCAACGTGACCCTGACGCAGCACGTTTACAGCCCGATCCCGCTCGCCATTTCTGAAAAGACCTGGCAGAAGCTCTCCGAGGCCGACCGCCAGGCCGTCACCAAGGCGGCCAAGGAAGCGGCTGCATTCAGCCGTCAGGAGATCCGCGCCAACGACGACCGGCAGCTGAAGGAGATGGCCGACAAGGGCGCCAAGATCGCCAAGCCCAACCTGGAACCGTTCCGCCAGGCGGTGCAGCCGGCCTATGCCAAGGCGCGTGAGAAGTTCGGCGCTGAAAACGTCGACGCCATCTTGAAGGATGCGGAAGTGGTGCGCCAGGCGCTTCCGGCCAAGTAATTATCTCGATCAACGGGTTGCATACCGGCAAGACGCCGGTCTTCAACGGGTCCGGCGTCTTGCTTCAAGGAGTTTTCTATGAATGCCCGACTCTTGCCGGCCGGGCCGCCGGCGCCGCCGGCGGTCCGCTGGCTGGGTGTGGTGGTCGATTACACGCTGGTTTCGATGGGTGCGGTCATGACCGTTCTCGTCTTCTGCAACGTGCTCATGCACTTGTTCCACCAGGACATCGCCTGGACCACTGAACTGTGCGAGTTCATGATGGTCTGGGTCACGTTTCTGGGTGGGGCCTCTGCGGCGCGCCGCGGGGCGCACATGACGATCACCGAGTTCATCGACAAGCTGGCCGGGAAATCCCGCTTCAAGGCGGATGCGGTCGTTCAGCTGCTGTGCCTGGCGGTGCTTTGCCTGCTGGTCTGGTACGGGATTGGCATCGTCATGGCCAACTGGGGCAACATTCTGACCGTTCTCGACTGGCCCATGGCGTTTCAGTATCTCGCGTTGCCGGTCGGCTCGACGGCCTCCCTGGTGTTCGTCGGCTATGACCTCATTCAAATCCTGCGCGGCAAGCCCCGCAAGGAACGGTATGGAGATTGAGCGATGTTTGCCGTGATTATCTTTGCCGTGTTCTTCGTGGTCGCGTGCGCGGGCGTGCCCCTCATGTACGCGCTGCTGGCGACCACGGTGGGCATGATCTGGTCTTACGGGCTCTCGCACCCCCTGGAGTCGATCTTCCTCAGCTTCATCTCCGGCGTGGAACCTTTCATCCTGATCGCGGTGCCGTTGTTCATCTTCGGCGGCGAGTTGCTCTCCAAGGGCGGGGTGGGCAAGCGTATCGTAGCCTTCGCGGTGACCCTCTTCGGTTTCATGCCGGGCGGGCTCGGGGTGGTCTGCGTCGTCTCCTGCCTGCTCTTCGGCGGTATCTCCGGGTCCGCGATCGCCGACACGGCGGCCATCGGGTCGCTGATCATTCCCATGATGATCCAGCGAGGCTATCCCCCTGCCTTTGCGGCGGCGCTGCTCTCGGTCGCCGGGACGCTCGCCCTGCTGATGCCGTTGTCCATCCCCTTCCTGGTTTACGCCTTCATCTCCGGGGTGTCGATGCGGCTGCTGTCCATGTCCGGAGTGATCCCGGCCATGATATCGGCTTTGGCGCTGATCGGCGTTTGCATCTGGTTCGGCAAGAAGACCGGCTGCGACAAGGGCGGCCATCCCGCTACGGCCGGTGAGATCCTGGCGGCCTTCAAGGAGGCTTGGCCGGCGCTGTTGATGCCTATCATGATCATCGGCGGAATATGGACCGGGCTGTTCACCCCCACCGAGGCGGCCGCCATCGCCGTCGTGTACGGGGTCATCATCTCGATCTTCCTATACAAGGACCTCAAGTGGCGGGACCTGCCGGAGATCATGCTGAAGTCGTTCCAGACCAGCGCGGTGGTGATGCTCGTCATCGGCGCCACCGGTTGCCTGGCCTGGTTGATCACGGTGGAGCAGGTGGCGGCCCAGCTGGCGGACTGGGTCCAGGCCGTGGCGCACCAGCAGTGGCTGTTCCTGCTTATGCTCAACGTTTGCCTTTTTCTGGTGGGCATCTTCATCGAACCGCTGCCGGCCATGCTGTTGACCATTCCACTGTTTTTGCCGGTGGCCCAGGCGTTTCGTGTCGACCTGGTCCACCTCGGGGTGGTCGTGACGGCCAATCTCTCGATTGCCTTGTACACCCCGCCCGTCGGGGGGACGTTGTTTGTCGCAGCAAGCCTCGCCAAGGCCGGGATCGGGGCCATCACCAAGCACCTGATCCCGATGATGACGGTCACGTTCATCGTCGTGCTGATCGTAACCTACATCCCGGCGACGACCAAGGTCATTCTCTGGCTGTTCAATATGAGGTAAATGCATTTTCGGCCGCACCCAAGGAGCTTTTTCATAATGATCGGCGTTTCACCGGCCTATTTCGTCTCGAAATTTTCAAACCGGTTTTCCCCCGCTGATGTTGCGGCGGGCCTCGAGGATCTGCCAGCCCTCGGCTTTTCCGGCTTCCAGCTCGAAGTGTTTCACCGGGAAAGCCTTGAAACATGGGCGCGAACGGGCGCTGCCGAAATCCGGAGAAAATCTTCGGATGTGGGGTTGAAGGCCCATCAGTTGGTGGCCCACTTCATGCTTGGAGACTTTGCCGAACGGCAAAGTCTTGTTTCAAATGCGGCTGTCGAGAACATGAAGGCGGTGCTTGAAATGGTAGATCTTTTTGACGAATGTCGGGTTGTGACCGTTCCGCTGCCGGCTTTCGATTACCCGTCGTCGTCAACTATGGATGATTACCTCTTTCTTTTCGAACGCTGCGCAGCGAAAGTGAGCCGACTCCTGGCGATGGTCGAGGAGGCTGGGCGCTGCATGGCCCTGGAAATTCTCCCGGGTGCCATCGTGGGCGGGATCGACGGTTTCCTGCGGTTGTGCGAGCACCTGGGGTCGGAGACCCTCGGCTTCAACTTCGACACGGGCCACGCCTGGGCCTGCAAAGAGAATCTTTATCTGATCCCCGCCAAGCTCGGGCCGCGGATTCTCGGCACCCACCTGTGCGACAACTTCGGCAACGAGAACCTGTCGCTGCGGCCGGGGGCCGGGTCCATCGACTGGTCGCGACTAATTGCTGCCCTCAAGGCGTGCGGTTACAAAGGGCCCTGGGACATAGAGATCATTTGCAAACCGGAAGACGCAGAGGTCGAATACAGCACCGGCCGCAAATTTATCGAGAACCTTTTGACCCGATCCTGAATTGCGCAAAGGAGACACGCATGCTCAAACTGGCCATCATCACCGGGTTCCTGTCCAAAACCAAGGACCGTTTTCACGAGTACAACCAACCGCTCGATTTGGACGGCAAGTTCAAGCTCATGACCGAGATGGAAGGCTTCGAGGGGGTGGAGATCGTCTATCCCTATGAGGTCAACGACGTTGCCAAGACCCGGGCAGCCCTCAGGAAGCACAAAATGAAAGTGGCGGCCGTCAACGTGAACGTCAAGGCCGAGCCCGAGTTCCGCAACGGCGGGCTGACCTCGCTCGACAAGAAAATCCGTAACAAGGCCGTGCGATTCATTAAGGAAGCCAAGGATTTTGCCGAGGCGGTCGGCGCCGACAAGGTCACGTGTTGCCCGCTTGGCGACGGTTACGAGTTCGCCTTCCAGCACGACTATGCCGTGGCCTGGAAACATCTGGTCGAGACGTTCGGCGCGGCTGGAAGCTACAAGACGAACATTCCGCTCTTCATCGAGTACAAGCCCAGCGAGACCCGCGGCCGATGCTTCGTGGATACGGCCGCGAAGACGCTTTGCCTGCTGAACGACATCGGTATCAAGGAAATGGGGGTGACACTGGATTTCGGCCACTCCACCTACGGCAACGAGAACCCGGCCGAGGCGCTGGTGCTGCTGGCGGAGAGCCCTTTCAGATACTACATCCACATCAACGACAACGACGGTAAGTGGGACTGGGACTACTTCTGCGGCACCAAGCACTTCCTGGAGTACGTCGAATTCATCTACTACCTCAAGAAGTACAAGTACAGGGATTACCTCACTTCCGACACCTCCCCGACCCGCTGGAACATCAAGGAGGTCTTCGAGGCCAACAGCCGCATGACCAATCGCATTTGGGATAAGTTGGATAAAATAGATGGAGGCCTGATCTCCCGGTTGCTGGCCAGCGGAGACTATATGCAGACGTGGAAGTTCATCGAGGCGAATATCTTCGGTTTGAAATGATGGGGTTGCCGGGCTGACGATCCCGATTTTTTGGAGAAGCTTGAAGGGGAACAGCATGGAAACCAAAGCACTTGGGTCCGATATATCCCTGTCCGAGAGAGCCTACCGCATTCGACGGAATGCCCTCCGGATGGGGGCCGTTCAGGGGCAGGGTTACGTCGCGCAGGCGCTCGGTATAGCGGATGTGCTGGCGGTAGCCTATTTTCATGCACTTCGATACCGGCCCGAAGATCCCACATGGGAAGGGCGCGATCGGTTTCTATTGTCCATCGGCCATTACGCCATCGCGCTTTACGCGGCATTGATCGAAGCGGGCATTCTCCCTGCTGCGGAGCTTGAGACCTACGGCTGCGACGACAGCCGTCTACCGATGTCGGGCATGGCTGCTTATACCCCCGGCATGGAGGTCACCGGTGGTTCGCTGGGACACGGCCTGGGCATTGCGGTGGGCATGTGTCTCGGTCTTAAGCGCAAGTCCTCACCCTGCTTTGTTTACAACTTATTGTCAGACGGTGAGCTTGACGAAGGCTCGACCTGGGAGGCGGCCCTGTCCGCCGGCCACTGGAAATTGGACAATTTGATCGCCCTCGTCGATTCCAACAACCAGCAAGCCGACGGTCCGTCCTCCAACGTGCTGAGCTTAGAGCCAATAGCGGAAAAATGGCAGGCCTTCGGCTGGCATGTGCAACGAGTGGACGGCAATGATCTCAATGCCTTGGTAGCCGCTTTTAACCAAGCCCGCTCACTGAAGCAACAGCAACCCCGCGTAATTGTTTGCGACACAAGGATGTGCAAAGGCGTGCCGTTCTTGGAGGGGCGCGAAAAAACGCACTTCATTCGCGTCGAAGCCGATGAATGGCAGCGCACGCTCGATACGCTCAATAAACGGGAGGACGTATGAGCCGCATCCGCCACCCCATCCAGCCCGATCCGCCATCGAAACCGCGCTTGACCACCTCGGCCATGATTGCCTCCATTGCCTCTGAGGGCCAACGTACGAAAGCGGCACCTTTCGGGCATGCCCTCGTCGCCCTGGCTCAGGAGCGTTCGGAGATTGTCGGCATGACGGCGGACCTGGGCAAATACACCGACTTGCACATATTTGCCCAGGCCCACCCGGACCGTTTTTACCAAATGGGAATGGCCGAGCAGTTGCTGATGAGCGCTGCATCGGGTATGGCGAGAGAAGGATTTTTACCCTTTGTGACGACGTATGCCGTTTTCGCCGCGCGGCGGACTTACGATTTCATCTGCATGGCGATTGCCGAAGAAAAGCTGAACGTGAAAATAATTTGCGCATTGCCCGGGTTGACGACGGGCTACGGCCCCAGCCATCAAGCGACCGATGACCTGGCGATCTTCCGGGCCATGCCGAATTTGACCATCGTCGACCCCTGCGATGCGCTGGACATCGAACAGGCACTGCCGGCCATCGCCGCATACAACGGGCCGGTCTACATGCGGTTGCTGCGCGGGAACGTCCCGCTGGTCCTGGACGAATACGACTACCGTTTCGAACTCGGCAAAGCCATGCTGTTGCGAAACGGGACCGATGCCCTCATCGTTTCAACAGGCCTGATGACCATGCGTGCCTTGGAAACCGCCGCTCAGTTGCGTTCAGATAACGTGGATATTGCGGTGCTGCATGTTCCCACCATCAAGCCTCTCGATGCGGAAAGCATCGTTAAGGAAGCTGGTCGTGGAGGACGCATGGTGGTCGTGGCCGAAAACCATTCCGTCATCGGCGGCCTGGGCGAGGCGGTTGCCGGCCTTTTGCTGCGCTCCGGCGTGGCGCCGGCCTTCCGCCAAATAGCGCTGCCTGACGCATTTCTCGACGCCGGCGCGTTACCAACGCTGCATGATCGTTACGGCATCTCAACCAAGGCAATGGCAAAGAAGATCAAGGAATGGCTCTAGTCTGAGCCTGAAGCAAAGGAGATAAAAGAAGATGACCCAGGGACCCATGAGCATAGATGATCTCAAGCGGATGGCCGGAACCATCCGCTGCGACATCATCGAGATGACCTGCACGGCTGCTGCCGGCCATCCCGGAGGCTCGCTTTCGGCGACGGACATTGTGACCGCGCTTTACTTTCGGGTGATGCGCATCGATCCCGCTCATCCCCAGTGGCCGGACCGCGACCGCTTCATCCTCTCCAAAGGGCACGCCTGTCCGGCGTGGTACTCGGCGTTGGCCGAGCGCGGCTATTTCGACAAGAAGCACCTCTCGACCCTGCGCAAACTCGGCAGCATGCTGCAGGGCCACCCGGATATGCACAAGTGCCCCGGGATCGACATGAGCGTGGGATCGCTCGGCCAAGGCATTTCGGCCGGGTTGGGCATGGCGCTCGCGGGCAAGCTGAAGAAGAAAGACTACCACGTGTGGGCGGTGGTCGGCGACGGCGAGTGCCAGGAAGGGTCCGTTTGGGAGGCGGCCATGGCAGCTCCCAAGTGGAAGCTCGACAACTTCACCGTGATCGTCGACCGGAACCATCTTCAAAACGATTTCTGCGTGGAGGATGTGATGCCGGTGGAGCCGCTGGCCGACAAGTGGCGCGCCTTCGGCTGGCACGTGGATGCCATCGATGGGCACAACATGGAGCAGATCGTTGCAGCGCTCGAAGCCGCCAGCAAGCGCAAGGGCGTTCCGACCGCCATTGTAGCTGAGACCATCAAGGGGAAAGGGGTCTCCTTCATGGAAAACGCGGCCGACTGGCACGGAAAAGCGCCATGCGCGTCCGAAGCCGATCAGGCGCTGTGCGAGATCAGGAGGTGCATCTGTGAAATCTAGCTACCGCTACATTCTGCCAGAAGTCCAAGCCTTGCTCTCGTCCAGGGATCTTTTTTTGAAGGCCAAGGGAGAGCCGACGCGCCTCACCTATGGGGAAGCTCTGCTCGAGTTGGGCGGGAAGAATCCCGACGTGGTGTCTCTGGACGCCGATGTGTCCAAACCGATGAAAACGTTCTTGTTCGCCGCCAAGTTTCCGGAGCGGTCGTTCAACTTCGGGATCGCCGAGCAGAACATGATGGCGGCTGCGGCCGGTATGGCGACCACGGGGCTGATTCCCTTCGCCAATACCTATGCCGTGTTCGCCAGCATGCGGGCGCTCGATCAGGTGCGCAACAGCATCCACTACCCGCACCTGAACGTGAAGATCGCCGCCAGCCACAGCGGGATCACGCCGGGGCCGGACGGAGTGACCCACCAGGCCCAGGAGGACCTGTCCATCATGCGCGCGCTGGCCGGCTCCACCGTAATTGCGCCGGCGGATCCGACGAGCACCAAGATGGCGGTTTTTGCCGCGGCTGAGTATAAAGGGCCGGTGTATCTCAGCTTCACGCGGGATCCGGTGCCCGTGCTCTACGATGAACGTTTCCCCTTTAAGATCGGCAAAGCGGTCCTCGTCCGGGAGGGTTCCGATGCCGCCATCATCGCCAACCGGGATATGGTGGTGCAGGCTTTGATCGCAGCCGAGCTTCTATCAAAAAAAGGGATTGAGGCGAGGGTCATCGATTGCCATACGGTGAAGCCGCTTGATGAGTCACTGGTTCTCAGGGCCGCTCGGGATACCGGCGCCATCGTTACCGCCGAGAACAACATCATCTTCGGCGGGCTGGGCAGTGCCGTGGCCGAACTGCTGGTTGAAAAATACCCCGTCCCGATGAAACGGGTGGGGGTGGGCAACACCTTCGCGGAATCCGGACCTTACCTGGAAGTGATCGACAAATTTGGTTTGACCGCCCGGCATATCGTCAAAGCTGTAGCTGGCGTCCTCAAGCGCAAGCCGCCCCGTTCAGCCAATAGCCAATGCCCGCGCTGAACTTCGCAAGTCAAAGACGCAGGCACCTGCTGGACGCAAACACTAAAGCACCCAGCCTGGTCGACGTGGCGATTTGAAAAAAGATCATCCCTCTCCAGCGGACCTGGAGAGGGATGATTGTTTCAGCGACCGAAGATCGTTCGAATTGTCCGCGGCGCAGTCAACACCGGCTGCCTACTGGATCCTATTTGCCACCGTCGGTCTTGGCCGCCTCGACCGCCACGGCCACGTTGCCGCCGTGCGAGGGCTCCGTTTCGCACTTCGCCTTCTGCCGGTTGATAATCCACTTGCTGAAGCCGCAGACAAAGACGATGAAGATCGCCATCGAAACATACTCCGCCCAATGGGGCAGATTCAGAAGCTCAACGATGAAGGGATCGGTCGCCATCATCTCGCCGCCGACCTTGCCGAGCAGGGCCGCGCCCAGCCAGAGAATGATCGGATAGCGGTCCATCAACTTGGCGAGCATGGTGCTCATGAAGACGACAAAGGGGATGGAGAGAATCAGGCCGAACAGGAGCAGAAAGAGGTTCCCGTGGCTGGCGGCGCCCACGGCGAGCATGTTGTCGATGCCCATGCTGAGGTCGGCCACGATGATGACCCATAGCGCCTGCCAGAGGCTGTTGACCTCTTTGTCGCAATGTTCCTCCTCAGCGCCTTCTGTGAGGAGCTTGACTGCGATCCAGATAATCACCGCGCCGCCGATCAGCTTGACGTACTTCATGTTCAGCAACTGGGCGACCAGAAATGTGCAGGCCACCCGGACGACGACCGCACCGCCGGAACCTAGCATGATCCCCAGCGTGCGCTTTTTGCCCTGGAGGTTCTTGACTGCCATGGCGATGACCACGGCGTTGTCTCCTGCCAGCACCAGGTCGATGAGAACGATGCTGCCGACAGCCAGGAAAAACTTCATTGAAAATTCGATAGACCCGAGCCAACCTAAATCGATCATCGATCCTTTCCTCCCTGTAAAAGAGTCGCTGGGTGTATTTATTCACAAAAGAGGTGGCTGTTCAAACGAAAATATCCTTAAAGCCAATAATCAAGATGCATGCCACCTGCCACGGATCGGCCGGCTCGGGCGTAAGAACTATCTAACCATATAATTTAATGATGATATGTATAAGCTGGAATCTCTTTTTCAAAGTGAAATTGAGCTTGAATTCAGCAAAAGTGTAACCTTCAGAATGACAGGCGAGTCGGCCTGAAATAATTGGGAGACATCTGATCAGCGCAGATGCTCAGATTCCGCTTATTCATTTCAGTCTCATTTTGACAGGTTCAGGCCATCGCCAGGTTTTTGCGAAAAACCCGGGTGCGCCGCCGGTTCAGCACCGCAAAGCGGGACCAGAGATTGACGACCGAGATGTTGGTTTCGAGTTCCCGGTTGGTTTCGAGGTAGCGGACATCCGCCGCCTTCAACGCCCGCCACATGCCCAGCGTCATCATGGGGAATATTCTCTTCGTATTGGCTTCGGGATGGACTCCCGCAAAATAAAAATCGACGGTGTCAAAGCGCTTGAAACCCCGCAGAAGGTAGAAAAAGCCGAAAGGAAAAAGCCGTCCGCGAGCGCGTTGAAACGGGCGGCTGAGCGAGGGCAGCCCCAGGAAAAAACCCTGAAGGCGGTTAGAGCCGTCCACGACCAGCTGCAGGAAGCGCGGGTCGATGAACCCGAAATACTTCTTTTCGTAAAAAGCTTTCTGATCATCGGTGAGCGGCGTCACGGCGTAGAGGTGCTCGAAGGATGCCTCCAGCACATCCCAGAACTGCCCGACATATGCCTTTACTCCATCTTTGGTCAGGCCTTCCACCAGTCGGTAGCCCTCGGCTTCCCCCGCAGGCATTACTTTTTTGGCGATCGCCTGGAACAGCGGCGGCATCTCCTGCGGAAATTCGAGCCGCGTTTCGATATAGTCGACTTCCTTTTGAAAGCCGAGTGCTTCGATCAAAGCCGGGTAATAAGGCTTGTTATAGCTGCCGGCGATGGTCGGCTGCGCATCGAACCCATCGACCAGCATGCCTTCGGGGTCCAGATCGCTGAAACCGTGGGGGCCGGTGATTTCGCGGCAGCCCTCGGCGGAGAACCATTTCTCAAGGTATCCGATCAAAGCGCCGGCCACTTCGGGGTCATCCATGCTTTCAAACCACCCGAAGCGCCCCCGCTTATAGCCCAGTTTTCGGGTTTCCAGCGAATGGATAATGCCGCACACACGGCCCACCAGCCGTTCGCCGCGCCGCGCCAGCAGCAGCTTGGTTTCGGAAATATTAAACGATGGATTTTTTGCGGGTGAAAAAAAATCGAGTTCCTGCCGGATGATTTGCGGAACGTAATGGACGTCCCCGCGATACACCGTGTTCGGAAGATCCACCCATTTTTTCAGGTCTGAGGGCCCATGGACTTCGATGACCGTGATTTCCATTTGAGTTCCTTGCCGATTCGATCATGGGATGGGTCAATGAACCGGAGCGACCCATTGTGTTTGGCCTGCCGACAGAAAAATATCGATCGCTGCGACGCCGGGGACCATATCATGAGGGCGGTGAGAACTCCATATTGCATTTTTTTGGATAATCGGCTAAATAGCAAAATTTTCGGTAAACAGCACATATAGAAAACAGACAGATAGGCTGGATAGTCCATCTTCAGACCTGCGCAACATAGAAACAGTCAATATGCCAAGATCGATCATTACTGCCACCGGAAGCTATATCCCCGAGAACCGGGTGCCCAACACCCATTTCCTGCAGAATGCCTTTTTCGATCCCAACGGCAGCCGGAACCCCCGAACCAACGAAGATATTGTCAAGAAACTGCATGAAATCACCGGAATCGAGGAGCGTCGCTGCGCTTCAGCATCGGTGAACACGTCCGCAATGGCGACCCTGGCGGCGGAAGCAGCGCTGGAGGGGGTGGACCGCGAAACGCTTGATTATATCATCGTGGCCCACAACTTCGGCGACGTGAATCCTGACAGCCTGCGCTGTGACACGGTGCCCACGATCGCGGCGCGAGTCAAACACCACTTAAGGATCAAGAACCCTTATACGGTTGCGTTTGATCTGCCGTTCGGCTGCCCCGGATGGCTGCAAGGGGTTATTACGGCGGACTACTTCATCAAGTCCGGGGACGCCAAACGTGTCCTGGTGATCGGGGCCGAGACCCTTGAACGGATTGCTGATCCGCACGATATCGACAGCATGATTTATTCCGACGGAGCCGGCGCGACCCTGGTGGAGGCAACGGAGGGGGAGGGGGGCCTTGTTTCCCACCTGACGCGCTCGGACACCTACCATCACGCCTTTCTGCTGCGCATGACGGAGTCGTACAACCCGCAGCGGACCAGCGACGCGATCTACGTCAAAATGGACGGCCACGACATTTACAAGTATGCGGTGAAGACCGTTCCCCTGGCGGTCAAGAAAAACCTCGACGACACCGGCATCGGGATCGGTGAGGTCAAGAAGATCCTCATCCACCAGGCCAACGAGAAAATGGATGCCGCCATCGTCAAGCGGCTGTTTGAGTTGTACAAAGTCAAAGAGGTTCCTGCCGACTTCATGCCGATGATCATTTCCTGGACCGGTAACAGCTCGGTGGCGACCCTGCCCACCCTGCTCGATTTGATTTTAAGGGGCAAGGTCGACGGCCATCGCTTGAATTCCGGAGACCTCGTTGTTTTCGCCTCGGTCGGCGCCGGGATGAACGTCAATTCCATGATTTACAAAATGCCCTAGCACCCGGCTGCGCCTGCTGTTAGATCTTGGTAGGGTCCACCGGCCTCGAGTAATCAATTCCCGGCATTCCGAAACCGTGGTGGCGCAGGAACTCGTCGCGGAAGCCATCCATGTCGGCATATTGGCCGAGGGTTTCGGTAGTCACCTTCTCCCAGCTTTCGGCGACGGCCTCCTGCACATCGGAGCGCATTTCCCAGTCGTCGAGGCGGATTCGGCCTTCATCGTCTTGCGGAAGGCCTTTCCCCGTAAAAAGAAAATCTCGATAAAGGCGGTCCATTTGTTGGATGCAGCCTTCGTGCAGCGTACGCTCCTTCATCGCCTTGTAGAGCAGTGAAATGTAGAGCGAAACCCCCGGTATGACCGCGCTGGCACGCGTCACCAGGGCCTTGTTCACGCTGATCACGGCACTGCCGCCGGACGTCTTGAGAAGGGCACCCAGCCGTTTGGCCGTGGCTTCCAGGTCTGCCTTGGCCCGGCCGATGGTCCCGTCGCGGTAGATCGCCCGTGTCAGCTCCGGGCCGATGTAGGACAGGGCGATGGTCAGAGCGCCCGGCGCCAGCACTTTTTCGTGCAACAGCCGCCGGATCCACAATTCCCAGTCTTCGCCTCCCATCA
>AMWB02014929.1_pt1 | contig 13486 bp, 9 predicted proteins | sample 200311 | NCBI WGS metagenome assembly AMWB02 (sample SAMN02737377, study PRJNA173069) | bioreactor metagenome | biome: anode biofilm in microbial fuel cells | place: USA: California | collected 2010-12-16 | reverse complement strand
CCGCGTCAACTGGACGAAAAGAACCGCCAGCGCCGTGAGGAGCGCCGCCGCCGCTGCCGTGTTGAAGTTCAGGTACATAAGGTGAACCCTGTAAACGGCAAAAACAAACAACGCGAGAATAGCCGCGCTGTAAATTGCTCCGAGAAGTTTCGCTTCCCTTCTTATTTGTATTAACCTGATTTTTATTAATTCCAAAGCGGACAGTTGCGTTAATTTCTTTACGAATTATGTTATTGGAAGTTTCCCGCGCGTTTGATATTCTTGCTCAAGCGGATAATCGGTTAAAACTAATGGTCTGTGTCTGCGTATACAGATTAACAAATATATCTTTTATGAATATATTCAGTTACATATTCATGGCTTGGGGGCTTTCGGAAATCGTGCTTAACATAGCCGCGCGCTCGAAAGCGGGAAAGTCGGACGCGAAGGATAAAGGCTCGATTATTATTATCTGGGTAACGCTCGCTGTTTCTATATTCGCGGGAGTAATGATTGCCGTCAATTATCCCGCTTTCGGAAAACTCCGGACAATAGCGGGAGCCGCGCTCGTCGTGGCGGGAGTATTGTTCAGATGGTTCGCTATAATTTCACTCGGAAAAATGTTTACAACCAACGTATCAATTCAGAACGAACACAAACTGAAGACCGACGGGCTGTACGCCGTATTAAGACATCCTTCATACTCGGGCTCGTTGATTTCGTTTCTCGGACTCGGAATTTCGCTCGGAAATATTTACAGCCTGATAGTTGTATTCATCCCCGTAACGCTTGCATTCCTTTACAGGATAAAGGTAGAAGAGGACGCTTTGTCAAAGCACTTCGGAGAGGAGTATGAGGTTTACAAATCCCGCACAAAAAAATTGATACCCTTTATTTTCTAATCATAACGCGTTTATCCTGAATGTTCTGAATTTTACTAACAAGCATTCAAGATGAGGAACCTGAAGATTTTTTAATTTTGATTATTATCCTTTTAGCCGTTTTTTTATTTTTGACAATCTCCTGTGCTTCTTTTAATCCGGTGATAATATCCTTATATACAGTCTTCTTGCTTTTACTTTTTATTGTATGTGATTTATTCATATTATTCTTCGGTTCATTCTCAAAACGCGTTTATCCTGAACGTTCTTAATTCCGACGTCAGTATCGCCTTGTACGCGAGGTCGTTTGAGAACTGCCTCACTTTTATAAAATCATCGACGGACGTGTATGTCAGATATTTAGAGACTTCCCAACTGTATTCGTTGCCGTCGAGCATTCCTCCCGAAATCCCTTTCGGAAAAGTCACGCTCCTGTCTCTCGTTACGACATAGAAATCGCCCGAAGGGCTGAACGCGTGAAAATGCGCAACGTATATGCCCGTTCCCGAACCCCAGTCCCACGAAAACTGCGTGTTGTTCGACACACCCCAGTACTTGTCCTGCGGCGCGTCAAGTTTCGGCGCCGTCTCTGTCGATATGTTAAGACTCGAACCGGGATAAGAATAAGTGTAACTCACGAACCTCTCGCCCTTCTTATAACCCGCGCGGCCTTCTATCTTCAGCCTGTATGCATATGGCAAAGTCTGCGGAACGATTACCTTCGAAGATATTATGTCCCCGTCCGATGTGTTCAGCGTTATCTCGGCGTTCCTGTGAAGCGAAAGAAAATCCGCGTACACCGAAAATCCCTTCGTGTCATACGCGAAAGCGGGAGGATAAACGTTTACGTACGCCTCGCCCGGATTCGTGGAATATGACATCGAATCGAAAACTACGGTCTGCGGATACCCTTCCTTAATAACTGTAATTGAGTATTCGTAATATTTCTCGAATGACGACGCCGTCTTTTCAAGGTAAATCACTTTTCCGTTAAGCCGCGTCTTGTGAGCGGGAAAAAGTATTGTAAGCACTTTCATCCTCTCGCCCGATGACGCGAACACGTCCTCGCAGTCGAACACGTCGTCGCTTATGTATTTCACTATCGCCGAGCGCCCCGGTCCTATAGGCGGAAACTCGACCTTCATTATTTCGGTGTTTATGTTCCTCGACGCCTTAAGTCCGAAGAATATTATTTCAGGATTCTGCGTGTTCACGTTCCTGTATATGTTCCCCGTGTTTCCCGAATAATCGTAGAATATCATATCAACGGGAAAACTCTCGACGTTCAGCGTGAAATTTCCGTTCTTGTCCGTCTTGTCTCCGCCGCCCTTCGAGGAAACGACAGATATGTTCGGAACGGGAAAATACCTTTCGTCGATTAGCCTGCCCTTTATCTCAATCGAAAACGCCTGCGAGCTGATTGTAAGCAGAAACACCAAAATGTAAAATTTTTTCATAAACTTTTATTAGTCGTTTGTTAATCTTTTTATTTCATCGCGCAGTTCGGCTGCCCGCTCGAACTCAAGGTCCTTCGCGGCGTTGACCATTTCCTCTCTCAACTGTTCAATCAGTTCTTTTCTCTGCTCCTTGTTGATTTTCTTGAATAACGGCTCCGTCATAACGGACAAACCCGTCCTCTCCGTCTCGCGCCTGTCCTTCTTCGATTCATACTTCGCTTTTGAGTCGGCTACGATTGTCGTCGACATTATCTCCTCGTATGTTTTGAATATCGTCTTCGGCTCTATGTTGTTTTCCCTGTTGTAATCCGATTGTATTTTTCTTCGTCTGCCCGTCTCGTCAATCACCTTCCTCATTGAATCCGTTACTTTATCGGCGTACATTATAACGAGCCCGTTTACGTTTCTCGCCGTTCTTCCCGCGGTCTGAAGAAGCGATTTCTCCGAACGCAGAAATCCTTCCTTGTCCGCGTCAAGTATCGCTACAAGAGAGACTTCGGGCAAATCAAGACCCTCGCGTAAAAGGTTGACGCCGACAAGCACGTCGAAATCACCCAGCCGAAGCCCGCGGAGTATATCAACGCGGTCAAGCGACATGACTTCCGAATGCATGTATTTCACCTTAATGCCGATTCCTATCAGATAATCCGTCAGGTCCTCGCTCATCCGCTTCGTGAGTGTTGTTACCAGCACACGCTCGTTCTTCTTGCTCCTTATTCTTATTTCGTTTATCAAATCGTCTATCTGGTTCTTCACGGGACGCACCTGAATCTCCGGGTCAAGCAGACCTGTCGGGCGAATCACCTGCTCGACTACCGCGCCGCCGCACTTTGTAAGTTCGTAATCCCCGGGAGTCGCGCTCACGTATATAACCTGATTCACTGCGCCCTCCCATTCCTCGAAAGTCATCGGACGGTTGTCGAGAGCCGAAGGAAGCCTGAACCCGTGCTCGACAAGCGTCTTCTTCCTCATCCTGTCGCCGTTGTACATCCCGCGTATCTGCGGAACGGTGACATGCGACTCGTCGACTATCAGAAGAAAGTCCTTCGGAAAATAATCAAAAAGACAGGAGGGACGGCTTCCCGGCGCACGCCCGTCCATGTGACGCGAATAGTTTTCTATTCCGCTGCAGTAACCGACCTCCTTTATCATCTCGATGTCGAAGTTCGTTCTCTGCTCTATGCGCTGAGCCTCAATCAGTTTTTCCTCTTTCTGGAAATACTGAACCTGTTCGAGCATTTCTTTTCTTATGTGCTCTATCGCAGTTTCAACTTTCTCGGGCGTCGTAACAAAATATTTCGCGGGATATATCGATACGCTTTCGTCAACGCCGATTACACGCCCAGTCAATCGCTCTATGTAGCAAAGCCTCTCGATTTCGTTGTCGAACATCTCAATTCTTATTCCCTTTTCATCCTCGTACGCGGGTATGATTTCAACCGTATCGCCGCGGACGCGGAAATTTCCGCGCTTGAACTCGGCGTCGTTCCTGACGTAATGAATATCCACAAACCTGTTCAGAAGTTCCTTCCTCTTTATCTTCTGTCCCTTCTTCAGAACAAGCACCTGCTCTGCGTATTCTTCCGGCGCGCCTATGCCGTATATGCAACTGACGGAAGAAACAATGATTATGTCTTTTCTTCCCTCGAGAAGCGATGACGTCGCCCTCAGCCTGAGCCTGTCTATCTCTTCATTTATCGAAAGGTCTTTCGCTATGTACGTGTCGGTCGAGGGTATGTACGCCTCCGGCTGGTAATAATCGTAATATGATATGAAAAACTCCACGCGGTTCTCGGGAAAGAATCTCCTGAACTCGCCGAACAACTGCGCCGCAAGCGTCTTGTTATGCGACATGACAAGAACGGGACGCCCTATGTTCTGTATCACGTTCGAAATTGAAAATGTCTTGCCCGAACCCGTCACGCCGAGGAACACTTGCTGCTTTTCGCCTCTTTGTATTCCTTCCGTTAACTGCTTTATTGCCTCGGGCTGGTCGCCCGTCGGCTTGTATTGCGCTTCTAATTTGAAATTCACTTTAAAAGATATTCCTTTGCTTTTGAGTTTTCGGGATCCATCTTTATCACGGTTTCGAATTCCGTTTTCGCTTTGTCAATTTCCCCCGATTCGAAATATGCGGCGCCGAGTTTCGAGTGCGATTCAACCGTGCCCCCCGAGTAAGTGACGTATTTCTCGTACATCTTCACGCTTTCCTTATATGCCTTGTTGTCAAAATACGTGTCGCCGATGTCACGCACGAATTTCGCCCTGTCTATTATTCCCTGCATCGAGTACAGGAAATACTCGAGCGACTCAGAGTAAAAACCCCTGTCGAGATAAAGTTTTCCCGTTATGAGATTCAGGAACCAGTTGTCCCTTCTGCTCTTGTACTTGCTGAAAACTTTTCTTACCTCGGGATTTATATTCGTAGTATCGGAGTTGTTTACCTTAATGTTTACTATATCCACGAGCATGTCGTACGATATGCTCCTGTTCATGTTTAATATCTTCGCTTCTACGTTCGACGGAAGCCTGAAAACCCTGCGTATAGGACTGTCGTCCAGCATGTACGTATCGATGTACTTCTGAAAGAAATACAGGGGTCCGAAAAGCAGCGAGTGCTTAAGCGCGTCCCTGCCGCTGTAAACATCTATGCAGTACGCCATCTGCGCTCCCATCGAGTGAAAATACATTTCGTTTACCCCGATGGCGAACATGCTGTCTATTGCTTCCTGCATCGCCTTCTCGTCAATCGCTTTTATCGTTTTCCTGAACAGTATGAAATCCTTCTCGAGCAGTGCCGACGGCCTGTTCGAAAGAAGTATCGGAGCGATGTAGTTTGATACCCCGTTGCTGTAAACTTCGTCAAGAAGGTTGTATATCAGCGTGTCCGCTCCCGTGTAAAGATACTTCATTACGTTTATCTGAATGTCGTCCCTTTCGTCGAAAAACAGTTCCCGTGTCAGGTACTTCGTCAGTAGTTCGTAATCGTCCCCGAACCTGCTCAGGTCCATCAGTATTGAATTGTCCCTGTACCTCCATCCGCAGTTCCTGCTTCCGTAGAACATGTACACGCTGTTCTTGAAATCTATGTTCTCGGGAAAAAAAAGCGACAGCAGATAAGCGCTGTTCTCGAGTATGTTCTGCTCTTCCCTCTTTACGAGAGCGAGACTCTTTCTGTACTCGTCGGAAAACTGCTCCACGTATCCGAAACACATGAACGCCAGAGGATTGCTGAGTATGTACAGTTTTGTAAGCGGGTCGTTCCGCCTTACCTGCCGGAAGCAGTTTATCAGGTCGTCACGTGTAACGCACTTGTTGTCGAAATTCTCCATAAGGAATTTCATTTCGGGTATCGAAACAAGTTCGTTCTCGTCCGCTCCTCTTGTCAGCGCGTCGAGTATCGCGTCCGCGGCGTTGTAGTTGAAGATTATCTGAACGTTAGTCTTCTTCAGTTCGGTTGACTTGACGATGAACTTCCTGTCGCCGAACGGTTTTTTCTCCTCGCCGAAATTGTCACGTATGTTAGCCAGCAGCACCGCCGCCCTGACTATACCTCCGAACGTTTCCGAAAAATCTGCATCCTTCACCGCGGGGATGTATATCTCGAAAAATTTTCTGCGGTTCTTCGCGATGTCTTCGTTTATTACCTCGGGGAGGTCCCTCAATTGATTTAGAGAATCAAGTTTCGCGAGTTCGCGGAAGAGTATTCGCCCTTCCTCTATCCTGAATTCGTCGCGCAGATATTTTATCTGCTCCTGAACCTGAAAGAGCCTCGACTGGTCGTCAATAAGAAGGTCAACCCAGTCCCAGTCTTTTTCGAAATCGAAATTGTATCTGTTTTGAGCGAATGTATCGGCAATGAATAAAAACAGAAGCGATACGGTCAATAACACAGCCGGTTTTAACGAATGCATTAAGGTCAAATTATTTTATTTAATTTCCGTAATTAAATTTATTTCCCTCAACACTGAATTAATTCTCGATAATTCATCATACCCCCCTGATTTTACTGTTGCCTTGCCCTTCGTGTGGGCGATTATCGCTATTTGCTCGCATTGCAGCACGTCGAATCCCGTCGCCTTCTGCAACTGGATTATTACCTCGTCCCAGAGATGGCTCGAGTTGAATAGTATCAACTTTCTTAACTCGGGCGTGTCCACGCCGGTCGCGGACGATTCCTTCTCTTTCGTTGACATTCTGCAATTTTTAATTTCTCGAAAATCCGCACAGGTACGTGCACATAACATCCTGCGCGTTTCTGTACTGCTCCCAGTTCGCTCCCTTGAAACCGTTCATCGCTATGTAAAAAATCAGCGGCTCGCTGTCGCGCGTTATCGCGTAACCCGTAAGAGTGCTGACTCCGTTTATCGAACCTGTCTTCGCGTGAATGTTTTTTTCCGCCTCGGTCCCAATCATTCTCTTTTTAAGCGTGCCGTCCACTCCCGATACGGGAAGCGAATAATAGAACACGTTGAATATCTTTTCCTGGTCGAAAAGATATTTTAATAACTGTATCATGACGTTCGACGTAACGTAGTTGTACCTCGTAAGTCCCGAACCCTCCAGTATCTCATACTCGCCGCGCGGTATTCCGAGCGAACTCATCAGGTCCGTAACAGCGTCAGTGCCCTTTTCAAGCGTGCCGGGCGTACCTTTGTACACCGCGCCGACAACCTTGAAAATTGTGATTGCCGAATGATTGTCGCTCGGCTTGTTCATGTTCGCGAGAACCTCGTCCATCGAATGAGTAATGCGCGCGATTTCCTTCGGCGAATCGGGCGTAACTCCCGAGACTATTATCCCGTCAAGTTTTACGTTTTTCAATTCAAGTTCGGACTGCAGGAAATTCGCCGCTTCGACCGCCGCGTCAAGCCTGCTCGCGTTCTTGTCGAAACTCAGCGCGTTCACGTACGGCCAGTACTGAAGCCTCGTATCGCCCGAATAGTAATCGGCGAGCCCGAAATGCTTGCTGTCAAGATACGAATCGTCATATACTATGTTGCCGGTAATCTCCCTCACGTTCTTCGAAAGAAACGCCTTGATTAGTTTCACGAGATCCGTGCTCTTGAAATCAGGGTCTCCGAAACCCTTTAAATACAGGTTCCCGTTTATTACCCCGTCCGACAAATCCCTGTCGTCCGTGTACAGTATCGTCTTGAATTCGTAACCCGCGCCGAGATACTCGAGCGCGATTGCGCTCGTTATAACCTTCGTTATCGAAGCGGGTATCATCTTTGCCGCGGGCCTGTACTCGTAAAGCAGGTCGTATTTTGTGCCGCTCACTACCTGAACCGATACGTCGCAGTTCATCGTCTTTATCAGATTATCCATGCTCTCTTTAAGTTCCGCGATTTTGTCCTTTTCACCCGCCGCGGCGAACGAAGGAATTACGAAACACAACAACAATAATATTTCTTTCTTCAGTAATTTCATCTATGAATAATCTTCAATTATATTATACGCTTTTTTTAGTATTCTTCTTGATTCCTTGAATGTAAGCCGCTCAGCCGCCTTGTCGTAAGTGCACCACCTGTAGTTGAGTATCTCCCTGCCGTCTATCTTTACTTTTACGGTTTTTGTCTCCGCTATGTAATAATCAACAATCTTGTGTATGGTTACGGTTTCTTTCCTGAACGAATAATCGTCGCGGAGAAGAACTTTTCTTCTTAAAAAATCTATTTTCCTTATGCCCGTTTCCTCGCGCAGTTCCCTCACCGCCGTGTCTATCGGCTTCTCGCCCTTTTCAATGTGCCCCTTCGGGAATCCCCAGTGACCTTGATGCTGCTTGATAATCAGAAATTTAATTGAGCGCGGAAACCTGCTGTAAACGATGATCCCGACCGAATGATTATGTTTTACCTTCAATATTGTTTCCTTTGTTTTTAACGCTGTTCCAGACGGCGTCCATTTCCTCGAGCGTCATGCTCTCGGGCTCTATGTTACGCGACTTCGCGTATTTCTCGATTTCCCTGAACCTGTACGAAAATTTCTCAATCGTCCTTCTTAAGGCGTCCTCGGGATTTATTTTCATAAACCTCGCGTAATTCACGATTGAAAAAAGCACGTCGCCGAACTCGTCTTCAAGTTTCTCCTGAGTCTCGTTCTTTTCCATGTTCTCCCTTAACTCGCCGACCTCTTCAAGTATCTTTTCGTACACGGGCTTGTGGTCCTTCCAGTCGAAACCAACCTTCGCCGCCTTTTCCTGTATCCTGTAAGCGCGGAATAAAGCGGGCAGTTCCGCCGGAACCCCGTCCAGCACTGATTCCCGGCCTTCCTTCTTCTTCAGTCTTTCCCAGTTTGTCTTGACTTCCTCGCTCCCGCTTACTTTCACGTCCCCAAATATATGCGGATGCCTCTGTATCAACTTCTTTGTTTCGTGCTCAAGCACTTCAGTCAGGTCGAATATCCCCGCCTCTTCTCCCATTACTCCGTGTATTACAACCTGTAGCATCAGGTCGCCGAGTTCTTTCCTCAATTCCGTCATGTCGTTGTTGTCAATCGCTTCGAGCACTTCGTACGATTCTTCAAGCAGGCATCTCCTTAAACTCGAATGCGTCTGCTCCCTGTCCCACGGACACTCCTTCCTCAATTTCCTGACAATATTAACAAACTCAAGAAATTCTTCGCTAAGTTTTCTGTCTTTCTCCGTCAATATATTTTCAGCATTTAATCATTTGTATATTGTATTCATATTACTAAATTACTATAAGTTATTCAATTTAAAAACGTTTCAAATCCTTATGATTAGAGCATTCCTGTCGCTTAATCTTAACGCCGAAGCGAAGAGCCGGCTTAAAACACTTCAGAATGAAGTCAAAGAAATTATGGGACCCGAATCATCGCGCTGTATCAAATGGGAGAACATACATAATTCACACATAACTTTATTCTTTCTCGGCGACACCGAAGAAAAAACTTCGGACAGCATTCGCGCGGAACTCCGTGAAAAAATAACGGGCGCGGCTGAGAAATTTTTCTCGAATATTCGGGAGTGTCCGCCTTCCCGGGCGCTAAAAATCCCCGCGTGATTATCGCCGCTCTCAAAAGCCGCGATAATAAAATCTATGAACTTAATAAAAATACCGCGGACATACTCGATGCCTATGGTTTCAAACAGGATAAGAAATTCAACCCGCACCTCACGCTCGGAAGAGTCAGACGCGAATCTCGCGTTCACCTTCCCGATTTCAGCGGTATTGACTTTAATTTATTATTGAATTTTAAGGAACTATTATTCAATAAAAGTGTTTTATCATCAAAAGGGGCTGAACATTATATTCTCGAAAAGTTTAAGTTGTAATTTTGGGGCATAAAAAAAGACAGATGCTTCAAGGAGGAAAAGCATCTGTCAATAAGGAGGAGAACAATAAAAATGAAAAACAACACTTATAACTTAAAGATTTTTTAGTCTTTTTTCCATACCAAAATTATTCCACAACTACTTTTTTTGCGTACTCCCTGTGGAATGTTTTCATCTGCTCGACGAGCGATAGAATGTCCTCTCTCGGCGGCAGTATGGTCGTCCTGAAATGCATCGTGTTCGGCATCTGCCCGAATCCCGAGCCTGGTACTACGCATATTCCCGTTTCTTCGAGAAGCGCCATGCAGTAATCAAAATCCCGCTTCGCGTCGTACGCGTACAGTTCGTCAACCGTCATCTTGCTTACGTCAACTCCTTTTTTATGCGGAAGTTCGAACTTTACGAATGCGTACATCGCTCCGTGCGGAACTTCGCACTCCATCCCGTCAATCGCGTTAAGCCCTTCGCCGAGAACTCTTGACTTGTACTTGAGGTCGTTAAGAATTCCGTCGCGCTCTTTTTTGTAAAGTTCGTAACTCTCGTCTCCGGGTTTCGGAGGCGCGACCATCAGATATGTTACTATCTGCCCGTCAACGTTCGAGCAAAGACCGACCGACTGAAGTTTTATCAACTGCTCGTAAACGTCGTCCGCCATGTTCCTTACTTCGAAATATCCGCCCCTGTGTCCGCATTCGCCGAGGAATCCCTTCGACACCGAATGAAAACTGAACAGCGTAACTTCCTTCTCGCCCATGTCGTGCATTGCCTTCGCGAACGAAACGAATTTTATCCCTTCGAGATATACGTTTTCCTGATACACTTCGTCCGCGAGAAGTACGAGATTATATTTTTTCGCGAACCTGATTATCATTTCCATGTTGTCTTTCGAAAGCACCGCGCCCGTCGGGTTTCCGGGATTTATTACGGCTATCGCCACGGGATTAATTCCCTTCGCCTTCGCTTCCCTTATGCTGTCCTCGAGTATCTTTTCGTTCAACTGCCACGAATTACTTTCGTCGAGAAAATATCCGACTTGCTTCGCGCCGTAAAGCGTGAGCGTTGCGCTGTACAGCGGATACTGCGGAATCGGAATCATCACCCCGTCATTGCCGCCTTTAAGAATCATCGTTAGCGCCGCCTGCACGCCCTTGCTCGCCCCGTCCGTAAGAACTATCCTGTTCTTGTCCGCTGGTATGCCGTCCCTCTTCGTAATGAATTCCGCGACAGCGTCTCTTATGAACGCTATGCCCGAACTTACGGTGTATGCGCCCGTTCCCGTTGGATTCTTTTCCATTATCATCTTCGCTCTCGCCATAACGTCGGCGGGATAAATCTTCTTCGCGTCGGGATTGTTTATTAGTTCGGGATATTCGAGAACCGAAAGTACCTGCCTTATGAATGTTACCGGCTTCTGCTTCAATGCCTGCGGATTCCCTATGTTGCAGTATATTATTTTCCTTCCCTGCTCTTCAAGTTCCTGCGCTCTGGCTACAATCTTGCCCCTTACGGCGTACTGCGCCTGAATGAGATTAGGGTTCACGTCTTTAATGGTCATCATAAATTTGAGGTTTTGTGTACTGTAAAAATAACCTTTACAGGTCTGTTTTTAAAGTATAAACGGACGGGTGTAACCGGGCAAATCTCCATTCCGGAATTAATAACTTAATCGCGTAATAATCGAAGGACGCGGAATCCAAAAATCCCTTATGGGAAAATACTAATATCCTTATGGAAAAACATTAAAATCCTTATGGAAAATAAGAAGCAGGAATGCCCGCGGGCATCCCTGCTGACTAATAAATTACTTGCAATAACTTTGTATATCGCTATTTTATCAAAACCATCTTCTTCGTCTGTACAAAATCACCCGTGGTAATCCTGTAGAAATAAATTCCCGACGACAGACGCGATGCGTTGAACTGCACAGTGTAATACCCCGCCCGCTTCACTTCGTTCACGAGCGTTTCAACTTCACGTCCTGTGATGTCATATATCTTTAACATTATAAGCCCGTCTTTCGGCAAAGCATATTTTATTGAAGTTACGGGATTAAACGGATTTGGATAGTTCTGAGATAATTCATAATTTTCCGGTATTGTATTATCATCAATACTGCTCTTACGGTTTTCTATGCTCTTCAACCCGCTTATCAATATTAAATCTTCAAGTTGTTTGATTTCTCTTTCTTCTCTTGTGTATGTTATACCGTTTTTCAAATTTGAGACTGCTTTGTTTTTGAGATTTGTTTCCTCTTTTCTCATATCTTGCATTTTGTTTTCTACCTCTGTTTTAGTGAATTTATTCAAAGCCGCTTCCATTGTTTTTTCTTTTTCTTTTGTCAATTTCAAATAAGACTTTTTCACCTTATTCTTCACCGGGTCCTCCTTAATGAGTTTTTCCATTTTTCTTACTCTCTCTTTAAGAAATTGCGATTCTGTCATTTTTTCATTCTTATTTGTTAATCCCGCCCCACTGTTGAGCAACGCCTGAACCTCCGCATAATCCCAGCTTGCCAGTATTCGAATATCAGGATTCGGGTGGTATAAAGATATGAATTCATACCCGTCTAATGCTGAATTATAATCCGTCATATTCGCATAACAGCATAAAGTAAGACTGTAAGCGATACTGTTGAAATTGTCATCGTAAAGACCGGAATTAATTTTTTCGTTTAGATAAGTCAGTAAATTTCCGTAGTGTATGTTTCTGTGGCTTTGTGAAGGAACTGTATCTAGTTGTTCGTAGCAGGTATATAAATCATAGACAGACGAATATATATTATTGCTTGCGGGATATTGATTTATAAACGATTTGTAATCAGTAACCGCATTGAAATAATTTCCTTCGTTATAGTAGTATATTGCCTGTGAATAAAGCAAATCTTCGTCGCTTAATTGAGAACCCGAAGGAAGCGGCGTGATAATAACCGAATCATAACATCCGTAACCTATATCTCTGACAATCCAGCCGATACCGCTGCTTGTAGAATTATCACAATTAAATGTCGAACCAGCCCATTGCAAATCAACTGGATCATTCATTTCGTTCCATAATACGTAAGATGGCGTCCAGCTTAGATTGAAACAATTATTTTTTGCAGAAAGAGAGGTCAATCCGTTTACGTTCAGCATTCCAAACAGATGATATGCGGAACTAACGTATTTATAAAAATAGTTCTCTCCGTTATTCAATGATACAGACGAATTATCAAAACTTAACACGTCATATATCGTCGCGCTAATTTTATTTCTTCCTCCGTATCCTATCAGTCCCTGTTGACTGATAACGGGTGATAGGTTTATTGCTGCGTCTCCCGCGTACATTCCGTTATTAGCCTGAAAATTCGTATTCCCATATAAATAAACATTGCTTTGGGTGAAATGAAAAGCCCTCTGACTTGTATTGTTAATACCTTCGTTATTTTTAATATTTCCGGAAATCATTCTGCCGAGAATAGGAATGTATGTATTATTATAAAACTTGTTACCTATTATCTCATACGGAACAAAACTTGAAGTATAATTAGCTAAGAGTAGGTCAACATAACCGTTATAAAAATCATTATCTTTTATATTTAGATTATACTCTATCTCGTCTCCGATCGGGGGAATGACATCGTAATAATTATTAATTCTAACCCCGTTTGAAGTCGGAGTCAAATAGAAATTATTGTCCTGAAGTTTCAGACGCAATATGTTTTTAGCATAGATACCGTATGTTCCGTTTGAGGCAAGATAAAATTTATTATTTGTAATCCACTTTTCGGCAGAAGCACTTGACTGGTTGTTGTCGATTTTAATCGGCAAAATTACATCCTGAAACGTGCAGTTGTCAATAACTGATTTTGAACTTGCATTAATGAATTCGAT
>AMWB02122869.1_pt1 | contig 13488 bp, 16 predicted proteins | sample 200311 | NCBI WGS metagenome assembly AMWB02 (sample SAMN02737377, study PRJNA173069) | bioreactor metagenome | biome: anode biofilm in microbial fuel cells | place: USA: California | collected 2010-12-16 | reverse complement strand
TCCTTTAATGAGATCCCTATTGTGAAACGGGGAGATTACTATTATTTCATCCACCCCATATCTGACGGGGTCCCTGCACTGGAACCGGAGCTTCTGGAAGAGATCGCAGAGTACATTGTGGAAAGGGCGGACTTCGATGTGGACAGGATAATTACCATAGAGGCCATGGGCATCCCGCTGGTCACCACAGTTTCTTTGATGACTGATATACCTTTTGCCATTGTCCGTAAAAGAAAGTATGAACTGGAAGGAGAAGTAGTCCTTTCCCAGAGCACAGGCTATTCTAAAGGCGAATTGTATATCAATGGCATAAAAAAAGGAGACAGGGTGCTTATAATTGATGACGTGATCAGCACCGGAGGCACTTTGTTGGCGCTGGTAAGGGCACTCAAGAACATTGGAGCCATAATTGCAGGTATCTTTGTTGTCATTGAGCGCGGCGAAGGGGTTGCAAGCCTTAGAAAAGAAGGCATAGAAGTGACAACACTTGTACGTATAGATGTCGATGAGCATGGTGTGCATATACTGGAGGACCAGGTTGGCAGACAGTGAAGCATTCGATTTCCAGATAGCAAGGATCATTGGCATAATAAAAGATACAGGTGCAAAGACCGTAGGCTTACAGTTCCCTGAGGGCTTTAAACGCAGAGCTGCGAGCATAGCCTTTGAGGTCGAAAAAGCTACAGCTGCACAGATATTGATATCCGGAAACCCATGTTTTGGGGCATGTGACATAGATGTTGATCTGGAACGCAGGGTGGACATACTGTTCCATTTTGGGCATGCTGTGCTTGATGACAGCAGCTATGTTAAGAATGTGTATTTTATTGAGGTACGGTCCAATGCTGCAGTAGAGGAAGTGGTGAACAAGTCTCTGGAAATGCTTAAGGGACAGAGAGTAGGACTTATTACCACGGTTCAGCATGTGCACAAGCTTCAGGAAGCATGTGAAATATTACAAGCTCATGGCAAAGTTTGCGTGATAGGAAAGGGAGATGCAAAAATAGCATATCCAGGACAGGTCCTGGGATGCAATTTTTCCTCGGCAAGGGCCGAAATATGCGATGAATATCTCTATATAGGGAGTGGCTATTTCCACCCCATGGGCGTGGCATTATCTACAGAAAGAAGAGTGCTCATAGCCGACCCATTTGTAAATGATGTAAGGGAACTAGACATTTCAAAGGTCCTTAAACAACGCAGTGCCGTTATCGGAAAATCCCTTGATGCAGATCTTTTCGGAATAATCGTATGTTCCAAGCCTGGACAGGAACGTATGACACTTGCCCTGAAGTTGCAGGACCTTATACGCAAGCATGGTAAAGAAGCTCGGATCATTATGATGGACCTTGTGACCCCTGACCAGTTACTCCAGTTCAAAGTGGATGCTTTTGTAAATACTGCATGTCCGAGACTTGCCATTGACGAGGTTGGCCGTTTCAATGCGCCGATGCTCACTCCACCGGAACTTGAGATAGTACTGGGCGAGAAGGAGTGGAAAGATCTGGTATTCGATGAGATAACTGCCTGAAGCGGGTCATTAAATGAAGCAGAGAAAACTTGAGATCATGCTGGAAAAGGTGAAAGGGTTCGAAAAACCTGATGTGAACCTGGAACAATATGCCACGCCTGCTCCCATCGCTGCTGAGGTATTGCATTTTGCATTTATGCATGGGGATCTGCAGGGTACGGTATACGACCTTGGATGTGGCACCGGTATCCTTGCCATTGGTGCAAAGCTCCTGGGTGCTGAAAAGGTAGTAGGGTTCGACCTTGATCCCAGTGCCCTTGAGATCGCAAGAGAGAACGCATCTATGATGGGAGTTGACGTGGAGTTCGTACAATGTGACATCTCAGGTGTGCCCGAACATGCAGATACTGTAGTAATGAACCCGCCTTTTGGAGCACAATCAAAGGGTAATGACAGACCTTTCCTTACAACTGCCCTGAGAGTTGCAGATGTGGCATATTCCGTCCACAATTGCGGGAGTCACAGGTTCATAAAGAGTTTCATAAAGCCTGCGATCATTAGTGACTGGTATGAAACTGGTTTTCCGATAAAACGAACATTTAAATTTCATAAAAAGGATGTAGAACTGGTTAAGGTTGAGATCTACCGGATAGTCCGGTGTGATGGCAGTATATAATCTGCCGATGTTTGCAACTGCTTTATATAGCGGGAAATATATGTCTTGCAAACTGGCGCTCGATCATATCGATCTAATTTCATCATGAGGGATTCTTATTCGGATAAGGAACAGGAAAAAGGTTTCACGCAGGATGATCAAAGGCTCAGGCGAGGGATCAGAAAGTGTACGGTCATCGGAAGAAACAGAACAAATGGTGACCAAGGGAACGAAAGTGGAGGTAGCTGCTAAAATGGTGAAAGTGCCAAAAAGCGGCATTGTAAAGCCTTCAGAGAAAGTGATAGCGGAGGAGAACATGGATGAAGAGGAAATGATCTTTGTGATGCCTGGAGACATTATTGGTACTACTGAAGAATTTAGTCCCGGGATCGGGACTTTCCTTCATGTTGCAGATATCCATGCTGCCTCTACAGGTGTCGTGGAGATAGATCGGAAAGCACGTATCATATCCGTTGTTCCCAGCACCAAGTATCCACCATCTATTGCCGTAGGAGATATCGTAGTTGGCAGTATAACCGGCCTCAGAGAGAGCGTCGCCCTTGTCGAGATAGCTGCTATAAAAGGTGAAGGCGAACGTGAATTCCATAAAGTAGGAACAGCTGCCGTACACGTGTCAAATGTTAAAGATTCGTACTGCAAGAGACTGGACGAGGAATTCGCTGTAGGAGATATAATTAAAGCAAAGGTTTTGAACACTGAGAACATGCGGCTTAGTACTGCAGGGAAGGAACTTGGTGTAATGAAAGCTCAGTGCTCCAACTGCCGTGCTGTTATGGTCAAGGAAGATAACAAACTAAAATGCCCGGAATGCGGAAGAGTAGAGAGACGTAAACTCTCCTCAGATTATGGAACAGGCATAGTATAATATAAAAATCTGGCTTATATGGGTGAAGTCCATGGAACTGAAGATCATAGACAAGACCGAAGATGAAATGCACCTTGAGATAAAAGGTGAAACACACACTCTTCTTAATATGCTGAAATCTGTGTTACTTGAAGATACAAGGGTACACACCGCTTCTTATGATATGAAGCATGTGTCTATAAGCGAACCGGTCCTGTACATAAAGACAGACGGTACAGACCCTATCATAGTAGTTAGAGAGGCTGCTGAAACACTTGTTGTACAGTGTGAAGAGTTCGTCAGCGTATTTGGCAAAGCTGTGGAAGTCTAATAATTTCCACTGCATTTTTTCTTTTTTAATGTTAGATACTGACATCTATTATTTATTATACAAAGTGAATACTTTGTGACCTGGAAGGAATTTATCAACTGGAGATGTAATATCGTGAAAGTAGTGGCATTTAATGGCAGTCCCAGAAAAGAAGGCAATACTGCAACGCTCATAAAGTATGTCTTTGAAGAACTGGAAAAAGAGGGAATAGAAACCGAGCTTGTGCACATTGGGGGTAAAAAGACAATTGGATGCACAGCATGCATGAAATGTTATAAGAATAAAGACAGGAGATGTGTTTTCAATGATGATCTTGTGAATGAATGCATTGTGAAAATGATAGATGCAGATGGAATTATCCTGGCTTCCCCCACATACTTCACAGATATAACGACGGAAATGAAAGCTCTCATAGACAGAGCTGGTTTTGTATCAAAAGCCAATGGTGACTTGTTCAGACGCAAGGTAGGTGCAGCTGTCGTAGCAGTGCGCAGGGCTGGTTCACTCCACGCTTTCACCACCATGAACAATTTCTTTACCATCGGTCAGATGATCATACCAGGTTCCACGTACTGGAACATAGGTGTGGGCGGCGCCCCGGGAGATGTGCAAAACGACGAGGAAGGTATCCGTACAATGCAAACCCTGGGACAGAACATGGCATGGCTGATGAAAAAACTGTATAGTTGAACTATAGTAAGAATAGAGGAGATATAATGGCACTTGATGAGGCAGCACTGAAGAAGTTCGGGTTCATCCCGCGTGAACCAAAGGACGCAATTAATATAGATCCCCTGCAGACCGCAGGTAAGTTAACCGAAGAGGCCAGGCGTGCTCTGCTGGAATGGGGCGATGGCTATTCTGTCTGCGACTTCTGCGGAGGTGTGCTGGACCTGATCAAGAAGCCACCCATAGAGGAATTTGTGCATGGGGCACTTCCCGAATTCCTGAATGTAGATGCTGTGAGGATCACACATGGTGCAAGGGAAGCAAAGTTTGCGGTAATGCACTCCATTGCACAGGAAGGGGACCATGTGGTGATGGACGAGGTTGCACATTATTCCTCTGTCGTTGCCGCCCAGCGGGCCCGGCTTAACATAAAAAAAGTGCCTCATAGCGGTAGCCCGGAATATATGACAGATGTGCAAGGGTATGCTACAGCTATTGAAGAAGTGATAAAGGAAACAGGTAAAGCACCGGCATTGGCCCTGGTCACTTATCCGGATGGTAATTATGGGAACATCACCGATGTGCAGCGTGTATCAAAGATCTGTCACGACTACGATGTGCCCCTGCTGCTGAATGGCGCATACGCTGTCGGCAGGATGCCAGTGGATGCCAAAAAGCTGGGTGCTGACTTTGTGGCAGGCAGTGGTCATAAATCTATGGCTGCATCGGGCCCCATAGGACTGCTGGGTGTCAGTGAGGAATATTCTGACATCGTGTTCAGGAAATCACCTACAAACAAGAACAAGGAAATAGAACTATTGGGATGCACAGCCAGAGGTGCCACTATTATGACAATGATAGCCTCATTCCCTCATGTAGTAGAGCGGGTGAACAACTGGGACCAGGAAGTGCAGAATGCACGCTGGTTCTCCGGTAAACTTGAAGAAATGGGGATCATCCAGAAAGGACAAAAGCCACATAACCATGATCTTATGTTCTTCGAAGCCCCTGTCTTCTATGAAATATCACAGAAGGCAAAGAAGGGAAGGTACTTCCTGTACAGGGAACTCAAAGAACGTAATATACATGGCATCAAGTCCGGACTTACTAAATACTTCAAACTGAGCACGTTCCAGGTAGGCAGGGACAACTTGCAATACGTTCTGGATTCTTTCCAGAGTATCATTGACAAGTATGAAGCATAGGTATGAGTAATAATTAGACCTTCTATCTTTTTTTGTCCTTAATACTATGTGGACAATTTTATAAATAGAAAGAGAGGCTATATCCATATCAAGTGTATGCCGATGGTAAGAGATTCAATTATCAGACCTTCCAGAGAGAAGTTCAAGAAAGTAAAGATGAGATTTGCTCACGAGCAGCTTAACAGGACCATATTGCTCTTTCTGATAGTGATGCTTCCGATCATTGCTATTGACCTGGCAGGGCGACAGGAGATCATACCTGTTCCTGAAGCATTGATGAAGATACTGGAAGGTATAATAGTGGTTTTGGTTTCCTTTGGCGGAGCCACACTCTTCATAAGACTTACTATCAACTTCACTATAGGTAAATTCGAAGGTATCGGACAACCTGAAGAGAGGATCCTGTTTAGCAAGCTATATATCTTGCTGGTGTATGTACTGGCTACAGTAATCGTTTTCTTGCACATGGGCATTGGTATACAGAACGTAGCCCTATTTTTAGGTCTGACAGCCACCGGTTTTGCCTTTGCTGTCCGGGACGTGGTGCTTTCCTATATAGTATGGTTCATACTGCTGACAAAGAAACCTTTCAAGATCGGCGATTATATAAATGTGGCTGGAGAGGAGGGGCAGGTCAAGCACATAGGCATGTTCTATGTTTTAATAGATCCATCGCCGGAAACGTATGCAGACTATACAAAGGTACCTAACAAGGTCTTCCTCGAAAAGCCTATCCGTAACTATGGGAGTTATAAATTCGTGTCAACATTCGACCTATACCTGAAAAGCGTACCAACAGACATAATTGACAGGCTTGAGAGGATACGGGAAAAAGGCAGTGAGTTAAAGGGTGCAGATGCCACCTTTTATCTTAACAGTGACAGTGATGGTGTTAAGATCACAGTGGAGTTCAAAACGGTCTACGAAGACAGGGATATCCTGAGAGACCGCCTCATGTCCGTGATGCTGCAGGAAGTGGGCCAAAATGCATGAAACAATGTCAGGTGCCTCACCAAAAACTCTATAATCAAAGAAGTAATATGAATTATGCTGTTTTCATAATGCGGCTGTGGTTTAGTGGCTATGACCTGGGCTTCCCAAGCCTAGAACCCGGGTTCGAATCCCGGCAGCCGCATAAGATCAAAAGAAAAATGTAAAATATAGTTTCATTTTTTCTTAGATTTTTCCGGTATTTTCTGGTCCGGCGTGACCCCGTAGAATTTTGTCCTCGCTTTGCCCCAGATACACCCGGTCTTACCGAAGATCTTCAGTTCCAGGTTCTGTATAGCTTTGCATATGCCGTTACCAGATCTTGCCCCTTTACAGACGAAGCAATACTTTTCACAGAAAACCGGCGGTTTTCCCTTCTCTGCCATATTGTTACCTCCTACGGATAAAACAAACTTCCAGTATGAAATGTAGGTATCAGTTTATAAAAGATGTGTCTGTAATTTTTAATGACAATAATTGCCTGCAGAATTAAAATAAACAATTATTCCATATCTCTCATGGAAACATTGCGAAGTCTGGTGACACCACCGATCTCGTCTATAACCTCCGCTACAGCGGTGGGGACAAGCTGGCGCCAGTCATCGCCTTCGATCATCTTTTTTCGGATCTCTGTCCCAGAGTAGCCTTTTCTGTTGAACATCGGAGGCTGCCTTACATTCATATCCGCTTCCCTGAAAAGCTGGATCACAAGAGGATTGTTGGAGTACACTACATCAAAGGGAGGGGACATGGAAATGATGTGAGACACCCAGACAGCGTTGCGCTGGAGATCTTCAATGGGTATTGCATAATGTTTCACATCTGCATCTTCCAGAGCATGCCGTATCATCATAACCCTTTCACCTGCAGTGAAAGGGTTCTCAGGGTCATGACTCTTCTGGGCACTGCCTATGCCTATTACCAGCTCATCTACTTCCTTTGCAATGGTACAGATGGTGGAATAATGCCCAAGATGGAATGGTTGGAAGCGTCCTATATAGAACGCTCTTCTCATATGCATAAATGACAACCGTTAACGTATGCCACATTCGTCGAATGAGAATTTCTCACAGACTTCAAGATAATGGCCTGAATTGTTATCATGTTTCATTTTTGCAAGCTTCTTCACAAGATCCAATCCTGGAGGTGCGGGATTCTCCATGATCTCCAGCGTATCCTTTACCTTGTCGAAGTACTTCTGCCCTGCATCTGTGCGTATGAACACACAGTTCCAGCCGTCCGGAGTTCCTACCGATCCTACGGATATATCTGCGAACACAGATGTATAATCACAGCAATGATGACAGGGATTCCTTGCATAAGGTGCAACTTCAGCTATCTTGACACTGTGCTCCTGACCATCCTTAGTATAGTTCCAGAACTTACCTTTTCCGAAATCCATCTTCACAACGTCGTCGACGTTAAGCTTCATGATCTCAGGAACGATCTTCTCCCTCATAGTTTCGTGGTAGAAACTTTCCATACACAAGAGACCCACTATAAGGACGATCTTGTCATTGACGTTCTCAGAGATAAGACGGGCTCCATGAGCCTGGCAGGGTACACCCACTACTGCTATGCGATCATATTTCTCAAAAGGCTCCTTAAGTGCTTCCAGAACCGAATCATAGGTATACTTGGTACCTGTGGTCTTATCCACATCCTCGGGTTTTGTCATGAGGATAAGTTCTGTTTCCCACAAATTGTTCCTGGAAATACCAACAACACAGTCGATCTCGCCTTTTCTGAGCAGCTCTTTAAGTATATGGGAAGTCACGCCTCCATCCTGACCGACAATCGTGCTCTTTGCACCAAAGAAGGACTTCACGTTGGCAAATTCGTCATCGTAATATCCATCTATCACAGGACAGACCCTTCCACATGTGAAACAGCCTTCACATACATTAAGAGTTGCACCTTTCTCATACAACTCAAGGTTGTCGGGATCGCGTACTTCTGCGCGCTTGTTTATAACAATAGCACCGGCAGGGCATGCAGATGCGCATGCCCCACAAGCAGTGCAGACGTCATGTTCAATGACCTCTAAGATCTTTGGATGAACCATCCTCCAGATCCTCCCAATTATCCGATTATTTCCTTACCAATGAGCTTTATTGCTTTCTCCTTGTCCGGACCTATCGGAGAGCCTGCAACGATCTGTGTAACGCCTATGTCCAGGAGCTCATTGATCCTTGCCTTGCAGTCTTCAGGTGTACCGCTTATGGAGAACGCATCCATCATCTCTTTGGTGACCATGCCGCCCATCAGGGCACCGAAGTCGCCTTTTGCAATAGCTCCGCCGATGGCTGCCTTTGAAGCTACGTCAATACCATGACGCTGCAGGACCATGTCAGGGGAACCAGCAACAATGAAAGCAACTACGACCTTTGCGGCGTTCACTGCTTTTGCTGCATCCTTGTCAATGGAGAAACATGCATATGCTGCAACATCAACATCCTTGGGGTTACGGCCAGCCTTCTTTGCGCCAGCTGCTATCTGCTTAACTGCCTCTTCGAAGTCTCTTGGGTGAGAAGCATTGATCAGTACCCCGTCAGCAACCTCACCGGCAAGTTCCAGCATCTTTGGACCCTGTGCACCCATGTAGATAGGTATATTACCTGCCTTGAATGCCATCTTTGCACCGCCGAACTTAACAACCTCACCGCTCATTGTCACTTTCTTGCCTTCGAAGAAAGAACGCAGTGCCTGAATGCTTTCTTTTGTTGTTGTCAGAGGTTTCTCCCACGCGATGCCCATTGCATCGAATGTTGCTTTGTCTCCGGGACCGAGGCCGATGATAGCACGTCCGCCTGAGATCTCATTGATAGAGGCTATGCTTGATGCAGTTACTGCTATGTTCCTTGTGTAGGGGTTGGTGACACCCGTACCGAGCTTTATGCGGTTGGTGTTCATTGCCAGCACGGTAAGAGTGGAGTATACATCACGGTTGTTGTAGTGATCTGTGATCCATACGTTGTCAAATCCCTGCTCTTCAGCGAGCTTAGCATAGTGTGCGATCTTAAGGACCGGGTCGCTTGGTACGAATTCTATTCCGAATGTCATTTCAATCCTCCTCTGATAGAGTGTTGCTAATCAGGTAACTGTACCTATTTATATGTTTGTTGGTTTAGTCATTCGCTTTGTACTTGCAGCTATGCATTCACCGAAGATACATAGCATCTGGCATCATCAGTTATAATTGAACAGATGTTTTCCTGAAAATTAACCAACACAGATATATCAATTGACATAAAGAATATTGTTCAATTCACCAGGGGGTGAGATGGGGAGAACCATTTTTCTGGGGAAACAATGTGATGATCCCAACAACCGGATGGATTAGTATGCTTTTGTCTTGAACAAAGAAAAGAAAAGAGTGATACTCATGAAATGCTACGAATGTGCCAAAACTGGAAAAGAAGCAGACACTGTTGCTGCTTGCATAATATGTGGAAGAGGGGTTTGCAAGGACCATCTCGTAAGGGAAGAGACACCTATATGGGAAGGAGAATACAGCATCAAGCTGAGATGTGGTATGGGAGTGGAATGTAAACTTGATGACATAAACCGCTGGAAAAAAGTGCTCTGTATACCCTGCCACAAAGCTCTGAAGGAGAACTACTAGGTGATATGATGATGAAATGCTATGATTGCATGGAGAATGGAAAGGATTCCAACGCAGTATGCGTCTGTATCACTTGCGGCAAGGGCCTGTGTATGGACCATACAAAGGAACTGGAACTGCCGGTTACCGTAGGAACACCTCCTGACCTTAAGAGGTTGCCAAATAGCCTGCCAAGACTTGTATGCAACTATTGCATCAACCAGATAATAGAAGACGGATTTGATTGATCGGACTATGCAGGAGGAGAAGAAATGACCAGACACAACGATATGTTAGAGGATAAAGAACTTATAAGATCGATGTCCGAAAAACTCGGATTTACCCCGCAGATACTTGAAACTCTCGGCGAGCTGGAACCTGAGTTCCTGACGAAATACAACAGGTGTAACCGCAGATTATTGCAAGATGGAGCACTATCTGCGAAAGTCAAGATACTTATGGCACTTGCCGTAGTAGCGTCCAAACAATGCGAAAAGTGTGTGATCTCCCAGATGAAGAGCGCACTGGAGAATGGTGCTACAAAGGAAGAGATAATGGAAACAATGGATGTGATATCCATAACTTCCGGTGCACCTGCCGTTGCAGCATGCAGGGATGCATTGAAATTGCTAAAATGAAACTTCCCGGAAGGTCATCTCTCCGATGGCCTTCCATCGGAATACACTGATAGATCACGCTTATTACATTATATTGTTGAGGGGGTACGCCGCATTAGAGCCTTGAGAAGCATATATCTGACAATATTAGTAATGATCGCACTCTGCACAATAACTTTCAATGCACTTGCAGTCACACCCACTGCACATGGTGAACTATCCTCTGATATGTTCACTGATAGTAATAAATGTGCACAGTGTCATGCCATTACCCATGATCAGTGGGAAGGCACCATGCATTACAACGCTTATGAGGATCCTTTCTACCAGAAGGAGGTTCTGGCTGCAAGCAATGATACACAGGGCATAGTGGATGAATTCTGCTCCCGGTGTCATACCCCCATAGGGGTCGTATCAGGCGAGATACCGCCAATAGGCGGATCAGATCTCAGTGCCATTGCAAGAGAGGGGGTACATTGTGATCTCTGCCATGTTATATCCGGCAGCAACGGCACAGGCAATGCGCCTTTTGTTGTCAGCCCGGGGAATATCAAGTGGGGACCCTTTGATGATTCAAGGGCTGCATACCATGAATCAGAATATCTGGAATTGTACACCACTTCGGAATACTGCGGCATGTGTCATGATGTGACACATCCTCTTAACGGTCTTGTCGTCGATGATACGTACACTGCGTGGAAGGAAGGACCCTATGCCGAAGAAGGGGTTGTGTGTCAGGACTGTCACATGACCTCGGGTATAACCAAATTTGAAGCAAATCCCGGAAGAGCAGGGTCCGGTGCCCAAAAAAGAGAACATATATCCACCCATGCAATAGTAGGTGGCAATGCCTTTGTAACAGAGGTCCTTGGAGAAGAAAAATATAGAGAAATGGCTGTGGAGAGACTTGAAAAGACAGCAACTCTTTCCATTGATGCACCTCAGATAGGCCAGAGAGGAGATAACGTCAGCCTGAATATATCCATTACCAATTCAGGAGCCGGGCACAAGATACCCACAGGAGTTTCTGAGATCAGGCAGATGTGGCTTGCTGTAAGCGTAAAGGACGGCAGCGGTAAACAGGTATACAATACCGGAGAAGTTTATGATAATGGAACTGTAGGGAATGCAAAGATGTACAACACCGTTCTTGGTGATGCGCAGGGACAGCCTACCCTCAGTTTCTGGCTTGCCCAGTCCATACTTGAAGACAACAGAATACCCCCCAGAGGAACAGTTTCAGAGAAGCACACATTCAGAATACCTGAAGATGTGACCTATCCGCTTGCAGCGGAAGCAACATTTAAGTATCGTTCAGCACCACAGGATCTTATTGACCATCTATTCGAAGAAGATGTGTATGAGGTACCTGTTATTAGTATGACAGAAATATCTACGAACATCTATGAGAATGAGGAAGCAGCAGCGGATGCAGCAACACCTGCAACCCCGGGAGTAGGGGCCCTGGGCTCTGTAACTATCCTGCTGTGCGCAGCATACTATTACATGGAAAGACGGGAAATATGATTGGAGTTCATAACAGGCTGTAAAGATAACAGCTTGGAATATACAGACAGGAGATAAGAAAAATGCCAGCAAAAGTAGATCCGAACATATGTGAAGGAATAGGAGCATGTAAGGAATCTTGCCCTGAGGATGTCTTTGAAATGAAAGATGACGGACAGGGACTGAAATCTGTGGTCGTCCATCCGGACAACTGTATAGAATGCGGATTATGCGTAGATGCATGTCCCATGGGAGCAATAACCATCGAATGACCCCTGAATGAATAGAATATACAATGGAGTGTCTTAATGACGGGTGATGCTACTATCAGATTGCTTGGAATCTCAGGAAGTCCCAGGAAGAAAGCTACGGATTATATCGTAAACGAGGCCCTGAGATATGCCCAGGAGAAATTCAACGTTGAAACTGATTATTTCTCTGCCAGTGGAAAAGACCTTAAGTTCTGCATCCACTGCGATTATTGTGTGCGCAAGCAACAGGGATGTATCCACAAAGACGATATAGTGCCACTCTATGAAAAAATGCTGTGGGCTGATGCCTGGATCATAGGCACTCCTGTGTATCAGGGTACGTTAAGTGCACAGACGAAGACTATAATGGACAGATGCCGGGCAGTTGTGGCACGTGACCCAAAAGCCTTCAAAAACAAAGTGGGTGCTGCAACTGCTGTTGGAGGCGACAGGATAGGAGGACAGGAACCTGCCATCCAGAGCATATTGAACTTTTATGTGATCAGCGAGATGTTACCCATTGCCGGAGGTTCCTTTGGTTCAAATCTCGGAGGAACTTTCTGGTCCCAGGACAAAGGAGCTGAGGGGGTCGCCGAGGATACCGAGGGCATAAGAAGCCTGCATCGTACAGTAAATAAGCTGATCAGGGCCGCCCAATTGATCAAAAAGGCTCAGCAGGAAGGGATCCCTTGAAGTTTGAAGAAAAAACAATAGACATCATAAAAAGGACAAATGATGTAAAAAGCTTCAGATTCAGGCGGCCTGAAGGCTTTGATTATAAACCCGGCCAATACATACTTGTAAGTCTGGAAGTGGAAGGGAAAGTGATCACAAAGGCATTCAGCCTTTCCAGCAGTCCCACCGAGAAAGATCATATAGAGTTCACCAAAAAGCTTACAGGTCATCCGTTCTCAAACGTGCTTGACAATATGAAGATAGGGGATAGTGCTGTCATTAGCGGGCCTTTCGGTAAGATGACCTTCGAAGGAGAGTATGCAAAAGTGGCATTGCTGAGCGGCGGGATAGGTATCACTCCCATGATCAGTATTTGCAGATACTGTACTGACCTCCACCTTGATGCTGACATTGTGCTGATATATAGCAACAAGACAGAGAACGACCTTGCCTTCAGAGAAGAACTTGATGAAATGATGCACAACAACAACAACAATTTAAAAGTAGTGTACACCCTGACCCGTGCATCAGAAAGCTGGACAGGTTGCCGGGAACGTATATGCGAGAACATGGTGATCCGGGAGATACCAGATTACAGAGAAAGACATTTTCTGATATGCGGCCCACCTGAAATGGTCAGGTCCATGGA
>AMWB02103108.1_pt1 | contig 13493 bp, 4 predicted proteins | sample 200311 | NCBI WGS metagenome assembly AMWB02 (sample SAMN02737377, study PRJNA173069) | bioreactor metagenome | biome: anode biofilm in microbial fuel cells | place: USA: California | collected 2010-12-16 | reverse complement strand
ACCTTCTGAGCACAATCGATGAAGGAAAAGCCCGCAATTACAGATGGCGGCGGTGCTTCCTTGGTGGGCGCTGGTGTTGATCCGCTGTTGGTTGCTTCCATGGAGGAATCCCGAAGAGCAAAGGTCTGAGGAGAGACCTTCACGAAGGGCGAAGCCTCGCCTTTCTTCTTGATGTCCGAATACAGCCGAGCGCTTATGGTCGCCTCGGGAGTCTTCCCTGACGACTTCCAGAGACCGCCACTGATCACCTTCTCGGTAATCACCCCCACGTGCAGTGGTTGGTGAGCAGACTTGAGAACATCCTCTATGGCCTTTAGCAGATCCATTGCGCCTCCTACCGGCCCACAGCGGTTTTAGTGCTGCCACCATGCTGCGTGATGCGAGGACGGCACTTAATCTTCACCGCGCCCCGGGTGAAGGAGTCGTCCGAGGCCTTGCTTGACCATACGTAGGCTTCTCCAGTTCCAAGGCGACTCATCTTGTCAGAGGTCAGCTCGCCAAGAGCGGCATTCGCCTTCTGGATGTGTTTCAGCCAGGCGGGCGAGTTAAATTTATGCATGATGATCTGTGTTGATAGCTCGATCAGAGAAACAGGGACGGATGGCGGGTCCTGAGAGGCCACCATGATGCTGGTCCCTTTGTGTCGCATCTCACGGACGACCTCTACCAGGCCGGAAACCAAGTCATCGTTCTCGATGTACTTGTGGGCTTCATCGAAAACCACCAGCTTATTGAAGGCGCTTCCCTGGTAGGTTGCTTCCGAGAAAATCTGCAGCATTACCACGAACAGGCCGAGGGCCTCGTCCTTTTCGATGTATTCATCTCGCAGATCCACGATGATCAAACGGCCTGGACGAATCAGATCCTGGAGCCGCTGGTTATCATCAATGTATTCACTGGCAAACAGCAGACGCGTTTGTGCCAGCTCTTTCAGATGATCGGACAGACCAGAGTTATCAATACCTGCTCGCAGAGCATCCAAGGTCAGGTTATCCCGCAGTCCCCTCATAATGAGATTGATTTGCCGCAAATACATGCTCTGACTGCCAATCGCTCCCATCAGGAATCTCCAGTGCGCCGCCTTGAGTTCGGAGGCAGAAAAAGCTATCGGCTTAACCTCGATATCCGGGTACTCGGCCCGGCGGTCATCCACCTTGTTTGCCGGGGTAAGAATCAGGACATCCTTCAGGGCTTCCGGGTTGGCCTTGTAACGCTCACGAAGGATGCGGATTTCTTCATCCACCGAGTTGGCATTGATCATCGAGGTAAACTCCGGCGCATAATCCTGCGTCGGGCTGTAATGGAAAATGACCGTGGCGAGTGGGCTTGGCAGCACATTGATGTGTTGGAGCGGCATGGAGGCCATCTCAATGACTGTTCCAAGGGTGTAGCTCTTGCCGCCGCCTTGAACCCCAAAGAGACTGATCGTGTGGGTGTGATTGAGGTCCAGCGCTATTTTCCTGCTGGAAACCTCTCCGAGCAATCCGTACTGGGGTGAGTCACCATTAACGCCCAGCATGATGTCATAGCTGACCTCGGCTTGAGGCGCAGGATCGGGTGTCGGATGCTCTGGCGCTTCAAGCTCGGGTTGAAAAGGTGCTTCCGGTTCAACAGCAACGGCGGCGGGCTGTTCGTCTTCTTTTTCTCCTTCAGGTGCAATGGTGGAAGGTCGATGTGCTTGCTCGACAGGTTCCGCTTGTTCTTCCTTTCCCTCTTGGGCAGGTGCAGGTGTTTCCTCTGCGGCAGGTTGTGTTGGCTGGGTGATTGGTTCCGCCGGCTCTTCGTCCCAGAGCTCATCCACCGTCCAGGAGGTTGACCGGGCTCTCTTGGGTGCGATGAAAGCGGCTGTCTCGAGCTTCGGCACGTTCGGTATAAACTGCTCGCTTAGGAGGTGCGCGGTCGGTTCTTCCTCAGTCTCGACGGAAACAGGCTTGCGGCAGTTCTCCAGCAAGGCGTGAATGAGATCCTTGCCTATGCGGTGAAATTCAATGCCCACCTCGTTGTCCGGGGTTTCGGTTCCGGTCTTATCGAAGTCGAAGATCAGGGCGCAGCGCCTGAACTGAAGCGAGTAGCCCTGTTCGATGGATTCAAGTAGCCCTCGCGCTTCCTGCGCGGCAGTCACATCAAAGATCCCGTAACGCAGTGAGCGTTCCAGATAGAACCGGAGGATCTGAGCCAACTCCCGGCTCTTGAGTAACCTATCCGGCCGGTCCGGCTTTTTCAGAGCCGGGTCAAAGTGGCGCTGGAGGATGCGCTCACTCTGATTGATCTGGGCGGAAATCCGCTCCTTCAGTTGGTTAAAGGCCGCAAAGTCGCCGACCTGCGAATAACACTTCACCTCGACCAGGTTACAAGTGATCGTCCTGGTGTTCAAATCTAAGTCGAACAAACCTAGATCGGTGCGTTGCAGGCTGATGGCATCGTTGACATCATCTGATTCACCGCTTGAGCGGTAGAGGTCCGTGTGTGCGTCCAACGGCACAATGACCTGATTACTCAATGCGCCCTGATATTCGAGATAGAGCCGCGCCAAGGCCAGGCCAAGAGCCTCCGCCTGTTGCGTGCGTGAGGAAATCAGTTTCATGGCAAGCTGGCCGGAAAGGGACCGCAGATTTGCCAGAATCTGAACCGATTGCTCGCCGTCGGCGGACAAGCCATGCTCACGCAGCACCGGCTTCAGCATGGCCTCCAGCTCATCGCTCGAGCGCGAGGAGATGATCAGGTTGTGTGTCGCCTGGGAGCTGGCTCCCGGCACATAGTCAATCAAATAGTCCGGTCTATTCTTCCGGCCGCCATGGTCGAAAAACTCAATCCCCATATTTCGGTCGATGGTGAAGACCCAATCGCTGATCTGGTGAACCTCGTAGATCAGTTCTCGCTCTGCCACATCGAGGCCAAGGGTCACGACGGGTACGGCTTTGAAACTGGCACCTGAAGCAGCAACCGCTGATGTCGCAAAACAGAGGTGACGGCTCAGGGACGACAGCAAATCGAAGCACGCAGCGTGGTTGTCCGCACCGAGGGAGCGGCCGACAATCGGCCGCTTATTCCAGAAGGTACCCGAATCGTCATCAACGAATTCGGTGCCGAAGTCCTGTATCAACCCATGCAGCGGAGTCACTCCCATCGGTTTCTCTGCAATGGAAAGCTCCTCAGCGGGAAACACATCCAGAAGAACGCTGATGTGCGCCAGAAACTCCTTGGAATTTGCATGGAATTCATTCAGCGCGTGCTTAGCCAAGTTCAGCTTGGAGAACAGATGGCTGCCAGTTGAAGTCGCAAAAGCGTCGGCGGCCTCGTTTACCGTAGCTCCGGGACGGACCATGGATTCAAGCGCCTCACCCAAAACAGGCGAGTCGGGATCGGAGGTAAAGAGCCGGATGTCATAGCGCAAATCGGCATGCTCACGCTTCTGCTGGAGCGATATCAGGGCCTCCGCTATCACCGAACCAGCCCCGGGGTTGAAGATGTTCAGAGAAAGCTCTCGCACATACGGATGCTGAGAGAGATAGCGCTCGATCTTGTCCGCAATGACCTTTCCGGAAATATCGGTTCCCGCCGCAGAGGGCTCGGCCAAGCCGAGGGCCGAACAGATCTCCGCCATCAGGCCACGGGAATTCTCCTCGGTGGTCGGGGCGTAGAGCGCCCAAAACGCATTCAGGTTGTCCACCGGAGTGAAGATGCGGCCATCCTCGACGGGAATACCGACCGGATAGGCAGAGGGCACAAGGCCATCCAGCAGCGCGGAACGGACGTGAGGAATGTGATCCTTCCCGCCGGACTTGATCTTCTCGATCCAATCCTTGCCCAGAGTGACCCAACTGCTCAGCCACAAAGCACGGAGCGGATGGGTTGGGGAGACCAAAACAGCCTCCCGATGCCTTCCACGGAAGTCGGTCAAGATGACATGAATGGAATCAACGGCCAGTATGTTTCTAAGCGCTTGCAGGTGTTGCTGACGCTCAGCACCGGAAGTCGTTTCGGCCTGACGGGTGAGGTTCCTGACCAGGTCAAGGTAGCTTTCAGCATACGCAAGGCATTCCTTTTCCGTGTCTCGGAACGAGAGTCCCTGCATGATCAGCTCGGCAGTGTCTTTGCGCACTGCTGCAAAAAACTCTTCGCGGGTGGCCAGGAAGGAAGCCATCGCGGCAGAAGATGGCAGCGTGAGCCCGACCTCGGAAGGCGGCTCGGCGGTATCCAGATTTATCTGCATTCGCCAGCCCGACGGGTGCTTGGGCTCTGCTAAGATACGCTGCTCGATGGTTTTGAGCATACGCGAAAGCGGGATCTGAACAGCGCCCTCACGACCGAATTTTGCGTACAAGGTTTCCTGACGGGAGGTCTTCTTGGAACGAACACCCTCGGCCCAGGCGACACTACTGATGGCGATATCATCGGGATCGCGTTCATCGCCCAGGGCAGTCAGTTGCAGCCGGAAACGTGCATGCTCCAGGCTCTGCTCAATGGGTATGGCACGTTGCGGCGGTTCTTCCTCGATGTTGCCACCGGGCAGGACGTAGAAAGGTTCGCTCTCGTAAGAGCGTTTAGCGCCCTCGGAGGCGGAATCCGCTTCCAACGGAATCGGGTCGCCATCGGCCGTCCAAGGCATTACACGGATGAAATGCCATCCTTCCTCGAATTCGATTTTATTAAGCTTGGCCAGGTTGGTCGTGCATTGCAGGCGATTCGGCGTCCAGGCTTTGACCTTTTTGGATTTTCCTACCGGGCCGTCATTCTGCGAAATGATCTGAACCGTAAAATGGTCAAGCCCGCTGACCTTACCGGGGTGAGGGTTAACTTCGAACACCACATTCATTTTACGGCGGTCGTTCGGGACCAGAACCTGTTGCCCGATGAGGCCGGAGAGTTGGTCGTCGGTCTCATCCTCCTGAACGACCGGCAAGTCGGTCTCCAGCACCGTCAGAAGAATCTTGTCCAGCGAAAGTTCTTCCTGGAACGTCCATTTGTCAAAAGAAATACTCCACCAGTTCTTGTCGGTCGCGATGAGCGGCGTCCAGGATTCGGGCTCCTGGACATCGTATTTTTCAAAGTAGGTGAACAGGCGCGACTCCAATGCCTTGTCGCTGAGTCCGAGATCGGCGATACGACCACGAACCGACTTGTGAGAGGTCATCAGACTGCGGACACTGCCGAGATTACGGCGAATCTTGCCATTGACCATGCCGGGATCGGTAAAGAGCTTGAAGTCCGGAATCAACGTCAATTCATACAGGCTGGCCCCGAGGGTTTCTCCATCAATCCCGTTTTCGAGCGCGGTGAGTAGATACCGCACGCGGGAAACATCGTCGGCAAAAAGCCATTCCTCCTCGGTGAGGATGCCCAAAAGATCGCGCACATGGCCGACCAGCGTTGCCGGGAGCCGGTCAAGCAGCGAGTCGATAAGGTCCTCGTAGATACCAGTGAAAGCCAGCTCCTCGAAGGTCGCCGCGCCAAAAGAGTCCTCGGCGCTGGTGCGGAGCGAGGTCGGGATGAAGACCAGCAAAGGCTGGCGCAGCTCGCCGTTGGCGTCAGGATTACGAAGCTCCACCAGTTTGGTGGAAGTGACTCGGAAGGGTTGGCCCTCCTGGTCATGGCTGCCGAGGATAAAAATGTTTCCGTCGGGCCGGGTACGGCGCAGTTCCTTGCAGACCGACTCCATGACATCGTCATCAAGATCGGTGACTCGCATGCAGTGGCCTGGGCCACGGTCACCCAGGATCACTTCGATACGAGGACACAGCAGACCAGCGACCGTCGCGTTCAATTTATCCTGGGAAAGCTTGGTGAAGGCGTTACTCATGCGTGCCTCCCGTTCTTATCAGTTCCGTCATTTCTCTCAATCGCATAGCGGGGCGATACCTTCTGGGTCACGTAGGCATCCGACAGATCCTCGTAGAACCCGATTTCACGCAGGCGGCGCTTGAAGGCTTCGAGGTTGAGGCGCAGGGCGCGTCTGTCGAGGATGCTGCTGTTGACCTGGGCTCCTTCCGGCAGCCGGTCGATGTGAAGGCCGTAGCGGTTTCTCAAAAAGGCCAGCAATTCCTCGATGCGAACCTCTCGGGTCACGAAACGCCCGCCATCCTGGGTGAGCACAGCCACCTGAAGGAACACTTCGAGCAACTTGCTCCCCAGTACAAATCGCCGAGGACTTCCCTTGGTCCGGGATTGGGCCAGCAAGCCATTCTCTTTGTTCTTCAGCAGCAGAGAGTCCAGGCACTCAGTGATGTATTGGCGGTGATACTTGCCGCGATACGCCATCAGGATTTCGATGAAGGATTCGAACTCGCCAAGGCCCATGCCCGTGACTTCACGGATCTCCGGATCGACGTCCTCGTTCCCCGATGTCGATTCCTCGATCAGGCTCGCCAGGCGGAATTTGAAGTAGGCTTGGCGCTCGGTGTCGTGCTCGGGCTTCAGCAGGGATACCAGATCGCCAACGGTGAACACGCCGCCTCCAGGGGTAGCCAGCTTGCCCGTTTTTTTGCTCAGGTATTCCGCCATCTCATCGAGCTTCTTGACGACGAAATTGGCCTGCACAAAGGCCGGTATCTGACGATAGAGCCGGTCAGTGGACTTGCGAGCCAACTCGGCCATATGCGGATTGTTGACGTCGCCCATGTCCACGACCAGTGCCACGCGGTAAGGACAGCCTTCCAGCGCATTGTCGAGGCCGGGGTTGATCGGACATTCCTTGGTGGTGCAGAGATCGTTTCCAGAGCGCTGTTTCACCAGCTTGGGCAGTATCTGCAGCATCTTGAGATGGTAGAGGGCCAGATGGAATGCCACCAGGGTTTTGAGGTAATCCACCAGCACCGAACGCGGGATATAGGGCTCATAGGCCAGTAGCCGCAGAATGTCGTCGGCCATAATATCGGCCTGGCCGATACACAGCGGCTGGAAGCGCGATGGCTCCTTGGAGTCCTTCATGTCCTGGGTAACCTGATGATCCAGACGCAGGATGGCCTGCGTTTCCACATCCACGGATGCGTTGGGATCGTAGCGGTCCGTCACCAGGTCGATTCCCGGGAAGAAGAAGCGCTTCAAGGCATCTCGCGCTGCTTGGCCCTTGCCTTTGCGGGCATAGAAAAGCATCCAGTAGATCTGCTCGGCCGCGCCGTAATCACGGGTATGCTTGGCGTTGCGGAACTTATAGGTGTTGCCATGCAGCGGCCTCGGGGCGGCCACGGCCTGATTGGCTTTGCCCCGATTAACGACATCCATCAGATCGGTCTCGATCCAGCGGTGTACCACCTGTGGAAAGCGATCAAAGCCCGCAAACCATTCAGGATGCTCAAGGAAGTCCTCCATGAACTCTTCAACGGTCAGGTCGCCGCCACGGGGCGGGCGTCGGCTGGCATAGCCATCGTATTTCAGCCGAGGAAAGAGCATGGTCAGCACACGATCCATCTCAATGTGCTTGAAATCAACGTAGGTGGTCTTGGGAGTGCGGAACTCCTTGTCTCTGCCTTTGATGCTCATGCTTCAGCCCTCCTGCTTACCTTTCCCAGATGCAGGATGCCTTTGTCGTCGCGCCGGATCTGGAAGAATTCGAAGCCGCTTTCAGTGAGGAGCACCTCCTGATAGGGAGCGGCGGATAGGACGTTCTTGAACACCGCCAGACTCAGGTAGAAACCTTCCTGCTCCTCGATGCTGGGACGGTAGCCGTTGTTGAGCCGCATCAGCATTTCATAGATGTCGAGATTGATGCGCAGGCTGGCCTTGTGCCCGTCGCCGGAGTCGTAAAGCAGCACCAGCGCCTGAGACAGGCACTCGAGGAAAGGATGAGCTGCCGTTTCCTGCTCGGTGCGCAGCGTAAAATGGTCGCCGTCAAAGAGGCGGTAACTGCGGATGGTGCCTTTATCCACCTGGCGAACACGCAGCGCCAACTGGTTGCCCAGCCGCGCCGGATCGCTCAAACCTTCGCCCCTGTTGATGGCTCGGAGAATGGCGGTAACCTCATCGGCGCTTTTCGCGCCTGGCTGTTCTATGGCATCCAGGAAGGGATCGATGCTTCCATAAGGCAGCATCTCCTTCCAACCGATGTCGCGTCGCTCAAAGAAATGGCGGCGGCGCATGTGTGAGAGGTAATTCCGGTGCTTGGCGATTAATCGAGTACGGTTCTTCGACGAGTAATCGCGAGGCAGATTGCGGAACAGCGTCTCCACCAGCTCATTGTCATACCCGGCCCGCTCCGCGAACGAGAAGCGGCTCATAGCCTTGGTTTTGGGATTAAGGAAGCCAAGCTCGCGGTCCAGATCGGGGTTGCTGACTTCGGCAACATCGATCTCGCGCAGCAAGGCAATCAGCCGGTCATTGGAGCCTTCAGTCCCGCCAAGCCACGAGTTGAAATAGAAACCGTCAAGGATGCGATTCTGGTTTTCTTCACCACCATTCTGGTAAAGCTGGTGAATGCCGTCGCAGTCCTGGGTGCCCACCAGCATGAAGGCAAGCGCAGAACGGAGGTCGCGCATGGTGATGTGTAGGCGGCCGCGAAGGTGGGTAATGGCATAAAGCATCTTCAGACGCTCGATGACCTTGGGACCGGCAACCGGGTCCTGGAAGGTCCGGGCGTTGTGATAGGCGTAGCATTTGCCCTTAAGGTCGCACTTCTCGCAGGCCTGCCAGTATTCGCGTTGAGTCATGCGGGCGACCAAGCGCTCCAGAATCGAAGGCTGACCTTCCTCGGGGGTGGCGACCACCGAGCGCAGGTTGAGGTTGATGACCGCGATACCACCTTCCGAAGCGGCTCCGGCCAACCCCTGTTGGATCTGCTTGGCGAGCAGCGGGAACTCCTCTTCATGTTCCAGGAAGAAATCGACCAGCCGCCCCTCGTTGATCGCGATCAAACGGGTCTGATTCTCGGGCTGGCCGGAGGCGTCCTTACCCGCAAAGGGAGCAAAGAACTTCTGCAGTACGGCATCGTTGCGCTCGTCGCCTTCATCCTGACTGCCGTCGTAGTTACTCTGGTAGGTATGCCCCTTGAGCTGGAACACAGCCCCATTCGCTCCGCGCTGCATCTGTGCGCCCTTGCTCTCGGCAAAGTCCTCGAACTGCTGAATGAAGGCCGTCTTACCGTCACCGGCATTACCGCTGATGATGACCAGGCGGAACTCGCCCTTGAGCAGCGCGGGCTTGAGTTTCTCGTCCAGATAGGTCGGCACATAGGTGGCCTTGCCAATTTCGTCGAGACCACGGGTACCCGCGTTGGATACCTGGCTCTGGCTGTAGAGGGTCAGCAGGTGGGTGACAAAGGGGTTGGTGTTGGGCTTGGTCGGCTCGAAGCCCAGCTTGGACACTACCTTGGGTCCGGCACCAATCTCGCCGGTCGTCAGCACAGAGCGCAGGCCCTTGACCTCGGCCATGGCGGTCAAGAACTCCTGTACTGAGGCGAAGCGATCCTTGCGCTCCGGCGCAATCATCTTCACCAGCACATTGACCAGCGACGAGCTGAGGTCGGCGCAGCCTTTGAACTGCTTGGGGTCCTTGGGCTGAGTCTTGATCGGCGGCGTGGGGTCGTCGAAAGGATACTTGCCGGTCAGGCACTCGTAGAAGGAGATGCCCAGGGCATAGAGGTCACGGTCCATCCGATCCGAAGCATCCGGCTCGGAAGAGTAATCGTAATCCGGCGGCAGGTAGCGACGCGTGCCGCCACCGCCTTGAACCTCATCGTTCTCGGAGACCGCGACATTGAAATCGATGATGCGGACACCCTTATCGGTCCACAGCAGGTTGGAGGGCTTGACGTCCTGATGGTAAACGCCGTGCTTGTGAAGATGGGCCAGCCCATCGGCGGCCTCGCGCACAATGCGCACGGCATCATCCAGCGACAGCGCCTCGGCATCGATCAGATCGGAGACATCCAGACCCTCCACATACTCAAAGACGATGTACGGCGTCTGCTTGGCATCGGCCATGCGATCCGCCCAGATCACCTTCACCACATGCGGATGGTCGGGCAGATTGGTCAGGGTCTTGTATTCGCGACGCAACCGCTCATACACGCTGCGGCGGTCCTTGGTCACCAGCTTGATGACCCGCACCACATCACCCAGGGAATCGAACACCTTGTAGGCCACGCCGAAGCCGCCGCTGCCCAGCTTCTTCTGAATGCGGAAGCGGTCCGCCAGGATAAAATCCTGCGGCAGGTTCATCAGGTCATCCGGGAGCTGAGGCTGGGCCACGGCCTTGTCGCTCACATCCGGGGCGGAGTCGTTCTTGGCTTCGGGCAGAATCAGGTCATCCAGGGCCTTGCGGGCAATGGCCGCGCTGGTGTGCCGTTCCTCGGGGTCGAACTCGCAGAACTTCTGCAGCCACTCGTCGATCCCCTTGGGCAGGTCGGGCTTGTGTTCCGAGGGCTTCATCGGGAACCGGCCGTCGGCTTCCATCATCTGGTCGACGCTTTCAAAGGGCAGCTCACCGGTCAGCAGCTCGTAAAAGATCAGCCCGGCTGCGTAGAGGTCGGAGGCAATGCTGGCCTGGGTCGGGTCTTTGAAGCACTCCGGAGCCTGGTAGGCGGCTTCTAGATCATCCACCACCTGATCGGCGATGGTGGAGGTGCGGTTCTTGCCCACCCGGGCGAAATCAAAACCCGTCACCCGGGCCTGGCCGCCCTTGGTCACCAGAATGGCGTCCGGGGTGAGATTACGGTGGATCACCTCGTGCCGGTGCGCATGATCCAGGGCCGACAGCACGTCGCGCATCACCTGGAGCTTCTGGTCAAAGGTCAGAGCCAGGGAGACCTTGTTGATATGCAGACGCAGGGCCTGGCCGGGCAGGTCCTCAGTGACCAGCACCACCTTATCTTCATCGTCTGAGACGAACAGATCCTTCACCGCCAGCACGTTGGCGTGGGTCGGCATGTGCGCAACGGCGCGATAGGCGTTGCTGATCTTTTTGAATTCCTCCTTGCGGGCGGCTTCGTCCTGGTAAGGGTCGGCTTGGTACACACGCAGGCGTGCCCAGCCGCCGCTCTTGCCCAACAGGTTGTGTTTGGCGCGGTATTCAGTGTAGCGGTCGGTACCGCCCAGCTTCTCTTCCACCTGCCAGTCGCGGAACACCAGCGCCGCGCTCTTGGGCTTGGCCTTACCGGTGATCGCCTTGGCGATCTGGGAGTGGAAGCGGGTGATGTTGTCCAGCCGGTTATCGGGAATGCGGCTCCCATCGCGGAAGTATTTCAGGCAGTGCTTGTAATCGGTCACGTCCGGACTGTCGATGCCCGCCTGGTCGAACACGGCGGCGTCATCGGCGGTGAGCAGCACGGCGGCATGCACATGGGCCTTGCGCAGCTCGATCAGGCCGGTGTTGCTCTCGCGGATGATGGTGGCCATGGTCTTGGCGTGGCTGCGCAGCTTGGCCAGCGGCGAGAAGAACGGCTGCCGCCCCTCGGGATACCACTTGGAGCCATACACATCGATGTTGCCCCGCGTCCCTTTGACATCCACCAGGTACACCGCGTGAGGCGCAAGGATGGCGATGTCGATTTCGAACACCTCCTCACCCTGGCGCATCTCGAAGTTGTGGAAGATCAGCCAGCCATCGGGCAGATGATCCCGAAGGAAACCGATGGCCTGGCGTTCAGATTCGTTCGCGGGTTGCCCGATGGGTATGACCTTCGCCATTAGCGACCTCCCTCCTCAATGGCACGTTCGACGAGGGTGCGAGCCTGGTCTTCGCAGTCAATGGCTTCGTCGTATTTTCGATACGCATCGACAACAAGCTCGTTAACTCGGTTCGCTGTTTCCTGATCGACCAGAGGAACCGGCATCCATTTAACCATTTCAGGGTGGTATTCTTGCTGGATACTGCCAATGGAATACCCACGTAGCATTCTGAAAGCCATTTCCGATCTCAAAAACGCAAATAGGCACCCAGGCAGAATTTTGTCTTGCTCAGGTATCACCCTCAAGAAATCTTGAGAGTAAGCATATTGGGTCCGCTTCCCAGCGATAAATTGACATCTGGCAAAAGAATTACTGTCGTCCAACCCACCTCGGGCGGCAATCATTGTTGAACCTTCTGGCAGAAAAATCAGCTCATCCTTTGGTAAATATTTCTTAGAAAGCCAGCGACCGTCAGGCCTTAGGTTGAAGCACTCTCTTTGACCTAAGAGTTCTACTCCAATCTCTGGGTCGGGAATTGAATCTATGCGTTTGAAACGGGGTCCTGTCCTAAGTGTGCCAGGGCGAGTTAAGTCCGAAATATATGACCACGATCTAGCGGTTTTTACATATTCCTCTAGTTCTTTATTTAATGGGATAAAGTTAATTGCCCTGAGGCTGTTGGCATTGGTTAGCGAAGCAGAAAAACCAGATTTTTTAGATTTTTCATGCCAATCGACTGCAGATATATCTTCAAGCCCAGCAGCGGAAAAATAGTCTTTAGTAGCTTTGTTAATCTGTGTAATTGCGAGATACCTAAGATCAGCTGCTCTCTGAATCAGATCATGTGCTTGTTCCTCTGTGTCTCCAATTCTCGGAACGGGAAGTTCAGCGATGTGATTTGGCTCGAGATGCGTAATGATTGACCCGTAGGTCCCAGATGTTACAAGTGGGATACCGAACTTTGTGCTCAAGTAAGCATAAATATATCCTGGATGAACTTGGCTTTCATCAGGAATTACACGAAGCACATCCTCTGTACACGCTAATCCATGCATGTCCTCACGAGCGTAGGCCATTCGTCCAATCGAACCTGACCTCGTGATAAGCGTCCAATTTTTTTCAATCAATAAGTTTCGATTTTGACTCCCTACCGATTTAGCGATCAAGCTCACATTATTGACATCAAACTGTAAAATGTCGGCGCTAGAGAGGAACTTGTATCCGTGATCTGGATGGTCAACCCAGATTCTTGCTATTCTTCCAGCATTGATTATTCCTGAGATACCACCACGAGTCAGCGACTGTAGTTCATTCTTCTTAAACGGCAATTTTTCAAGGAGAATTCGGGTTTCTATTGCACCAGACATATACGGACCACAATCCAACCTCCTCCCCTCATGGAGAATCCAGCTGACAGGAACCGTTTTAACCTGAAACTTTCTGCTCATAACGTCACCTCGCCGGTTGCGCGGAATTCCTTGTATTTCTCTGCCACCAGCGGCAGCTCGTCATGAATGCGGCGGTTACGGCGCGTGGTCCGGCGGATTTCCACTTCGCCACCTTCACGAACCCGCTCGATCACTTCCTCATCGAAAACCAGTTCCTCGCCATCAGGGGCTCGCTGGAACAGGAGATTGCCCCGAGCATCAACACCGGCCCGATCCACCACGGCCATGAAGACCTTGTATTCGGGATGCTCGGTGTTGATCAGCTCCTCCTGGCTGCGGCGGCGTAGCACCAGCAGGCTGGGTAAGGCAGGCGTCAGGCCATACTCCTTGACGGTGACCTTGAAAGGTTCCACCGGCAGGTCAACCGAGGCCATGACCTCGCAATGGCGCAGAATCCACCAGCGCACGTACTCATCGCCGGGATTGCCCAGCAAGCCGTCGGGTA
>AMWB02151386.1_pt3 | contig 13506 bp, 10 predicted proteins | sample 200311 | NCBI WGS metagenome assembly AMWB02 (sample SAMN02737377, study PRJNA173069) | bioreactor metagenome | biome: anode biofilm in microbial fuel cells | place: USA: California | collected 2010-12-16 | reverse complement strand
CCAGCCGTCCCACCATTGGCAGAGCACGACCCAGAACGCGCGATCGCGGTCCCGGAACGGCGGTCTGGGGTTGGTGCGTTGCAGGACCAGGATCTGCTGGCGCAGGGCCAGGTTCTCCAGGAGCAGGTCTTGGCGGGGGCGCAGCAAATCGCGCAGGAGGGAGATCAGTAGGTTGAGCATGGGATGAGATCGGCTGTTTGCGGGGTGTCGCAAGCCCTAACACAATATGGAAGCAACGACTTATGACCATCGAAACGCTTCTGCTGCTGCCGGGAATGTGTTGCGGGCGCAGCGAGGCATCCAGCGCCGGTCACCCCTGCGGTTGAGGCGGGCGCCGCGATCGGCTAGCATGTGCCAAGGGCATCCGTTCAAGGGAGATACGTCATGGTTCGCATGCTTGAGGACAACCGTGGGGCCATCGAGGACCTCTGCCAGCGCTTCCGCATCGCGCGCCTGGACGTGTTCGGTTCGGCTTTGCGGGACGACTTTCTGCCGGGCGAGAGCGACCTGGACTTGCTGGTGGAGTTCGGACCGATGAGTCCCTACGAACGAGCCGACGCCTACTTCGGGTTCCTGGAAGAGTTGCGCTTGGTGGTCGGTGTCGACATCGACCTGGTGGTGTCTGGAGCCGTGAAAAACCGCATCATCGCCGTGGATATCGAGAGCACTAAGCAGGCGTTCTATACCGCGTGATCCCCGGGCCTACCTCGAGGACATTGTGGAATCGTGCCGCGCGATCTCGTCGGCGACGATGGGAGTGGACCTCCCTGCCTACCTCGCAAACCGGCTCGTGCGGTCGGCCGTGGAACGCGAATTCATCATCATCGGCGAGGCCCTGGCGACCTTGTCACGCCGGGCCCCGGCCGTGTTCGCTGCGATCGCTCACGCGCGCCGCATCGTCGATTTCCGCAACCAACTGACCCATGAATACCCCACGATCGACGACACGATCGTGTGGGCGATCGCTGACCGGGACGTGCCAGTGTTGCAGCGGGAGTGCCAGGTGCTGCTTGATGGTGGCGCCGGGGGTTCTGAGTAGGTCGGCCTCTCTCTTTTTCGGTCACGCAGCGCGCCCCGACCGGGGAGCCAATCCTTTTTCGCACGGGAAACGACCAGCGAGAAGTTGACAGAGGCCCTCGATGCCATTGGCGCGAGGGTTTTTGTAACAGTTGGCGACGCAGGTGGTTGCGGGCGCCGCTTTTCGGCGTTCGCAGCAACTCGAAAACGGAGAGATTTCGCGAGAGACGCCAGGCGTGTTTGCGGTGCCGCGAAATTGTCGCGGAGTCTCAGAATCGCGCCCTTGGCTCATTTTGGTTAACAGCAGGTGGGCTGTCGCAGCGCTACGAATCGTGGGCCCCGCTGCTCGGATGAGTGGCGGGGCTTCTGCATCTGGTTGAGTTTCATCAGCTCGCCGTGGATGCGCGGCGCGCCCCACAGCGGATTCTCGCGCGAGAGCCGGCGGATCGGCAGGATGGCCTCCCAAGGAGTGCGCGGTCGCGATCCCGGAACGGCGGCTTCGGGTTGGTGCGTTGCAGGACCAGGATCTGCTGGCGCAGGGCCAGGTTCTCCAGGAGCAGGTCTTGGCGGGGGCGAAGGAGGTCGCGCAGGAGGGCTAGGAGGGTTGCAAACATGACCTGGGTATCGGCCACGATGCGTGTCGCTTGAGTCTTAAGTTGCTGTGGTACAAGCGATTATTGTCAGATTATGGTAATTTGTTAGGAAATTAGTGACACTTGGACGCAATTAATCTGGCAATTGGACGCAAAAAGGTTGATGCTCAGCCGCATGGACACACCCCACCTCCATCCCCGCCTGGTCCAGGCCCGCCTGTGCGAGGCCCTCGCCGATTCCCCGGTGGTGCTGCTGCACGGGCCCCGCCAGTGCGGCAAGACCACACTTGCACGGAGTTTTGGCGCAGATGGTGCCCGCCGGTATCTGACCCTGGACGACACGGCAACGTTCCTCGCGGTACAGGCTGACCCGGCCGGATTCGTGCTCGACCTCGAGGGGCCGGTCACCATCGATGAGGTGCAGCGGGTTCCCGAGTTGTTCCTTGCTATCAAGCAGTCGGTCGATCGCGACCGTCGGTCCGGACGCTTTCTGCTGACGGGCTCGGCGAACGCCCTGTTCGTTCCCAGCGTGGCCGATTCGCTCGCCGGCCGGATGCAGATCGTTCGCCTCCATCCCCTGAGCGAAGTGGAAATCGCCCACCGTCAGCCGACGTTCTTCCACAGGATATTCGCTGCCGATTTCAAGGTGACCCAAAGCGAACGGCTGGGGCCGCGGCTGGCCGATCTCATCGTCAGGGGAGGATTTCCCGAGGCAGTGCGACGGGACACCGCACGCGGCCGACGGGCCTGGGTTCGCGATTACCTGGAAGCGATCATCCAGCGGGATGTCCGTGACCTTGCGCGCATCCAGAGACTCGACATCCTGCCCCGCTTGCTGGAACTGGCCGCGAGCCAGACGGCACGGCTGGTCAACGTGAGCGAGATCGCCGGCCCGTTCGGTGTCAGCCGCACGACCGTGCGGGACTACCTGACCCTGCTGCGCCATGTCTTTCTCGTCGAAGAACTGCCGGCCTGGCATGCCAATCGCCTGAAGCGCCTGGTCAAGACGCCGAAGCTCCACATGACCGACACGGGTCTGGCGTGCGCGCTTCTCGGTGTCGAGGCCGACGATCTGAGCCGTAACCGCACGCTGCTGGGGCAATTGCTCGAAACCTTCGTCGTCCAGGAACTTCGCCGCCAGGCCAGTGGCTGGGAGCACGACGTGCGCTTCTCCCACTACCGCGACAAGGACCAGCAGGAAGTCGATATCGTCCTGGAACGCGGCCCGAACCGCATCGTCGGCATCGAGGTCAAGGCCGCCGCGACTCTCCGCGATGCGGATCGTCGCGGGCTTGAGCGCCTGCGCGACGCTACCGGCGAGCGCTTCTGTTGCGGTGTGCTGCTGTACGACGGGGAGACATTGGTTCCCATGGGCGACCGCATCTACGCGGTTCCGCTGGGCGTGGTTTGGGATGGGTAGGCCTCATCGCTGATCGCCGGAATCGCCCAAGCGGTCTGAAGGCGGTTCGAGTGTAGCGCGCGACCGTTGACTCGTGCGGGAAGTACCCGAGCTTCATCAACTCGCCGTGGATGCGTGGCGCGCCCCAGGTTGGATTCTCGCGCGCGATCCGGCTGACCACCGTCGCTGGCTGGACTAGGCGTAGCGGCCGGCGCCAGCCGTCCCACCATTGGCAGAGCACGACCCGGAACGCGCGGTCGCGGCTCCGGAACGGCGGTTCAGGGTTGGTGCGCTGCAGGACCAGGATCTGCTGGCGCAGGGCCAGGTTCTCCAGGAGCAGGTCTTGGCGGGGGCGCAGGCGGTCGCGCAGGATGGCGAGAGTGATGTAAGTCATTTGGTTGCTATCGGATAGATTCGAAAACGCCTGATGGTCCCCTGGAATAGGATCAACTGTCTGCCAATAGGCTCAACTGCTTCATCCTTGATCCAGATCATTGGCGGGCTGAAATATGTCGAAATTCACATCGATCATCGACATAACGGCTTGACACGTCGATCCCATCGACCTATTCTTAAAATCTGTCGAAAACTGGAGGAAATATCGACATGACGCGCCCGGCCTGGCAGCCCGATCAGCCTTACAACGACCTGCCGCCCATTCCCTCGGGCGACGTGCTCGAGACCCGTGCCGTGCTGCGTGCTTGCGTATCGGCCCGCGCCGCCCTGGCGGAATTGAAGCAGGCGGCCCAGCTGATCCCCAACCAGGCCATGCTCATCAACACGCTGCCCGTGCTGGAGGCGCAGGCGAGCTCCGCGGTCGAGAACATCGTGACCACCATGGACCGCCTGTTCGAGAACCTTCATGCGGAGGCCGGCGCCGACCCCGCGACCAAGGAAGCCCTGCGCTACCGACGCGCGCTCATGGAGGGGTACAAGTCACTCGAACAACGCCCCCCGTGCACGCGGACGGCCGAGCTCGTCTGCACGACCATCAAGGGCGTCGACATGCAGGTCCGCAGGGTGCCGGGCACCAAGCTCGCCAACGCGGCGACGGGCGAGACCATCTACACCCCGCCCGTCGGCGAGGAAACGCTGCGTCGGCATCTCGGAGCCTGGGAGCGGTTCCTGCACGAGAAGCGCGACATCGATCCCCTCATCCGCATGGCGGCCGGCCACTACCAGTTCGAGGCGATCCACCCGTTCACCGACGGCAACGGCCGCACCGGCCGCGTGCTCAACAGCCTGTTCCTGATCCAGGAAGGGCTGCTGACCATGCCGATTCTCTACCTCAGCAAGTACATCATCGCCCACCGCGGCGAGTACTACGATCACCTGGTCGCGGTGACCCGCGACGAGGCCTGGGAACCCTGGCTGCTGTACATGCTCGAGGCTGTGCGCACCACGTCGCTCTGGACCCTGGACCGGATCAAGGCCATCCGCGATCTGTCAGATGCGACAGCGCGTCGCGTGCGTGCAGAATTGCCGAAGATCTACAGTCGCGAACTTGTCGATGTCATCTTCGAGCAGCCGTATTGCCGGATCGAGAACCTCGTGACGGCCGGCATCGCGAAGCGCCAGACGGCCTCGCGCTACCTGCAGCTGCTGGCCGGGCTGGGCGTGCTGGAGGCGCGCAAGGTCGGGCGCGAGGTGCTGTACATTCATCCGGCTTTGCTGGCGGTGCTGGTCGCGGAGCGCTGAGGGGAATCACGCAGCGCGCGCCGCTCGGGGAGCCAATCCATTTTCCCCGGGATTCGACATACCTTCCGGTTAGCGACGTGGCCCGGGGCGGAATCTCTGTTTGACAACCCGCTCTGATATGGCGCTCGCGGGGTTTGTGGGGGCCGATCGTAACCGTTCGGACGGTCCGTCATGGTACGCGATATCGGAGAGGATGAGCGACACCGGAATCACGCTGCCGGACACCCGGGTGGAACGATCTTCCGCGACGGCGGTTTGGGTCGACCGATGCCATCATCGCCTGGTGATACCCCCGAAACGAGGGAGAGGTTCGACGTGAATTCACCGCTCAAGTCTGGTGTCGTGGTGGTGTTTTCCGGCCTCCTGCTTCTCTTCGAGGGAGCCTCGGCGGCCACGAAGGTTGCGGCACGGGATGTCGGCCGGCAGGCGATCAGCCTCCCCGAATTCAAGACCGACCCGCACGTGGTGGAGTCCGAGGGGAATCAGATCTGCGGGGTCGTGCGGACGATCCTGCCGGGGCGGAAGGGGGATCTCTGGTTCGGGACACAAAGTGGCCTGCAGCGGTATGATGGAACGTCGCTGATCTTCTATGACCTCCGCGACGAGCTGGGCAAGGGATTGACGGCAAGGGCCATCGCCGAAGACGATGCGGGTCACGTCTGGATCGGGACGACCAGTGGACTGTTCGCGTATGACGGGGAATCCTTCACGCGATACACCGTGGATGACGGCCTGAGCAGCAACGATGTCTGGAGTGTCGCCGTCGACAGTTCGGGAACGGTATGGGCCGGCACGTTCGAAGGAGCCTGCCGGCTGGCGGGAGATACTTTCACCGCGTTCCCGATTCCCCCTGCGACCAAGCGTGACGACAACAAGGGTGTCTGGGGCCCGAACGTCGTCTGGTCGATGACGGAAGATCGTGCGGGCAACCTCTGGTTCGAGGCGGAATCCGGCCTGTACAGGTATGTCGGGGGTGTCCTGTCGCAAGTGAACGTCGAAGACCAGGGGATTGAGGCGGGTGTGAGCTCCGTTTGCGAAGACAAGAGTCTGCACAATTGGCTTGCGACGCGGTCCACGGGCCTCATCAAGTTCGATCGCGAGACGTTCACCAACGCAATCCGCCAGGCGGGATTGAACTGTACCCGCACGGGCCCCCTTTGCGAGGATAGCGCCGGGAACATCTGGTTAGGCGTCCCGAACGTCGGCGTGTACCGCTTCGATGGAACATCGTTCACGCTGTACGGTGTCGAGGACGGCCTCTCCACATCCTTCGTGTTCTGCATCGTCGAGGATGACGCCGGGCGCATCTGGTGTGGTGGCCAGATGGGGGCGTACCGCTTTGACGGGACGTCCTTCGTCAACGTAACGAGGGGTGGGCCCTGGTAGGCCGGTGATGGTTGTTTGCAGAGCTGCGCCAGCGCAAGTGTCGGGGGCGATGCTCGAAACCTGGATCCTGGTGGAGATCCTCAAGTCGTGGTGGCATCGCGGCAAGTCGGCGCCGTTCTTCTTCTATCGCGACAAGGACCAGAAGGAGACCGATCTCCTGATCGTCCAGGACGAGGTCATCCATCCCCTCGAATTCAAGAAGTCGGCATCGCCCGGGCGCGACAGCGTGCGGCATTTCGGCGCGCTGACGCGGTTGGACCGACCGATCGGGCCGGGCGGTGTGGTCTGCCTGGCCGAATCGTCGATGCCGCTGGCCGACGGCGTGGTGACGATTCCGGTGGGGGCGGTGTGATCGCGATAGGTTATCTCCAGCCAAGGTCTCAAACTGTCGTCGGCCGCCCGCCCGAAAAACGAGAGATTGGACAGGTAGAACTCAGGCCCGACCATATTCGTCTCCGGGGGCGACAGGACCGATTCTCCGCCGGTCAGGACCAACACCCGCGGCTGCGCCGTGTCGGCATTTGCAACACCACGGATCTGCGAAGTTACGTCCAGAGCCAAGTGACGCGCGGTTGCCGGCACCACTGTCAGGTTGCCAGAGGACGTGTGGGCCCCGAGACCCAGTTGGTCGATTGACAGACACACTGCGTCGCCGGAGAGCATCCGGGCGTCGAAATCGGAAACCAGGACCGCTTGCGGCGCCCCGAACGACCGGTTCAGGTCGTTTGTCAGATGCAAGATCGCGCGGTCGATCCACACGTCGCCACGCAGCGGGGTCAAGTCGAAGTCCAGTGCCGGGTAGGAGCGGAGACAGGTTCTCAGCTCGAACGCGCTGGCGTCGGACTGCGCTTGTCGGACTACATGAAAGGTGGAGGTGTCGGCAATCGGTGCCAGAACCACGTTGGGAATCTGCGCGTCCTCGAATGAGATGACAAGTGCCGGCGCTACGACCGTTCCAACTGGAAGCGGCGGCACTTCGAGAAATCGATGCAGATCGCGTGACGCATAGCCGGTCAGGCCTGGGTGCGAGCCGGCTCCCAGTGAGATCATCAAGCCCACGACCTCGCGCGCGTCCAGCCACGCCAGGAACCGAGCTTTGTCCAGACGCAGTACCGGCAACTGACTTGTATCCGGCTCGAGGAAGTCCAGATTGATCAGCACGGAATGTGTTGAGGGGACGACACCCGGATAGCCCGCATAGGCCAGGGTATCGAACGGGGCCGCCAATTGACGGACTTCAAAATAGGATATCTGTGCATCTGACGTGGTCGAAGAATCCGGACGGCCGTAGTATTGGATCTTGCATAGCCGAAGCCTGACTGTCCTGATGTTGGCGTACGTGAACAACTCCGCCGGGTGCTCCACGGTGGTAATGTCGCGCAAATCGAAGTTCACGAGTACGTTCGAACAGATGCCATCCTGTTCTCCAAGATACAAGGCCTCCTGGCTGCTCACGGTGGCAGAGGGGCCGCCGATGGTGACAGAACGAAGATTCGCAAGTTGGTCAATGCGCGCTTCAACCTGAGGCCCATAACTGTCGTTATTGTCGTCCCCCGAGGGATCCGTGGCGCATCCTTCCAGATAGAACGCGGAGAGCAACAGCAGCGACAGGCACCCCGAAGCTGCAGCCAGACTCTGGCGACTTCTGTGGCCGCTTCCCCATACACGGGTCGCGCAGAATTCCAAGAACGCCGAAAACAACCGTGACACTTCGCTCTCCTCGCCGCGCCGGCCGGGATCGTCGTTGGGCCTGGACTCGTTTGATCTCCATGTCCCATCACCCACGAAGTGGGGACAAGTACGTCCAGATGACTGGCCCTGAGCCTGGATGCCGAAATCCTCTACCCATTCGAATTTCCGCGGGCTTGTCGTGCCGTCATTGCATAAGCGCAATCACACGGCAATACCGGCACCAGTGGTTCTCGGCCATCCGGGCGACGTGTGATTGACCTTGTCCTGGCTCATCGGACAGGCCGGGATGTGATCTGCGGTGTCGACGGCCGGCAGGTCGCCGTGGCTGCCGACCGCGATTGCGAATCCGGCCATAGCGCGGTCACGTGGATGGGGCGGGACGACCGAGGTCGGGCTGTGGCCCGCGGCGTCTACGCGGTGATACTGACCACCGGGGCCGGCCAGTCCGTGGCGAAGGGCGCGCTTCTGAAGCCCGCGTCCCTTTTTGATCTTCCTTGGTCCGGTCGCCAAGCCTTTGAGGTCTGGCGATCGGCTTTCCTGGCGGAGGTAGTCTCCGAATTTCGCGGCAATGTTCGGGCGCGGGGCCCGGGTCCGCCTCCCTCGCCAAGGAATGAGATGCGTGCGCGATCCGTGGTGGAACTCGAGGCCGCCGCGAAGAACGCGACGCGCGTGCCCTTCGTTGAATACGATCACGTGGTGCAGGCACTCGCGCTTGAGCGTGCCGACGACGCGTTCGCCGTAGCCGTCCTGCGACGGACTGCGCACGGCGGTCACGACTCGGCGGCGATGCAGGGTCTGGACCTGTCTGCCTACCTCGCGAACCGGCTGGTGCGGTCGGCTGTGGAGCGCGAGTTCATCATCAGGTGAGGACGTGCTGCAGTTTCCTGCGGCCCCGAGCGCCCTGCCGAGCTGTCGACCATTGGACGCGACCATCAGCCGAACATCCCAAATATTCAAAAAACAACCAAACATGCTAAATCGATCTCAATTGCATGACCTTGTCAGATTTATTGATGATTTGATTTTTTCTGATTGCACGAAAGAAAGCGATGAGGGACAATGTCCCACTCAATTCGTTCTGAACGGCGCCGGCCTTGGCGACAGCCTGTCTTGCCGCAAGCCACTTGCCACAAGCCACCTGTCTCACCACAGCCCACGAGCCGCACTCTGGTAACCGGCGATCACGCAGGAGCAAACCATGAAATCTCGCCTTCACATGCTCTGGACCCTCTTGGCGGTGAGCCTGCTCACGGCATCCGTCGCCATGGCTGCCGGCCCCGTCAAGGTCGTCATGGACACCTATCACCAGGATCATCGGGCTACGCCGAAACTCCAGTTCGAGCCCCAGTGGAGCGCGCCCGCCGGACTGCGGTCCGCCGATGTGACGCCGCTGTTCATAGAAGCGATGGGCGATCGGTATGGGCTGCCCACGGCGCCCGGTGACCTGGAACTGGTCCGCGTGCGCGAGAGCCTGCTGGGATTCCACCATGTCTACCAGCAGAAGATCGCCGGCATCCCCGTCGATCACGCCGAGTTCATCGTCTCGGTGGCCAAGAAGGATGGTCGGGTCTACCGGGTCTTCAACAACGTCTATCCGGTCAAGACCGCGCCGACACAGACCAAGGCCGCTGTCGGCGTCGACGAGGCCTACGGCATCGCCTGGGATTATCTGCGCGCGCAGAGCGAGCTCAGCGGTGCACCCATGTCCCGCCTGGTCTATACGCCCGAGGGTGACGGCTTCCGGCTGAACTACGTGATCGACCTGGCGCTTTCGGCGCCGGACGGCGCCTGGAACGTGCGCGTCGACGCCACGACCGGCGCCGTCGTCTCGGTCGAAGATACGCGCCTGATCCGCAAGATCACCGAAGAGACCCTGACGGCCGAGGAGCGCCTGGCCGCCGTCTCCGGGCCGGCCTGGGACCGCATCGCGATGTTCGAGCGCTTCGCCGCCCAGAAGAGCGCCAACGACGACATCATTGCCAAGGGCTCCCTGGCGCTGGGCACGGGCGTTGTCTTCGACCCCGATCCGCGCACGACCCTGAACAACAACTCGCTGGCCGATGGATCGGCTGCCAGCGCCTTCACCGCCGCCTACTTCACCCGCAACCTGCAGGACATCACCCTGAGCGGCGGATTGTATCGGGTGACGGGGCCCTACGTGAACATCATCAACTTCGAGGCGCCGACGACGGCCCCGAGCACGACGGTTGACGGCAACTGGACCGCGGTGCGCGGCAACAATGCCTTCAACGACGCCATGACCTACTTCCACCTGGACCAGAACCAGCGCTACATGCAGTCGCTGGGATTCACGGGCCCCACGGGCATCCAGGAAGGCCCCATCCAGACCGATACCGACGGCCTCAGCGGCGCCGACAACTCGTACTTCCTTCCGGCCTCGAACCGCCTGGCCTTCGGCCACGGCTGCGTCGACGACAACGAGGACGCCGACGTGATCCTCCACGAGTACGGTCATGCGATCCAGCACGACATCTCGGCCAACTGGACCGGCGGCGACACCGGCGCCATGGGCGAAGGCTTCGGCGACTACTGGGCCGCTTCCTACAGCTATGTCCAGCCCAACGGCAATACCTTCTTCCCCGACTGGATCTACACCTGGGACGGCCACGGGACCAGCAATGCGTGCTGGGCCGGCCGGATTCTCAATGCCACCGGCGCCCAGTACGTGCCGACCACCACGTATTCCGCCCACGCTTCCATTCCCGGCGGCTTCCAGTCGGATGAACTGTGGTCCACGCCCCTGTTCCAGAGCCTGCGCACGCTCATGAGTCAGGGCTACACGCGGGAGAGCGTCGACCAGATCGTCCTCGAATCCCATTTCGGCATCGGCGCCGGACTGAAGATGCGGGACATGGCGAACCTGACGATCGCTGCGGCGTCGGAGCTGCAGCCGGGCGGGAATCACGCCAATGTCTTCACCGAGAAGTTCCTGGTCCACAACATCATCGAGGTCGCGGCCGCCAACCTGTCGGTCGCTTCGGTGACCGTTTCGAATGCCGGGCCGAACGGTGTGGCCGACCCCGGCGAGAGGGTGCACCTGAGCGTGGAGCTCGCGAACCTGGGCACCCTGGGCGCGACGACGCTGAACGCGACCCTCGGCACCAGCACCGCGCTGGTCACGATCCCGCAGGGCTCATCGGCCTATCCGAACCTGGCGCTCGGCGCGACGGGCACGAACCTGGTGGACTTCGAAGTGGCCGTCGACCGGGACTTCGTCTGCGGCAATCCCATCGCCCTGCAGCTGGTCGTCACCTACGCCGGCGGGATCAGCCCCACGACGACGCTCAATTTCGCGCTGGGTACGGGCGTGCCCATCGGTGCGGCCGTTTCGGTGTCGCCGGCTCTGGCCATTCCCGACAACAACGCCACCGGTGTCACGAGCACGCTGAACGTCGTCGGCAGCGGCGGCACGGTGACCAGCAACTTCAACGTCGATCTCAACATCACGCACACCTGGAGAGGCGACCTTCTCGTCACGTTGCGGTCGCCCGCCGGCACGTCGGTCATCCTGCACAACAAGACCGGTTCCAGCGCCGACAACATCGTCGGCAACTACCCGCTGACGCTGACGCCGGCCCAGAGCCTCGCCACCCTCGTCGGCCAGCCCCTTGATGGCGTCTGGAGCCTGGTGGTCTCGGACAACGCCGGCGATGACCTGGGCACCCTGAACAGCTGGGGCATCAACGATGTCGCCGGATACGAGTGCGAGGAATACGTCAGTGCCGTGGAGGACGGCGCCCTGCCCACGCGCTTCGCCGTCGGCCCGAACCATCCGAACCCGTTCAACCCGTCGACCACGATCAGCTTCTCCGTGCCCGGGAATGCCGGCCACGTGACGCTGGCGATCTTCGACGTGTCCGGCCGGCTGGTGCGCACGCTCGAGAGCGGATCCCTGGGCGCCGGCACCTACACGCGGGAATGGGATGGGCGCGATGACATGGGCCGGGCGGTCGGTTCCGGCACCTATTTCTATCGCCTGGCGGGGAACGAGTTCTCCGAGGCGCGGAAAATGATCCTCCTCCAGTAGGATCGGGTCTTCGGTTGATTCGGACTTGTCCGGGGAAGAGGCGGCGTTGCCGCCTCTTCCGTTATTTGCCGGGTGCGGAGGCCATGCGTCACGGCCAGCGCCGTGCACCCTGCGCCCGACCAGGGCCCACGATGTGCGTCGCGGGCGGTTCGCGGCCGACCCTCACCGAGATCCCCGCCGCCGTGCGACGGCACCTGCCGATGGCGATCGCGCTCGACGAATTCGTCGAAGCCGCCGGCCACAGTCTGTCATTTCACTCCTCAACGAAATCAGGGAACATGGGCTTCGGGCCTGGTTCACGACAATCCCCATAGTCGTGAATCCGCATACGACATACTATTTCGAGGCGTGGGTACTCAATTGGCCCAGTCGGCTCCGGCCCGTACCCGGCCCTCCTTGCGTTCGGCGGACAGGTGGGAACGGTGAGGATGGGGCTGGTGAGGTAGTGCGACGCGTCAGCCGTCCGTGGACCCAACTGGGAGGTGAGTGCCCCCGGAGATCCCAGGACCCTGCTGATGCAGGCGGCGGGGCCATGCGTCGAGATCGCCATGGGAACTTGATGCCCAGCGGTCTTGAGACACAACAGCCTGCGGTATGAGGAGGCAACCACCATGAGGAAATTGGCGGTTCTGCTGCTCGTCAGCCTGATGGCCTCGATGTCGTTCGCCGGCATCGACCCCGATCCCGATTCGTTCGGCGTGTATTTCGACACGGCGGGCAACACGATCGAGTCGACGGTTGCCGTGTTCACCCCGTTCTATGCCTACCTGCTGCTCATGAACCCGGTGGGCGTCACCGACGGTTACGAGTGCACGGTCAACATGACGGGTCCCCCGTTCTTCGCTCTGTCCACGAATCTGCCGGCCAACTCCCTCGACGTCGACGCCTCGGTGGCCGGCTTCGCGGTGGGGGCCGCGGCTCCGCTGCCGACGGTCAATGGCGCCATGCTGCTGTGCACGTGGCAGCTCATGGTCCAGTCATCAGCGGAGTTGTCGTTCTTCATCTCGCAGGCGACCCTGCCCTCGCTGCCCGGCGGCCTGCCGGTCGTCACGGGCGAGGGCGTTCTGCGTCGCTGCGGCATCGCCTCGGGCGACCCGACCCTGCCGGTCGCGCGCGTGAACCCCTTCTGGGAAGTTTTCGGGACGGAAGTCAGCAGCTTCGGCAGCGTGAAGAGCCTGTTCCGCTGATATGGGTCCGCCTGGCGGCTCTGCCGCCGCGGGTGCCAGGCCGGGCTCCTGGTTTGTGGCCTGATCGGGAACCGGCCGCGCCGCCTGGTGATACGGATTATCCGTACTCATGTATCCTGATAATCATCCGACAATTTCCTGTTCCCTCACTGGTCGTTCCCTTTACGTCGCCGGCGGACCGCCACCGGTCACGGCGTAACCAGGCCCTCGCCCCGCGGTAAACGCAGGAGGCCCGAAATGTCCCTTAATCTCCGTGACCGCTTCCTGGTCCCGACCGCCGGCGCCATGGTCGTTGCCTTCGCTGTTTATCTCGGCGTGACCACGATCGAGACGGGCAAGGCCCTTCAGGCCGGTACCGAGGACGAGATGGCCCAGATCAACCGGCTCGTGCAGGGACAGCTCGACTCGTGGGTCGAGCACCGCGAGGCCGACGTCAAGCGCTGGAGCGAGCTGCCGGCGCTGAAGGCGGCCGCCGGGGCGCCGGGC
>AMWB02018456.1_pt3 | contig 13534 bp, 20 predicted proteins | sample 200311 | NCBI WGS metagenome assembly AMWB02 (sample SAMN02737377, study PRJNA173069) | bioreactor metagenome | biome: anode biofilm in microbial fuel cells | place: USA: California | collected 2010-12-16 | reverse complement strand
CCCCCGCCGATGATCGCCACCCGTTTGCCCAGAAGCGGGTTTCCGCGAAGCACTTCCCAGGCGTTCAACACGCCGGGGTCGGTGGCGCCCGGAATCGGAGGAATCAGGGCCTCGGCGCCTTCGGCGATCAGGACAAACTCCGGTTTTTTGCTTTCAATCATGGCCATATCCACGGCCGTATTCAGATAAAGCGGAATCTGAAGCTTTCGGACCATGGCCCGGTAATACCGGACATATTCCAGAATCTCCCGCTTGTGCGGCGGGGCACCGGCCATCCAGAGCTGGCCCCCGATGTCGGTGCTTTTTTCGTACAGCGCAACCCGGTGACCGGCCTGGGTTGCGGTAACGGCCGCTTCCAGCCCGGCCGGACCCGCACCGATGATCATGACTTGTTTGGGGGCGGTGGTCATGCGGATATTCCGCTCGTTTTCAAAACCAGCGCGCGGATTGCCGATGCAGAATACCGGCTGACCGCTGAACACCTGATCCGTGCAACCCTGGGAGCAGGCCACGCAGGGGCGGATTTCATCGGCCCTGCCTTCAAAAGCCTTCAGGGGCCACTCGGGGTCGGCGATCAGCACCCGACCCAGGTTGACCATATCGGCATAGCCGTCGGTTAAAATCCGCTCCGCCGTTGCCGGATCGGTGATCCGGTTGGATGCCATCACCGGAACGGACACGGCCCGCTTGATGTTGAGCGCCAGATAGGCATACGCTGAGCGGGGAAGCTCCATGGGAAGCTGCGGAACCCGGGATTCGTGCCACCCGCCGGTGATGTTGATGGCATCCACCCCGGCTTTTTCATAGACTCTGGCAATTTCCGGGGTTTCCGTATCGCTGTTGCTGCCGGGAACAAAATCATTGCCCGCCATGCGGATGGTAATGGGATAGTCTTTTCCCAGGGCCGTTCGCATCTTTTCGATCACCTCCCGGGGAAACCGGGTCCGGTTTTCAAAACTGCCGCCGTAGGCATCGGTCCGCAGATTCCGGATGGGGGATAAAAACTGGGAAACCAGGTAGCCGGCGGATGCAATGATTTCAACCCCGTCAAAACCCGCGGTTCTGGCCCGGAGCGCTGCCTCGACAAAACGGTTTTGGACTTCCTGAATATCCGCAAGGGTCATTTCCCGCGGCGTCACCCGGGAATAGCTGGAAAACACCGCCGACGGCGCAATGGGCTCCTTGCCGTCGATCAGAATGGGGTGGGAATAGGCCCCTGCGTGAAAAAGCTGTACCCAGGCCTTTGCGCCCCCGTCATGGATGATGCCGGAGAGCTTGCGAAAAGACGGCAGGGCCGCATCGCTGGCCAGGGACAGGGCCAGAAGCCCGGACCCCAGAAAATCGACCCCGACCGGCCCCACCGTCACCAGCCCGGCCCCGCCCTTGGCGCGTTCGGCAAAATAGGCATAGTAGCGCTCGTTCAGTTTGCTGTCGTAAGAATAAAGCAGTCCCAGCGCCGGATAGGCGATCCGGTTCTTGATTTCAACGGTGTTGATTCGAATCGGGCTAAAAAGTGTTCTGTACATTAACATTCCTCGCTGTGTGCAAAGTCCCGTGAATCCGGCGGCCATGCCGGTCATCCGGAGCTTTTTTTGTCGGTGTTCACGATTTTCCACCGTTTCAGTTTTTCAAAGGCATCTTCCGCCGATTTGTAAATGATTTTCAAATCCGTGGGTTTGGGAAAATAATCGTCAAATCCGGCCTCCCGGCAATCCGCCAGTTCAAACAGCGAGGTATAGGCGGTGATTGCATAACAGATGGCAACCGGATTGTCCGCCTTGACCCGCCGGCACAAGTCCACGCCGTTCATGCCCGGCAGGTTTAAATCCAGATACAGGACCAGAAAGGGAGCACTCCCGAGAATATCCAGTGCTTGCTCGGCACTGGCGGCACACGTCACCGCATAGCCGGCGTCGGAAAAGGCGATTGTCATCATCTCCCGCATGTTCTCATCATCGTCCACCACCAGAATCCGTTTATCCATCGGATATCTCCTGTCGAAATCATGTCATTGGCTTAATGTTTCCGGGAGGCAGCCGGCCGGGCGATTTCCATCATCTTTTCCTTGATTTCCCCCATCATCACGATCTGTTGCCTGATTTTTTCCAGATATTCATACTCCCGGCCGGTGTCCGGAATCCGGTTCTGAAGAATACTGCAATAGCCTTCCGCCGCCATCAGATGGGGGCCCAGCTTATGGCCCAACTGACCGATGATGGGGGCGATGGTGCCGGCATGATCTGATTGAGATTCAGAAATGGGTTTCATTTTTCTCCTTTTTCACGATAAAGTGGTGATCGATGCGGTTATGGAGTTGATTCAGATCCCGCAGAAATCCGGAAGGCGCCCCCTGCCCGGCCGCCGAAGCCATGATCCGCTCCACCCGGGTTTGGATTCCGGCGATTTTGCCGTTCAACTGTTCCGTCATCCGGTTGATATCCGCCGCAAGCTCCCGGAACTGATCGCCTTTTCGAAGATGAATCGTATGGGTCAGATCTCCTTTTGCAATCCGGGTGATATCGGTTTCCAGACGGAATAAAGGACCGGCGATTTTATGAGAAACCACAAGGGTGATGGCAATCACGGACAAGGAAATGGTCACAATGGTGATCAGATTGGTGTAGAGCACCGCCGGAAGAATAAACAGGGCGGTGTCGGTGATGACCAGGCTGGAATTGTGATACATGGAGGTCAGGTTGCCCTTGAAAAAAACAAGCACAAGAGCGGTCGCCAGCAGGTTGCCCAGAAGTGCCAGCAGGCAGAAATACAGAATGAATCGGGACTGGAAGTCCTTTTTGATGAAAAACAGACGCCGTTTATAGGGGCTACTGCGCATCGCCACGCCTTTTTCCTGATGTGCGAAATTTTTCATCTGAGGATAAACCCGTTTTTGATACCGCGGTGCAGCCGGAGCAATTCCACGGTGATATCGTCCGGAACCCGGTCGTTGGAGGCGGCATCGATGATTTTTTTGAATTCGCTTTCCAAATCCCGGATTTTCAAATTAAAGGCAGCCGTCATCTGATTGATGTTTTCAGCCAGGATTTTGGTCTGATCCTGCGGGCGGTATCGAATGGCAGTGGTAAGATCCCCTTCGGCAATGGCTTTTATATCCGTCCGGAAGCGGAAAAATGGCTTCCGGATGCGATAGAACAGATAAACGGTCAACACGGTAACCAGGATCACAGCCAGAGACAGGATGATCAGATTGGTATAGACAATGCCGGGCAGTACCGTCAGGGACGTCTCCTGCAACAGCAGCCGGGCGCCGACAAACGATGTGGTCAGCGTCCCCCGGCAGAAGAACAGGATCAGCCCCGAAAACAGCAGGCATCCCAATGCCGCAACCGTACAGAATTTGACAATGAACCGGAGTTTGAAATCCCGGCTGATAAAGATGTCGTCTATCACATCGGCAAGCCTGGGCACAGTGGATGTCAGGGGAGAATCGGTCATGGTGAAAAATGCTCCTGTTAGGCATCGCAAGGCGATGAATCGTTGATCAATCCTTCAAGTGGGTGTCCACATAACGGGCCAGGATTTCGGCCGAAGCCGGCGGCGGGCGAACCGACAGAAAATTATCGATGATGGCATGCGCCATTTCATGCGCCAGCATTCCCTCATGAATGTCGTTGACCTGAAGATAAATGGTATGCTTTTCAAATAAATACCAGGCCCTGTGTTCGGCCTGGCCGTTGACGTCCTCACGATAGGCGATCTGCAGTTTTTTGTCATCGGGATACACGTTGATAATGACCCGGCGCAAATATTTTCGCATGTCCAGGATTTCCTGGGCGCGGATGAACAGCGCATCGATTTTTTGAATCAGCTTCTCCCGGAAGTCTTTGCCGCCCGATCCAATGAACAGAGAACTGAACCCGCTGCCCGGACCATAATCGATCTGACGATCAAATGCGATCAAATCCGCCTCGGTCTGAAACCGGAGGATCGTGTACTTCGTGACCAGAGACTGCCATTCCGCAGTGTCGGCCCGGACTGCGGCAACGGACGCCATCAGGCAGATCCATAACGTATAGATAAATATTCCCGCCAGTTTCAATCGCGTCACCATCCATATCCCATCACCCGCACCCCGTCATCGGCGAATCATGACTTATAAATCTCCCATCGCTTTTTCATTCACCCGTATCCGGGCCTGCTGCTTCAATTCCTCGATCCATTTTTGAAACATCTCGGTTTTTTTCGTTTCCTTAATTCCGGCGGTCAGTTGTTTTTCGATTTCAGCCAGGGGTGCGATGGCAGGGTCTTTTTGTTTCATTTCATCGTAAATCTGCTGCGTTTCCTCCCGGGTGACCACGGTGCGCGCCTCGATCTCCTGACTTTTGGACGCCATCAGGTCCCGGATCAGCGTGGCTTCCCAGTACCGTTCAATGGTCCGGATAAACTTGGGTTTCTGATCGAATTTCAGCCGCTTGGCTTCTTGGATGAGGACTTGTTTCTGGATGATTTCATTCAGATAATCCCGCTTGGCCTGTTCGGTCACCGCCATTTCCGGATCTGTTTTTGCATCTTCGGCAAAAAGGAGTTGAAACTCAGGAACCGTGATCTGATATGCGTTAACCGTAGCCAGAACATTTTTTTCTTCGGATGCCCCTCTGGAACATCCCAGCATCAGCAACAATATCAGCATTCCCCTGAAACAATCCCCAAACCACCTCATCATTTCTTCTCCTCCCGCGCTTCTGCCATGCCGGCTGCGGATGTTTTTCAGGCACTATTTGTTATTTAAAAACAACTGAACCACCGGAGTTGCATCGGCCGTGTCGGGGGCGATGCCCTTTACCACTTCGGGGTCTTTGGAAACCCTCCAGGCGATTTCCAGCGCCCCGTAAAGATAACTGCGGGACAGCATGGCAATGTATCCCGGCGGCTGCCTTTCCAGGATATCCTTTTTTTGCAGCGAGTCCTTCAGGATGTAACTGTCATCGATTGTTGCCAGCATGCGCGCCTGCTCCAGCGCATCCCCCTTCCTGCCGGTCGTCAGGTAATGCATGGCCAGGGCATATCTCAGCGGCGCGTTCACGGGATACGCCTTTTCCGCCTTTTTGAGTTCTTCGGCTGCCGGCCCGGCATCGCCCCTGCTGTCGTAGAGCATCCCAAGGGCCAGATGATAATCGGGCTGGGTGGGCTCCAGCAAAACGGCCCGCCGGAGGTGAAACAACGCCTTTTCATCCGCCGCGGCAGGGGAAATTGCCGAGGCCGGTATGGAGGCGTTCAGGGACTGCATGATCTTCGACCATTTCCCGAGACGGCTGTACAGATCCGCAAGGGCGCTCTGGTAAAGGGAACACGAAGGGGCGATGGCGGCAGCCTTTTCCAGGGAGCCGACAGCCGCCAGGTATGCGGGCATGGATTTCTCCGAAATGGGCACGACATCGAGGTCTTCCGTGGCTTTGTCATCCAGGATATCCGTAACCTGTCGGTAGTAATAATCGGCTGCAAGGTCCCTGACGGGGAAGGAGAGCACGACAATCCCCACGAGGATTATCACCGTGACTTGCAGGAATTTCATCATATTTGACGGCTGTCCCCTCGGACTGCCGATACGGCTTCGGTCATAATTACCACCTCACGACGGCTGTTTAACGTTCATCCACAGCTTAAACATAAATTTCCAACCCGTCAAACAGAAAAATGGCCCTGATGGATGCTCCGCGCATCTCTTTCACGTTTCAAATGCAGCACCAGTAGCATGGCCGGGATATCATACCGTCTGCTGAAATGAATCAATGCCCTGGCCGGAATCTCCGCGGATCCCTTGGCTTCAATCAGCAATTCAAGGGTGTTGTCCAGTACCAGGCAGAAATCGATCTCAGCGCCATCTTTGGTCCTGATATGCTAATGACTTATATTTTTATGTACGTCCCTTATGTTGGGTTGATGCAGGTAAAATCAAAGGTTGCGCCGATGTTCTGGAAAGTCTGAACCGTTTTCAACATTGATCTTGGAATCTCTGAATCACGGACTGCCGTACATGCAAATGGGTTTTATATCACCAAGGACTCAAGATATTTCATACCCTGACATACCTTGACGCCGCTGTCCATTCTTTCACGTTTCAAATGCAGCACCAGTTGCATGGCCGGGATATCATACCGTTTGCTGAAATGAATCAGTGCCCTGGCCGGAATCTCCTCGGATCGCTTGGCTTCAATCAGCAATTCAAGGGTGTTGTCCAGTACCAGGCAAAAATCAATCTCAGCGCCATCTTTGGTCCTGATATAGTGAAGAGCGGCGGGTTTGCCCTCAAGGTCAACCCGTGCGTAAACATGTTTCAGAAGGCACAGCGCAACCATGTTTTCAAATATCGCGCCTTCATCGCCTTTCACCAACCCCGTGTCATAAAAATAGATTTTCGGTGTTTTTAAAACGGACCGGGCAATATTCCTGGAATAAGGGGTTACTTTGAATATAATAAACAAGGATTCCAATATCTGGATGTATTTTTTAACAGTATTGGGAGAGACGCTGATATCTTCAGCAATGGACTGATAGGAGAGCGGCGATCCTGTCCTGGATCTTAACAATTCAAGAATCAGTTGAATCGCTTTGAAATCGTGAATTCGTTCAAAATCAAGAATATCGGTTCGGATCAGGCCGTCGATATACTGCATGCGCCAGCGATCGGCATCTGTGTTGTTTTCCGCCAGAAAAGGCTCCGGAAATCCGCCCCGGCTGAGGAAAACCGCCGGGTCTACCGATTCGCCCACATGGCCGACTTCAGCAGGTGAAAACGGAAGCAGTCGATGCCTGAAAAAACGGCCGGCCAAAGAATCTCCCTGCTGTCTGAACGCTTCCAGGCGCGCACTGCCGGTCACAAGAATCATCATGCCCGCAGGTTTGGTATCATAAACGCCTTTGATATAGTTTTTCCATCCATCCATTTTATGGAGCTCATCAAGGACAAGCAGCATTGTATCTTCCAGCCAGGCCTCGTCTTTAATGATCCTGCGATCTCCGGCACTGTCATAATTCAGATAGACGCTCTTCGGAAACAACCGGGCAATTTCCTTTGCCAGCCAGGTTTTTCCAACCTGCCTCGGACCGGTGATAAAGACCATCTTTTTCTTCAGGTCATCAAGGATATGCTGTTTCTGCTGTCTTTCCATGCGGCCATTCTGCAATATTCTGCTGAAAAGTCAAGGCTATTCTGCAAAGCGATGCGGATTAGTCGAGTGCAGATCCGGCAAGCGGCCGGCCTTGCCGTAACGGTAATCCGCCATTTAAAAGCAAAAACCCTCAAGTCAATGACAATGAGGGTTTTTGCACTAAATGTTGAAATCATCGGGGGCTGCCCCCCATTCCTACCGTAATGACAATCCAGAAATTTTTTCCCTGAAACGGCTCAGCATTCGGATTCTCCACATCTCAGCCAGCGAGGCTATCGGCATCACAATGTATTTTTTAAATATTTTTTTCACAATACTGATTAAAAAAACCGCATCAACAACTTATCTCCATCGCCCTGAAACAACTGCCGTCTATCATATAAAGAGCGTCCCGCTTAACCCTGGTCAGAGCTTGCCGGCTGCGGTAAGTGCAGTCTGGATAGACATAAAGGGTAATAGCAAAGAAAGAGGTCGATCAAGGAGGGGAACAGCATCATAGCCCGCATGAAATTCGTCAAGCCTTTGATGAAAAGTTGATGTTATTTCTTGCAGATACGCTCCACCCATCTCTCCGGGTCAAAAAAATTCAGGGTTCTTGCTGTTGTTGGGAAGGGTCGGTTACAATGAAGTACCGATTTACGTTTATTTTTGATGACGATACGATCGTCTTCCGCGCAATAGGGACTCACGATATCTTATTACGCGAATTGTCCTGATCTTGTCTGCGTAAAAAAATTTTAAGGATAAAACCTTACCGATCATTTTGGTTGCGATAAAGCCCCTCTAAGCCATAAAAACGCCCTTCTTTGGCGCATTTATACCGATATTCCAATGTGATAGTTTGGTCCGACCCCGGTTTGAGTCGAGTAGATTTAATTGTTGATACAATCAATTTGTCGGCATATACTATTCGCCGTGTCAAGGTATATTTCCATAGGAGGTAATAGAAATGACCGTTCAATTGCTGAAAAAATGGGGCAACAGCCCTGCTGTTCGCATTCCTGCTTCTATGATGAAAGCAGCGCACCTAACCTTGGATCAGCCGGTTGAAATCCGAGTGCAAAACGGATGCGTAATCATCAAATCGGCAGCACCGCCTTTTTCGATCGATGATCTGGTTGCCAGCATCACGCCTGAGAACCGACATCCGGAAGTTGATTTCGGTGCGCCCCAGGGTCGGGAGATGCTTTGATGTCCGGGCACTATATTCCGGATGTCGGCGACATTGTCTGGATTAATTTCACACCGCAAAGCGGTCATGAACAAGCAGGGAGACGTCCAGCAGTAGTCCTTAGTCCCAAGAACTATAACATCCGGGCGGGGCTACTCGTATGCGTCCCGGTCACCAGCCAGATCAAGGGCTACCCGTTCGAGGTGGCGCTCACCGGATCGGACGTAACTGGGGCTGCGCTTGCTGACCAAGTCAGGAGCATGGACTGGGAGTCGCGTTGTGCCGAGCGCAAGGGCAAAGCGACAACCGCTGAGATTGATGAGATCAAGGCCAAAATCAGACCACTTCTGAGTCTGGGGGAATAAGTATCCATGTTCCAGGGCAACAACTTGGAACTGCTACCCACTTGTTGATCAAAATATAAAGCGTAAATTGCCGATCATGGCCTTCCCATGAAGTCGGTTTTCCCTGGATTTCCACATGTTGAGCGCCCATATTTCAGAGCCGTCCTTCAGCTCAGGTTGGCGGCGACAGCTTCGCACCATTTGTCAGGATCGTTTTTCCAACGAGGCCCGATCGGCCCTTGCGCCCTCCTGTTCTATCGTTGCTTGAGTCATGCGGCGCAACCCCTGCACGGCATTCTCAACCTGCTCAAATGTTCATCATAACTTTTGAACCTTCGAAGTCAACTGGGCCGCCCCTTATATGGTAATGACAAGTTCGGAATAACGGGCAAGAATTGAATCTGCAGTAAGCAGGTGCAGCGGTTCTGAAAGGGCCTGTGCAAGGAGCATCCGGTCGAATGGGTCTTTATGGTGATTATCCAGGCGTAATAGCCAAACAGTATGTTCCGATCTTACAGGCAGTTCCTCGAAACCGCTTTCCCGAATGCCTGAAACAAGTTCTTCCTGATTGACATCCAGTTTCCCTATCCCGGATTTAATGGCGGATTCCCAAAGGCTGGCACTGCTTATAAAAACAGTTTCGGCAGTTTCTATCATCTTTCTTGCCGATGCTGGGAGCGCAGGCGAATCCTCAAGCCACCAGAGGTAAATATGTGTATCAAGAAGGAGTTTCATCTGTTACATCCAAAAGCATCCAGTATCTCTTCCGGCAACGGAGCGTCGAAATCATCTGCAATCCTGATTCTCCCTTTCAGATAGCCGGGCTTTCGTACCGCTTCGTTCTTGAGAAGATACGGCACCAGTCTTGCCACTGGCCTGACTCCTCTGGAAATTATAACTTCCCCGCCACCTTGAACCTCTTTAACAAGTCGTGATAATTGAGTTTTTGCCTCATGCATCTTTACAATCGACATCGTTGATCCCCCTATGCTTAGCTAACTTGGTTTAAGTTTATCTCATCACCTCCATATTGTCCAATAATAAATACAGAAGGGGCGGTTTTCACCAGTATTTTAAAGTCCAGCCACAAACTCCACCGATCGATATATTCCAGATCCAGACGGCACCACTCATTGAAATCACAGACACGACCCGACCGATGCCCCCGGAACCTTCAAAAATGATGGCTGATTTATGCACTACCTTAGCCATGTTCCTCTTTTTCAGCAGAAGGAGAAACTTCATCCGGCATTGTCTCCTCGATCATCCTGTGATATTCCCGCAGATCCGGCCAGCGGCCGGCCTTGCCGTAGCGGTGATCCGCCATTTAAAAGCAAAAACCCTCAAGTCAATGACATTGAGGGTTTTTACCGTAAATGCTGAAATAATCGGGGCTCCCCCCCATTCCTAATTCCAAACGAATCCCAGCATGATCCCCAGAATCAGCCAGATCGGAATGGAAAGGATCACGCCCCACAAGAGACCTGTCATGCTCTTTAAGGTTTTCTCCGTCTTTTTTGTGGAAAGCGCCCGCTCCACCTTGATCCGGATATCTTCCAGGTGAACAGGCTTGGTCAAGTCATACGCCCCTTCCTTAATCGCATTCACGGCAATGTCGATGCTCGGATGGCCCGTGATCATGAACAGGTCTGACTCATTAATTTAAAATGAATTATGTAGCACTACGCTTATATTTCTCCTGCTTGTCTCAGAGCTACATCAACAATTGAATCACCTATCCAATAACCGCCATCCCGCATAGCTTGTAACGCAGCACCAACGTTATCTATCAGTCTATATCTTTTGGCCTCAACCAGAACTCTGGCTGAACCGATTACGTGGATTCCGTAAATGGTACGTGCAATCTTTCTGGCTTTGCGTTCATCAACCAGTACAAGGTTCACACGCAATTCCCTGGCAAGTCCAATCACAGCAGCTTCGCCTGCATCAAGTGATGATCTCAGTAAAGGATCTACAGGGTTGGAAAGTTTGATGACCTTTATCCATTTTACCTTCCGGTAATTTGCCAATCCTGCACTTGTGGTTCCACCTTCCAGAATCTCCGCATGCACCTCTTCCGGGACAGCAACCAACTCAAAAAGATGTCGAAGAATATCAATGCGATCAATCATTGATAGGGCTATTATAGGTCCTGTATTGCAAATCGCTTTACTGTTCATGTGTGGCCATATCCGCAAATTCAGCATTAATCTCTGCCTGATCCCACTCCACACTGGCTACGCCATATCGTCGACAGTCCAGCAAAAATGTCACACGAGGCACCCCTGCGAGGCGGGCGGCCTGTCCAGATGTAAGCCGCCCCATTTCGTACAGCTTGGCTGCCAAAGCGAATCTTGCCTCTTGTTCAAACATTTCGGGACTAAGGTTCAGTACCGCAGGTATGGACTCCGGATAGTTAATTTTTAACGTTCTCATATAGTTAACCTCTCATATGGTGTTGTCTTACCCAAAGCACCCGGTACCCTCGTAAAGCAAGACAACGTTATCAATGCTCGGATAACCCGTGATCTTCGGCATCATCAAATCTGAAATCACACAATCAAATACACCCGGAATGAAACATCTTCAGAGGACCCAATCCCTTCATGAGCAAATTGATTCCTTCCGCTCTTTCGGTTCATAATCCATTTTGGGCAGCAGGATTTTCACAACCGGATCGGGATGATCTTATTAATCCCGGGCGTTATAGTCAAACAGTTTCAGTAGAACATACTCAAAATGCAGCAACTTATTCCGCCAGAACAGACTGAATGGCAACAGCACGCACGAGGAGCGCCTTGTCCTCGGGCGGGATGCTGCTCGTCAGTCCAGTTTTTGGCTTGACGTTCGCCCATAAGAGGGTTACACTCCATTTAACTGCAATAAGCTTTTGATGTCGATTATCTTGATGATCACTAAGGAGAAAGAAAAATGGTTATGCATAATCCACCCCACCCGGGAGAAGTTATCCGGGCGTTGTGTATTGATCCGTTAGGCTTGACGGTGACTGAAGCTGCCGATGGCCTTGGCGTGTCAAGGAAAACGCTCTCGGCACTTCTCAATGGCCATTTCGGAATTTCTCCTGAAATGGCCATTCGGCTTTCCAAGGCTTTTGGAGGAAGCGCAGAAAGTTGGATTACTCAGCAAGCTCAATATGACCTATGGCAGGCTTTGCAAAAAGCCGATGATGTAATTAAAGTGAAGGCATTTGCATGAGATAGGCTGCCTCTTGATGACATTTTCTCTGATTTCATGCCGTAGCGATTATCCGCCATTTAAAAGCAAAAACCCTCAAGTCAATGACAATGAGGGTTTCTGCACAAAATATTGAATTAATTGGGGGCACCCCCCCTTTTTTCTACTTCCAGACGAATCCCAGCACGATCCCCAGAATCAGCCAGATCGGAATGGAAAGGATCACGCCCCACAAAAGGCCTGTCATGCTCTTTAAAGATTTCTCCGTCTTTTTTGTGGAAAGCGCCCGCTCCACCTTGATCCGGATGTCTTCCATGTGAACGGGCTTGACCAGATAGTCATACGCCCCTTCCTTGATTGCATTCACGGCATTATCGATGCTCGGATAGCCCGTAATCATGATGACAAATACTTCCTTGTCCTGATTTTTTATCTGTTTAAGCAGCTCAAGTCCCGTGATCTTCGGCATCATCAGGTCGGAAATCACACAGTCAAATACGCCCGGAATAAACTTCTTCAGGGCATCCTCGCCATCATCGGCCGTTGTAGCCTCATACCCTAAAGACTCCAGGTAATCCTTCAAAAGCGAGCGGATGGATTCATCATCATCCACCACCAGAATACGCCCCGTGTTCATCGCTTTGCTCCCATGTTTGGTAGAAATTGCAGATAACCCATCAGCCCCACCCCTCTGTCTTCAGCCCTCCGTCATCTGTCGACCGCCCTATTATGCACTCTTTCACTCCAACTCCCTCACGCTCGCCCGAAACATATTCCAATACCGTCCTGCAAATCAAAAAAGCGCCTATCCCCAGCCCATTGGCCAGTATATCCTTAAAGCTGAAATGACGGTAGCTGACCAGAAGCTGGCAGGTCTCAAGAACCCCGCCCAGAGCAAACAAGCCCGCACAGACGGATACGGTTTTTACCATGCTGCCCCGTGTGAATGCAAACCATGCCAGTACGGAACCCATAAAAAAACCGGCCACATGCAACAAATACCCCTGCTTGATGAGCCGGTTGATTTCAGGCGGTAATAATGCTCGATAATTGATCAGAAACAGGATGCTCGTTGACAGCAGCCAGCCCCCGAATAAAATTCGCGCCCAAGTGACCATCACATCCGTTTTTTCGATAGCCAATCCCCCTTGATTGCTCGCCTCATATTTCCATTGATTAATGATTTCCCTTCCGGCCGTATGGCTTTAATATCCCCTTCTGTCCATACGTGATCATTATCAATCAAGCGTTTGAAATACTTTTTTTTCTTTATTTTGGATATCGTCACCTCAATTTGCGTACCCACCGTGAACGGCAAATTCATCAATTCCAAATATCCACTTTTGTATATTTTTGTTTGTAACTTGTGAGATAACATCTTATCCTCCTGTTGGATAAATACGCCTGCATACAGACAACGTAAAGGGAGAGAATCACTCCCCAGAAAAGGCCTGTCATGCTTTTAGAGGTGACTACCAGCCAGGAGCTTGACTCGCACAGGGCTGGTTATTCCGCCAGAACAGACTGAATGGAGTCTGCTTCCAGTGCCCGCTCAGCCCACCGATCCAGTTGATCCAAGGTTGCACCCGCCAGTTGATCTCGCCCCCAGTCCGGCAATGGGCCAAAACGACGGGTTAATAATCGTTCCAGAAAAACGCGCCCGCCTTCCAGCTTGCCTTCCAGCTTGCCTTCCA